>Ga0209935_1000480_pt1 | contig 98093 bp, 91 predicted proteins | sample ThiBio_1000_plan_2_FD_183958 | JGI IMG/M metagenome (GOLD analysis project Ga0209935, IMG submission 183958) | Wastewater bioreactor microbial communities from Cape Town, South Africa - Thiocy_cont_1000_plan (SPAdes) | ecosystem: Engineered > Bioreactor > Thiocyanate-remediating >... | reverse complement strand
ATGGACGCCCAAATCAAAGTCAACAAACACCAATCCCGCACCCTCGCCACTCTTCGGGATACGCTTTTGCCAAAACTCCTGAGCGGGGAGCTATCCGTGGCGGACGTCGCCGCTAAATGATGATTTATCGTAGCAGTTGGCCGGGATTTTATGCCACTCTCTGGAAGTAAGACGGCAAGCAAACCAGAATGCCATGACTGATTCTCACCAAAATCTCGCCACCTTGTTGCCGAAGCTGCTGAGCGGGGAAATTTGCCCTACAGGCAACTAATCGAGAATTACAACGCTTATGCCCGACGACCTATCTCCACTCAAAGAGTCAACCTTCGCCACGGCACTCAACGAGCTCGATGACCTTCTAACGCAAAGCGGAAAAGCGTTCTTGATCGGTGCAGGGTGCAGCAAGTGTGCGGAACTGCCCCTCATGGCGGAACTCACGTCCAAGAGCCTCGCGAGCGCAAAGTTGAGCGCGACCACAAAGACAATCCTCTCTGCCATTCAAGGACTCTTTGCCGGTGCAAACGCCGCGAATATAGAAGACTACTTGAGCGAGTTGGTCGATCTTGTCGCAATAGCAGAACGGCGCGGTGTCCGTGGAGCAACGAGCCACACGGCTCCACTTGCCGGTGTCGATTACACTGCAAAACAACTCAAGGACGCGGTGGATGAAATCAAAGCGGCGATTGCTGAAGTGATCGATGTGCCGGTGTCGATGGATGTTCACTGGAAATTCATCCAAGCAGTTCATCGGCCGTCTCGGCCCGGTAGAACGGTGGCGGTTCGTCCCGTCGATTACTTGATTTTGAACTACGACACGCTCATTGAGAGTGCGCTAGCCCTTCAAAAGCTGCGTTATGCCGACGGAATGAACGGGGGCAACAGCGCATGGTGGGATCTGGCGACTTTCGAGGCAGAGGGACTTGCAGCCCGTGTAATAAAACTTCATGGATCGATTGACTGGAGCGAAATGTCCGGCGAACCACTGCCACGAAGGATCGACAAGAATCTCAGATTGCCCACCGGTAACGAACAAAAGGTTCTGATCTGGCCCGCATCTACAAAATACCGCGAAACCCAGCGCGACCCCTATGCGCAGCTGTCCAGCCTTGCACGTCGCGCACTTCGCCCACCATCCGGCACTCAAACCGTGTTGACGATCTGCGGTTACAGCTTTGGCGATTCCCACATCAACATCGAAATCGAGCGAGCACTTCGTGAATCAGGAGGCGAATTGACAATTGTCGTCTTCACATTTGATGAAGAGCCAACCGGCGATCTCAAGCGGCTCCACGAAGACAAGGACATCAGCGAACAAATCCGAATCTACGCCCGCAAGGGATTCTTTCACGGTGCAACTGTAACCAAGTCGGCAGTCGATCTGCCCTGGTCCAAATTCGAAAACATTGCCCGCCTTCTTGGAGGTGAACGATGAGCAATGAATCCCATAATCCGAATGATCCTTTAGAGAACCTCGCCATCGGGACGATCATCGAGGTTGATGGATCTCACATTGTTGCGGAACTGAAACCGGGCATCACTGAACTGTCCCGAGTCTTTGGAGGCGATACTTACCCGATTGGGCAGTTTGGTTCGATCGTAAAAATCCATTTTGGTCGGAGGATCATCTTTGCCTTCGTCGGGCGGCTCCGAATGAAGGCGGAATACGAGCTTGAGCGTGGCATTGCGCCACAAGCAGCAAACGACGAGCGAGTAATTGAAGCAGACCTCTTTGGCGAAGGTGAGTGGCTGCGCAACACGACCGTTACACCTGTTGGCTGGGAGCTGAAGTTCGACCGTGGAGTTGCAACTTATCCGCTTCCGCAACAAACCGTTTACCTCACGCCCAAACGCGAGCTTCGCTTCATTTACGGTCATGGGAAAGGCCCCTCCGTCCATCTTGGTGAGCATGTTGGGACAGGTGGGACAAAGTGTTTTGCCGAGATGAATGAACTACTCGGAAAGCACACAGCTATTCTGGGCTCAACGGGCGCGGGAAAATCAGGCACGGTTGCTGCAGTTCTTCACAGTCTCCTCGAAAGGGGCACTGAAGCTGGCTTAGCCAATTGGAAGCCGCGGATCGTTGTGCTCGATCCGCATAACGAGTATTCGGTCGCATTTCCGGGCCACAAGAAACTTTCCACGGATGACGGCTCGTTGGTCTTGCCTTACTGGCTCTTGAATTTTTCGGAGACGGTGGCATTGGTGATCGGCAAGACTGAGTTTGTCGCGACATCTCAGGCAAACATAGTGAAAGTAGCGCTGCTTAAGGCCAGGGTAGAAGGCGCTAAGGCTCTTGGACTGACTCCAGCAAAGATTACGGTGGACTCTCCTGTGCCCTACAAGCTGTCGACTTTTATTGCCGCCGTCGAAGCCGACAAGCCGCCGCAAGCAAGCAAACAGGATTCCCATAACTCTATTTTGGAAAAGCTCGACGTGTTAGTTCGGGATGCTCGTGTTGCCTTTATGATGAATGAGTGGAACGGTGCTGCTCAGGATCCATTTTCGGCAATTTTATTGCAACTTGTGAGTGATGGAGCACAGCCTAGAATCGTAGATCTTTCTGGAGTTCCTAACGAGGTTGCCGGTGTTTCAAGTGCGGTGATCGCACGGACACTCTTCAACCTGAAAGTTTGGCAGACGGCAGACGAACGCCAAAATGATCCTGTCTTGCTCGTCTGCGAAGAAGCGCACCGATACGTCCCCAATCGTGGAGAAGCTCAATACGAAGCTGCGCAAGAGGCAATTCGGCGGATAGCGAAGGAAGGCCGTAAATATGGAATCGGGCTCCTGTTGGTATCGCAGCGGCCAAGTGAGGTCGAGGCGACAGTGTTATCGCAGTGCAATAGCTGGATCATTCTACGGATTACTAATGACGCGGATCGTGAGCACGTCCGTGCGATTCTTCCTGATTCCATGGCGGGACTTACCAAGATGCTTTCAGGATTGCGGCGACAGGAAGCGATTTTTGTCGGGCAAGCGGCAGTCTTGCCGTCGAGAATTCTAATTCGTTCCCTCACGCCTGAGCAATTACCACGCTCGAATGACATCGACTTTGATAAAGGCTGGCAGGCGGCAGCATTGAACGATGCTCAACTCTCGGCCATCGCGAGCAAGTGGCGGTATCAGACCAAATGAGTCTCACTGAATCCCACGTTGAAGATGCCGCTTTGGAATGGTTCGATGGTCTGGGCTACGCCGTCGGGCACGGCCCGGAAATGGCTCCGGGAGAACCCGCGTTTGAGCGGGATTCATTCGGCGAGGTGGTGCTGACAGGACGCCTGCGCGATGCGCTGCAGCGGCTGAATCCAGATATTCCCGACGATGCGCGGGAGGAAGCGCTTCGGAAAGTGTTGCGGGTAACAACCCCGTCCCTCTTACAGACAAACCGAGCCTTCCATCAAATGCTGCGCAACGGCGTGGACGTGGAATATCCGCGATCCGATGGTTCCAACAAAGGCGATAAGGCTCACCTTGTCGATTTCGCGGATGTAGCGGCGAACGACTGGCTGGCGGTGAACCAGTTTACGGTGATCGAGGGGCAGCACAACCGGAGGCCGGACATCGTGGTCTTTGTCAACGGGCTGCCGTTGGGGTTGATCGAGTTGAAAAATGCCGCCGATGAGAACGCAACGATCTGGAGCGCCTATTCCCAACTGCAAACCTACAAGGCGGAGATTCCAAGCCTGCTGCATTACAACGCCGCGTTGATTGTCAGCGACGGCTTGCAGGCGCGAATCGGCTCGCTGACCGCGAACCAGGAATGGTTCAAGGTCTGGCGCACGATTGACGGGCACCAGGATGCCGCGCCCGGAACACTAGAACTTGAAACCCTCATCCGCGGGGTGTTTGACCGGAGGCGCTTTCTCGACCTCCTTCAACATTTCATCGTCTTCGAGGAAGACCCGGACAGCGGAGCGGCGCACAAGATCATCGCGGGTTACCATCAATTCCATGCGGTGCAGGCGGCGGTGGAGGAAACCGTGCGCGCTAGCGGCATGCGGGAGGAAAGCGCCCATATGAAGGAGGACGCGGGTAGTTACTGGACCGGGAAGATGCACGGCGGCAAACCGGGTGACCGTCGCGCGGGGGTGGTCTGGCACACGCAGGGCAGCGGCAAGAGCTTCACCATGCTGTTTTTCGCGGGAGCCATCGTGTGGCATCCGGCGATGCGGAACCCGACGCTGGTCGTATTGACCGACCGCAACGATCTCGACGACCAGCTTTTCGGCCAGTTCCAGCGCTGCCATGATATTCTCGGGCAAAGCCCGGTGCAGGCTGCGAGCCGGGAAAAGCTGCGAGACCTGCTGGCCGTGGCCAGTGGCGGCGTGGTCTTCACCACTATCCAGAAATTCCTACCCGAAAAGGGCGAGAGGATGCCGGAGTTGTCGCCGCGCCGGAACATCATTGTCATCGCAGACGAGGCGCACCGTTCGCAGTATGACCTTATCGACGGCCTTGCTCGCCACATGCGCGATGCGCTGCCGAACGCGAGCTTCATCGGCTTCACCGGCACACCCATCGAGAAGACCGACGCGAACACGCGGGCGGTGTTCGGTGATTACATCAGCATTTACGACATCCAGCGGGCTGTTGCGGACAAGGCCACGGTGCCGATTTATTACGAAAGCCGCATCGCCAAACTGGGCCTGAACGCGAGTGAATTGCCAAAGATCGACGCGGAGTTCGACGAGATCACCGAGGGCGAGGAGCTTTCCCGGAAGGAGAAACTCAAGACGAAGTGGGCCGCGCTGGAGGCGCTGGTGGGCGATCCGAAACGCATCATGCTCATTGCCGAAGACCTCGTAAAACATTTCGAGAAGCGCATCGAAGCCATGGACGGCAAGGCGATGATCGTCTGCATGAGCCGCCGCATTTGCGTGGAACTTCACGACGCGCTCATCAAGCTGCGCCCGGAATGGGCGGATGAAACGCTCAAAGTCATCATGACCGGCAGCGCCGAGGACGGCCCGGATTGGCAGCCGCACATCCGTAACAAGGAGGCGCGGCGAAAGCTCGCCAACTGTTTCAAAGACAGCAAAGACCCATTCCGAATCGTGATTGTGCGCGATATGTGGCTGACCGGGTTCGACGCGCCCTGCCTGCACACGATGTATGCCGACAAACCCATGCGAGGCCACGGTCTTATGCAGGCCATCGCCCGCGTGAACCGTGTTTTTCGCGACAAACCAGGCGGTTTGGTTGTTGATTATCTTGGCCTCGCCGATCAACTGAAACAGGCGCTGGCCACATACACCGAGAGCGGCGGCAAGGGGGATCCGACCTACGACACGCGACAGGCCATCGCCGTGATGCTGGAAAAACATGGTGTCGCCAGCGATATGCTGCATGGTTTCGATTGGTCGAAGTGGACGTCGGGCACGGCGACGCAGCGGCTGGCCCTCCTTCCCGCCGGGCAGGAGCATATTCTGGAGCAGGAAGACGGAAAGAAACGGTGGATTCAGGTCGTGGCGGAGCTTTCCCGCGCCTTCGCCCTCTGTGCGGCCAGCGACGAGGCTACGGCGATCCGTGATGACGTGAGCTTTTTTCAAGCCCTGCAAGCCGCATTGAGCAAACAGGGAGGTGGGAGCAAAAAGACGCCGGAGCAGATCGACGCGGCGGTCCGGCAGCTTGTGTCCAAAGCAATCACGACCGAGGGGCAAGTGATTGATGTTTTCACCGCTGCCGGTCTTCCCAAGCCGGACATTTCCATTTTGTCCGACCAGTTCCTCGCCGAAGTGCGCGGCCTGAAACACAAGAACGTTGCCGCTGAACTGTTGGAAAAATTGCTCAAGGACGAACTGAAAGTGCGCTCGAAACGGAACCTCGTGCAGGCACAAGTCTTTTCAGAAAAACTCAAGCAGACCTTGAACGCCTACCACAACCGCGCCATTTCCACGATGGAAGTGATTGAGGAACTCATCAAGTTGGCCAAGGAGATGGATGCTGCCGCGAAGCGTGGGGAAGACCTCGGACTGAATGATGACGAAGTCGCCTTTTACGATGCTCTCGCCACGAATGGTAGCGCTCGCAAAGTGATGGGCGACGACAAGTTGAAAGTCATTGCCACGGAGCTTATCACCCAGATTCGCAAAAGCGTGACCATCGACTGGACGCTTCGAGAGGGAGCGCGGGCCAACATTCGCCGGTGGGTGAGGCGCATCCTGAACAAATATGGCTACCCGCCCGACCTGCAGGATGAAGCCGTCCAAACAGTTCTCAAACAGGCGGAATTGCTCTGCGCTGACTTGAGCGTGAGTTGATGGTCCATGTTCTAGGAATGAGTTCTCTTCCTTGATTGCTGCAAATAGACTCCACGCAACCATCTGTCTCCGGTAGGGTTACTTGCTACACATGCCACTCGGAATCACCGAACAAATTATTTTCGACCACATCAAAGCCAACCGAGCCAATCGGGAGTTTTGGGACGGGAAAATTCGCCAGTTTCGGACCGAGGGAAAAAATGAAAATGAAGTTATTGCATTTTGGTCAATGGTATTCTTTCGTCCACAAAATGTAGTAATTTGGCATGACGGGTGGGTGCTGCTCATTAAAATCTCGCTAGAGAGGGATGCCAAGAACAGCTTGAGTTTTTGACGCCCCCTGCTCGGTGAACCTGTTCTCAACTGGGAACACATCCCGCCAACTGGGAACGTAGCTTTTGGTGGATGATTTCATCCATCTTCCGATTCTCGCATTGTGAATTATGCCCCGAGTTGGGGGCAACCCTCCCATTTTCTGACTCTAAGGTGGTCTTCATGAATCGAAACGGAAGCCGCCGCCAGATCACTCGCCTCGCGATAAATCGCCTTCGTGGAACGACGAAATGTTGGCTCGGGAACTCCCGTTATTGCTTCGGTGATTTTTATCCAATTTTGGAGAAATGCCTCGAAGCAAACCGGCTAACCTTTTCGACCATTCAGCAAAATCCCGGCTCGAAAACTTGTAAGCAAGTTGCACCCAACTGGGAGCAGGTTGTTCTCGATCCTCGGGCATAGTTCACCCTTCCAACCCATAAAACCATGAAAGCAAAATCCTCCTTCCAACGAGTGTCCATCGACGGAATGCGTCCGTTGGCCTTGACGAAAAAACAAATCATCGCCGTGCTCGGATCAGCCAAGCTAGTGGACCGCATGCTGTGGGCGACCCGGTATGTGGGTGGAAATTGGTTTACGATCATTCGGGAAGGCCGTGACCTTCTCGTGGCCACGGAATCCGTAGAAGCGGCTTATGTGCGGTTGGTTGGCGGAGAACTTCCTCCGTTGATGCCGAGCGAGCGCAAAGCGGCTGAAACCGGGGTGACGGCATGAAAATTCAGCCTCCATTCGTTTTCCTATCAGCCTGTTTGCGGCCAATAGGAAGAAAAGTCTCACCGCGTCGGAGACGGTCTTTCCGTAGTTTTCATTCTCTCCGTTTCCACGCGCCCGTTGTGGGGCAGCAGTTCCACAAAAATCTCGTTCCCTAAACCTCCACGATTCCCACCATGCAAATCACCACATCCCACCAGCAGAAAATCGAACGCCTTGAAGCCGAACGCCGCCAGATTGAAGATCGTCTGCGCCGGATGAAGCGTGCCGCCCAGACCGCCGAGCGCAAAAAACAGACCCGCGCCAAGATCATCATTGGGGCCCTGGTCCTGCGCGATCATCAAAAGCTTCTGCCCCAACTTATCGCTCTGGCTTCTCGGCAAGACGCAGAGCTTTTGCGCTCTGCCTTTCCTTCCGTCGCGAAGGAAGTGCCAGCGATAGCCGCTTCACGCCTGTAAGCGAGCCAGCCATGCACGCGAGACTACCGAGCCACCGGAGGCTTTCTTTGAAAGCTGAAGCGCACTTACGCATCGTGGGGTTGCCCCCACGACGCGAGTGCGCCCCGCCAGCGGCGGGGATGGCTCGCTACCGCGTGCCTGTCACCTGTTTTCTTTTCCTACAAGCTCACCAGCCGCTTTGCTGATATGGCGATTTTCCACTTGTCTATTCGCACCATCAGCCGCGCCAAGGGCCACAGTGCCGTGGCCCAGGTTGCCTATGACACGCGTTGTAAATTGACCAATGAGCGCACTGGTGAAAAACACGATTGGACCAAGCAAAAAGCCGATCTCCTCGAATGGCAGGTCATCGGCCCCAAGATGGAGCCCGGCGAGTTGGCCCGCCGGGCCGAACTGGCCGAGAAGCGGTGGGATGCTCGCGTTGGCCGGGCGATGGATGTGGCTTTACCCCACGAGCTGAACACGTCTGCTCAATGGGATCTGCTGCGTAATTTCGGCCTTCAACTTCGGGATACCTACGGCGCAGGGCTTTGCGTAAGTCTGCATCAGCCCAACACGAAAGGCGACCACCGCAATGTCCATGGTCACATTTTCATGACCACTCGCGCCGTTGATGAGGACGGCAATTTCTCGAAAAAGAAAATCCGGGAACTCGACGACCGAACTCTTGGCCCGCAGCAGGTCGAAAAAATCCGCGAGATGTGGGAGGTTCGCTGCAATCGCGCCCTCCGTAAAGCCGGGGTGACGGAAGGCGTTTCTCGCCAGTCCCTAAAAGCTCAGGGCATCGAGCGTCCCGCTGAAAAGCACCTCGGCGCAAAAGCCTCGGCCATGGTCCGCAATGGCTGCCGGATGCGCAAAGCCGATATCAATAAACTCATTTCCTCCGATTCCCGCCGTTTGGCGCAGATCGATTCTCAAATCCTACAACTCCAATCCCATGGCCATCGAAGGTCCCAACACCAGTCCGTTCAATCGCAAAACACAACCGCCCAGAAGCAGCATCTGGCAACAAACCGCCATCCGGATCGATCCCTTTCCCTCGGCCAAACCCACGGGATGGCTCTGTCTGGAAAACAGGGCTCTGCCTCTTCTGGAAATCGACCTTCTCGAAATCGTTCCCAATCTCGGTCTTCACATCCGCACCCGGCAGGAGAACTGGCTCGTTTCTTTGCCAAAGGAGCTGCGTTCTCTCGAATTGATCCAAGCCATCACTTCCGGGGAGGTCAATTGCTTGTTGGCGCCTTGCACGCTCTTCGAATCTTCATCCGAGTCCTCGAATCCGAGCAGCAGCGACAGCAGCAACTCGAAACCCAGCGTCCTGGAATTCGAATGAAGATGTAAATGACGTAGAAAACCTCCATTTGGGCGGACAAATGGCGGATAAATTTTCGCAACTTCCAGTCATTTCTGTGTGCTGCCTGTAAATTCGCAAAATTTAAGCAGAAAAGCGGGCAAATACGAATGCCAATCACTGTAAGACATTAACTATGAAACAGAAAGCCCCGTTGGAGAGCAATTCCAACGGGGCTTCAAATTGGTTGCGGGAGTAGGATTTGAACCTACGACCTTCAGGTTATGAGCCTGACGAGCTACCAGACTGCTCCATCCCGCGGTTAGGATGTTTCAAGGTATACGACTTTCTCCGAGTCGCAAGGATTTTTTACAGATTTATCGAAGATCGAAACTTGGGCGGGATCGATCCGGGAATGATCAGGACTTTCGCCCCGGTGCCGACGGTGTCGTAAAGGGAGATGACGTCGATGGACCTCATGCGGATGCACCCGTAGCTGGCTGGAAGACCAATGTTTCGCTCCTCCGGGGTCCCGTGAATATAAATGAGCCGACCAAAAGAGTTCTTGTTTCCAGCCTCCAGACCGTCGAGCCAGAGAATGCGCGTGACGATGGGATCACGTCCCGGTGCATCGACGGCGATGACCTCGCCGGTCAGCCGGCGCGATTTGAAGACCGCTCCGGCGGGGGCTCCGGCGCCGATCTTCTTCTTGATGCGAAACAGGCCCAGCGGGGTCGCATTGCTGTTGGGACGGCTGCCGAGGCCGTACTTGGAGGTCGACACGGGATACTCGGCGATCTTTTCCTCGTCGCGGAATACGACCATGCGCTGGTCGGCCGCGCTGATCAGGATGCGATGATGGGTGTCTCCGGCGCATCCGGCCAGCAGGGCCAGCGCCGCAACGGCGAAGAGGCGTCGCACGTTCACGCGTTGCTGCGGGCCATGAGCGCAAAGCCCGACTGTTGCAGCCAGAAGGCAACCGACTTCCATGCGACGTACGTGAAGCCGCCGAAGAACATCATGAGGAAAGGAACCGATATCCACTGCTGAAGCTCGATGGAATTCCACACGCAGTAGCCAAAGTAGAGCGCGAAGAGCAGTTCGATGAAGGGCAGCAGGGACTTGATCGGCATGTACCGGACCCGGCGCACGGCGACAGGCTTCGCCTCGATGCCGTACTTCGGCGTACGGGTAAACTCCGACTGGCGGTTGAGGATCGCCTCGATGACGCCCCGGGCGTTGTTCACCGACATGCCCGTGGCCAGCGCGAGGGTGAAGGGCATGAGCCAGATATCACGCCACCATCCGCGGGGATTCTGGTGCATCTGCCCGACGAGGTAAAAGAGCGCGATCGAGACCGAGGTGGCAAAGAAGATCGGCAGGTCGACCAGGAGCGAGTACATCGGCCCGTGCTTCGCGGCGAAGGACTGCGGCAGGATAAGCACGCAAAGCATCACGAGAAGCAGATAGCCAAAATTTGACGTCAGGTGGGCCGTGGCCTCCAGCTTGATGAGCAGGGGCAGCCGGGCCTTCCACACCTCGGGCAGGAGCTTTTTGCAGGTCTGGATCGAGCCTTTGGTCCAGCGATGCTGCTGGGACTTGAAGCCATTCATGTCCACGGGCAACTCGGCCGGGACGAGAACATCAGGAAGGTAGACGAACTTCCACCCGCGCATTTGGGCGCGATAGCTGAGGTCGAGATCCTCGGTAAGCGTGTCATAGTGCCAGCCGTCGGCGTCCTCGATGCAGGACTTGCGCCACATGCCGGCGGTGCCATTGAAGTTGAAAAACCGTCCGCTGCGGCTCCGCGCCGTCTGCTCGAGAAGGAGGTGTCCATCGAGGAACATGGCTTGCACCTTGGTGAGGAGCGAGTAGTTGCGATTCAGGTGCCCCCAGCGCATCTGCACCATGCCGACCTTGTCATCGGTGAAGTAATCGATGCATTTCTTAAGCACATCCGGTGCGGGAACGAAATCCGCGTCGAGGATGAAGATATACTCGCCCTTCGCTCGCTCCATCCCGGCCGCCAGCGCTCCGGCCTTGAAGCCTTCGCGGTTGTCGCGGTGTAGATATTCCACATCGAACCCCTCCTCCCGCAGCCGGGCCGTCTCGGTTTCCGCGATTTGCGAGGTTTCATCGGTGGAATCGTCGAGAATCTGAATCTGCAAAAGATTCTTGGGATAATCGAGGTTCCTGACCGACTCGATCAGCCTCCGGATGACATAAAACTCGTTAAAAACCGGAAGCTGGACCGTGACGGGAGGCAGTTCCTCAAAGGTGGCGACGGGCTTCGCCGGGCGATTGCGGTTCTTGAGAAACAGGTAGATAATGCAATACCGATGAATGCCATACGCCGAAAGGCCTATGAGCACACTGACATAGCAAACTGTCCAGATGACGCTTTGAAACATCGCGTCAAGCGATCCACTCATCGATTAATTCCCCCCGTTATAAGTGCCGGGCTATCAACCCAAACCAGAGGGAACGGTCAAGCGCAAAAACCCCGCCGGGCAAACGGCTTGCTGGAGTTCCGCCCGGGTTTCTGGTAGAGTATTTTCATGCCTTCCGTGGATTCCATCACAGCGGAACTGCAGTCCCTCGACCGGCAGTATCAGATCCATCCTTTCACCAATCACTCCGATATGCATGGGACGGGGACGCATATCATCCAGCGGGGGGATGGATGTTATTTCATCGATGAAACCGGCACTCCCATCCTCGACGGCCTGGCCGGTCTCTGGTGCGTGAATGTCGGGTACAACTGTCGCGAGATCGTCGATGCCGTGATGGCGCAGATGACCCAGCTCCCCTACTACCCGTCGTTCTTCAATTCCACGACCGAGGCGCCGATCCGGGTGGCGGAGTTTCTCGCCCGACATGCGCCAGCGCGACTGAACCACACGATTTTCTCCAATTCCGGCTCCGAGGCCAACGAAACCGCCCTCAAGGTCATCCGCGGGTACTGGAAGCTCAAGGGCCAGTCGCAGCGCCGGAAGATCCTCTGCCGTACGTACGCGTACCATGGCGTCACTCTGGCCACCACCAGCCTGACCGGGCTGGTGAACTGCCAGGAACCCTTCGATTTGCCGCTGGAGGGCTATATCCGCATTCCCGGGCCTTACCACTATGGGGCCCGCAGTCCGCTGACTCCCGAGGCATATGGCCAGTGGTGCCTGGAGGAAACGCGCAGGATCATCCAGGCCGAGGGGCCGGAGACTGTGGCCGCGCTCTTTGCCGAGCCGATCCAGGGCGCGGGCGGAGTCATCACGCCTCCCGCCGGGTACTTGCAGGGATTGCGCGCGCTTTGCCGCGAATACGGCATCCTTTATGTCTCGGACGAGGTGATCACCGCCTTTGGCCGCGTGGGCGCATGGTTTGCCAGCGAGATGTGGGATCTCGATCCCGACATCATCTGCGTGGCGAAGGGCATCACCAGCGGATACCTGCCGCTAGGAGGCACGATGGTCAGCGACGAAATCGCCGAGCCGCTGCTCAGCGGCGGGTATTTTGCCCATGGGTTCACATACTCCGGCCATCCGTCGTGCTGTGCCGCTGCGCTGGCAAACCTCCGGTACATCGAGGATCACGACCTGATCGCCAAGGTGAAGGACGATCTCGGTCCTTACTTTGAGGCCAAGCTCGCCAGCCTCGCCTCGCACCCGGCGGTATCGGAAGTGCGCGGCATCGGGCTGATCGGTGCGGTCGAGCTGGTCCCCCGGGGCGGTCGCGACGCGCTCACCCCGACTTCGTTGCTGGGAGCTCGCGCGTCCAACCTGATCCGCGCCGAGGGCGCGATGGTGCGCGGCATCCGCGATCTCATCGCGATCTCGCCCCCGTTGATCGTCAGCAGGGAGCAGATCGACAGCCTGTTTGCCAGCATCGTGCGCGGCCTCGACAAGCTGTGGGACTAGGTCCGGCTACGTAAAAAAATTTGATCCGCCCGCTCGCGGGACTTGTCGAATCCCGATAAGCGAGGCAAGTTGCCGCTATGGCGACGGCTGCCGAAGACGACGCGGAAATCGTTCTACCACCCGAGGATGCGGAAATCCCGCTCGCGGTGGACACAAAGCCGTCGCGTCCGGTCCGCAACGCGCGGTATTTTTACCGCATCGAAAACAACCGCCTCGTCGACTGTCCCGACGAGGAGGCGCAGATTTTTGTCTACATCGCGCCGACCATCGACGACGAGTCCGAGCTGCAGGAACTCTACAATATTGACTATCACACCCTGCAGTCGTCGCTCGACCCGGACGAGCTTTCGCGTCTCGAGTTTGAGACCGACCATGCCGCACTGATTTTCAAACGCCCCAAGAGCTTCTGCGCGGATGACAATTTCCTGCTCAAGCTCACCTCGACGGGCGTCTTTCTTTACGAGGATCATCTCGTCATCGTCATGCCCGACGACGCACCGCTCTTCGAGGGTCGCGTCCCCTTCCAGGTCCAGTCCATCCACGATGTCATCCTGCGGCTGCTCTACCAGTCCACCCTCCACTTCGAGGGGCACCTGAAGGCGATCAACATGCTCTCCGACTCCCTCGAGCGGCGCATCAGCACGTCGCTGGAGAATAGGTATCTCCTCAACATGTTCGCCCTGGAGAAGAGCCTCGTCTACATCGTGAACTCGATCAGCTCCAATGGCGCCCTGCTGGAGCGCCTGCGCACCTCGGCCGAGCGGCTCGGTTTCGACCGCGACCAGACCGGCATCATCGAGGACATGATCATCGAGAACAAGCAGTGCTACCGCCGCGCGGAGATTCACACCCAGGTCATCGGCGGCCTCATGGATGCGCGAGCCTCGATCGTCAGCCACAACCTGAACCAGCTCATCAAGAAGTTCACCATCTGGACTGTCGCCATCATGCTGGCCAACCTCGTGATCGGCATCTTCTCGATGAATGTCGATCTGCCGCTGCCCGAGGATCACTCGTGGTGGCCCTTCATGCTGATCAACCTGCTGGCGCTGGGAACAGCCGGGCTCGTTTTCTGGATTTGGCGCGTGAAAAAGTGGTAAGGAAAATTCTCTTGGCGCTTGTCCTGTGGAGCGTCGCCCCCGTGGTCTGGTCACAGGAAGCCGTACCGGACAAGCCTCCGCTCAGAGTGGCCATTGCCGGATCAGTGCCGTTTGTCATCAGCAACGACGACAATACCTTCACGGGATACTCGATCGAGGTCTGGGAGGACGTCGCCGCTCACAATGGATGGACGTTTGAGTATACCCAATACCCGACGAAGCTCGATGCCCTGGCCGCGATGCAGAGGAAAGAGGTCGACATCATCGTGGGAGATCTCGGCATCTTGAGTGCGTTGCAGGGAAAAGTGGAGTTTTCCCAGCCATATTTCCGCTCAGGCCTGCACATCATGGTGAGCAATGCCCGGCCTCACACATTTGGCCGCATCCTGTCCGACCTCTACAACTGGGGGCACCTGAGGCCGTTCTGGTATCTTCTCGGCGCCATCGTTGTCGGTACGCTCTTTGTCACGTGGTTCGAACGCAGACACAACCCCGACTTCCCCAAAAGTCGCAGGGACGCTCTGGCAGAGGCTTTCTATTACGTGATCTCGCTGTCTCTCGGGAAGAGCGCCTACAAGGGTTTTGGCGGCTGGTTCGGGCGTATCGTAATGTGCGTCTGGACCATCCTGAGCGTGGTGATCGTCGCCTATGTGACATCCAGCATCACAAGCACCATGACGGTGGAAAGTTTGCGCGGCCACATCCAGGGACCGGGGGATTTGCATGGCCATACCGTGGGCGCGGTCAAGGATACCGCCGCCGTGCTTTACCTGCGTGAGAAGATGATCGAAAGCATAGAGTACCCTGATCTGGATACCGCCGTGAGAGAAGGCCTGCTCACCGGTCAGGTGCCGGCCATCGTCGGAGCAGCCCCCGAGCTTCAATACTACGACAAAAACCATCCTGAACTCCCGATCACCGAGATAGGACCCGTCTTTTCCCCCTACAACTATGGTTTCGCGGTTCCGCTCGGCAGCCCGCTCCGGGTGCAGATAAATAGCGCGATCCTCGAACTGCAGGAACGCGGAACGCTCCTCGATCTCGGGCTGAAGTATTTCGGACCGGTCTTTCAGCCGTAGTATCCCGGTATTTCCTCGACGGCAGCCTTGCCGGAAAGAAGACGCCGGACCAGTCGGGCCTCCCTATTGAGCAGCCCGATGGAGCTTGCTGCGCTTGCGACCGTAAAAGAAGTAGATCACCAGTCCCAAGACCAGCCAGACCGCAAGGCGAATCCACGTGTCCATGGGCAGCGCCAGCATCATCGCCAGGCACATCAGCGCGCCGAGGATGGGAACCACCGGCACCCACGGCACGCGGAACTGACGCGGCGCATCCGGCTTGGTGACGCGCAAAACGATCACCGCGAGGCATACCATGACAAAGGCAAGCAACGTCCCGATGCTGCACATGTGCCCGACCACATCACCCGGCACGAATCCCGCGAAGACGCTGACAAACAAGGCAAAGAGGATGTTGGACTTCCACGGAGTGCGAAATCTCGGGTGAATGTCGCTAAACAGACCGGGTAGCAAACCATCCCGCGACATCGAGTAAAACACGCGGGACTGACCGAGAAGCAGGATCATGATCACGGATGAGAATCCCGCCAGGATGGCGACCTCCACGAGCAGAGTGAAGACCTTGTACGGCGTCTGCTCAATCGCGACCGTCACGGGAGCCAATCCCTCCAGGCCGATGAACTGTTTATAACTCACCATGCCGGTCAGCACGTAGGAGAACAGGCAGTACAGAACGGTGCAGACCAACAGGGAGACCAGGATGCCGATCGGCATGTCTCGCCTGGGATTTCGCGCCTCCTGGGCCGCTGTGGATACCGCGTCAAACCCAATATAAGCGAAAAAAACAATCGCCGCCCCGCGAAGCACACCACTCCAGCCAAAATGCCCAAACTGCCCCTCATTGGGCGGAATGAAGGGAACATGGTTCGATGGGTTGATAAATGACCACCCGACTGCAATAAACGCCACCACCACCGTCACCTTCACGGCGACCATGATGGCATTGAAGACAGCCGATTCCCGGATGCCCTTGATGAGCAGTCCCGACATCAGGACGACGATAAAGATCGCCGGGAGATTGATCAGTCCATGAACCTTTGAGCCATCCTGCAAGGTCAACAGAGTAAAGGGCGAAGCCGCCAGTTGAGCGGGAAAGGCGATGCCGATGTGCCCGAGGAACTTGATGAGGTACACCGACCAGGCGCTCGCCACCGTGGCGGCGCCGACCGCATACTCAAGGACGAGATCCCAGCCGATGATCCAGGCGAAAAACTCACCGAGGGTGAGGTACGAATACGTGTAGGCGCTGCCGGCTGCAGGGACCATCGAGGCAAACTCCGAATAGCACAAACCTGCAAGGGCGCAGCCGATGCCCGCGATCACAAAAGACAGAACGATGGCCGGACCGGCGTAAGAGCCCGCGGCCGAACCGGTGACCGAAAAGATACCGGCTCCGATGATGACCCCGATCCCGAAGAGCACGAGGTTCGTCGGTCCGAGCGCCCGGTGAAGTTTGACCTTGTCCGTTCCCTCGCCGGTCAACTCCTGTTGGAGCACCTCGATGGATTTGCAGCGTAGGAACGAACGGAGAACGGATTTCATAATTCTGGAAGCCCTGCTCGCCGCTCCATGTGCCCGGTGGCAACCGCGGCGGCCAGAAGTCGCGCGCCATTAAAGGCAAAGGCGTCGCTCATGGCAACGTCGTGAGCAGGCAAATCTGCGTTTTCCCGCAAAATGCGAAGCCGGCGAGGTCTCTCCCTACCTCGCCGGCTCGCTGTCTCCCCTGTAGTACCCTTATGAGTTTTACTTACTAGACCGCTTTCTCGCCGGTCTCGTCGGTGCGGATGCGGACCGCCTCTTCTACGGGCGATACGAACACCTTGCCGTCACCGATTTTGCCGGTCTTCGCGGCCTTCACGATGGCTGCCACCGCGCTCTCCAGGAGAGAGTCGGCGAGGACAACCTCGATCTTGATTTTCGGAAGGAAGTCGACCGTGTATTCGCTACCGCGGTAGATTTCCGTGTGCCCTTTTTGCCGGCCGAAGCCTTTGACTTCGCTGACCGTCATTCCCTCGATACCCAGATCGGCCAGGGCGTCCTTCACTTCTTCCAGTTTGAAGGGCTTGATGATTGCTTCGATTTTTTTCATGGCGATGTAATCTTATTGCTACGTTACTTCCGCAATTAGTCGAGGAGGTAACCCTCTTCGCCGTGTTCCGCGATGTCGAGACCGCCGGATTCCACTTCGGTGCTCGGACGGAGACCAATCGTGAACTTCACGAGGAACGCGATGATCGTGGTGGCAACCACCGAGAGAACGATCGTCACGACAACCGCCTTGAGCTGGTTCATGAGCAGACCGTCCTTGAGGCCGGCGACGACCGGGTTGGCGTCGGCACTGGCGAGGATGCCAGTCATGATCGCACCGAGCGTACCACCCACACCGTGGACACCGAAGGTATCCAGGGCGTCGTCATATCCGATGAGCTTCTTGAGGTAGGTCACCGCGAGGAACGGGATGATACCAGCGGCGATGCCGATGATCACAGCACCCGAGGCAGTCACGAAACCGCAAGCCGGGGTGATGACCACGAGGCCAGCCACGATACCCGAACAGAAGCCGAGTACGCTGGGTTTGCCTTTGAGAATCCATTCCACAACACCCCACACGAAACCGGCGATGGCCGCAGCAAGCATCGTTGTGCAGAAGGCGTTGGAGGCGATGGCGTCAGCACCGAGCGCGGAGCCGGCGTTGAATCCGAACCAGCCGACGAAGAGCATTCCGGTACCAACCATGCAAAGCACCATGGAGTGCGGGGGCATGGGCTCCTTGCCGAATCCGAGACGAGGTCCGAGGATGATGCAAAGGACGAGAGCCGACCAACCGGAGGACATGTGCACAACCGTGCCGCCTGCGAAGTCGATGGCCTTGATGCCAGCGTCAGGATTGAGCGTGCCGCACATGAAACCCTTCACCGACCACACCATATGGGCGAGCGGGAAGTAGACGGCGAACATCCAGAGGGCCGTGAAAACGAGCACCGAGATGAACTTCATGCGCTCAGCCGTGGCACCGAAGATAAGGGCCGGCGTGATGATCGCGAAGGTCAGCTGGAACATGGCCCACACGGAATCGGAGATCCAGTAGTAGCCAGCTCCCACAGCACCAGGCTTGATACCGTTGAAGAAGGCTTGGCTAAGATCGCCGTAGAACGGGCTGGTGCCGTTGAAAGCGAGGCTGTAACCGGCGAGATACCAGAGCAGCGTCACCAGGCCGGTGATGCCCATGCACATGGCGAGAATGGAAAGGACGTTCTTGGAACGAACCAGGCCGCCGTAGAAAAGAGCCAAACCGGGGAGGGTCATGAACAGAACGAGGGCCGTAGCCGTCATCTGCCATGCATTGTGACCCGGACCAGGAACTGCAACCTTGGAGGCTACGTCTGGCGTACGTGCGCCATTGTTAACATAAGCCTCGAGGTCTGCCACGCGCTGTTCCAGTGTTGGTTCTGCAGGTGTCGCAGCGGCCTCGGCCGGGGGTGGTGTGGTCGCTGGAGCATCCTGCGCGGATACCCAGCCAGGAAGTGCAAACGCGCTGGCCATAACGGCGGCAGCGATCGTTGCAAGCATGGGTTTACGTGTGAGCATTGGTTTTATTACGTCTTGGTTGTGGTTGACTTTGGGCCTTCCCAAGGGACGGCAAAAACAGCTTAAGCAACAACCGTGCCAACCCTTTTCAACCCGCTCACCCAAGCTAATCCACCCGGACTTGCTCAATTATCCACAGATCAAAGACCTGTGGATAAAATGTCACATCCGAAGATTACCCTTGCTTCGCGGCCTTGCGCTTTTGGAGCCAGGCAACAGAGAATTCCCAGACAATCGGCAGCACAGAGACAACGATGATACCTAGAATAACGAGCTTCATGTTCTTCTGTACGACCGGATGGAGGCCGAAAAAGTAACCTCCACCAAGGAAGAGACCGACCCAGAGAATCGCTCCGATGATATTGTAGGAGAAAAACTTACGATACTCCATCGTTCCCACGCCCGCCACGAAAGGCGCAAAGGTGCGCACAATCGGAACAAATCGGGCCAGGATGATCGCCCGTCCGCCGTACTTCTGGTAAAACGCGTGCGCCTTGTGCAGATGCTCGGGATTGAAGAACCGGCTTTTTTCGAAATGGAACACCCGGGGGCCAAACCATTTTCCGATTCCGTAGTTCACGGAGTCTCCGAGGATGGCCGCGATGAGCAGCAAGGGGAGCACGACCTCCATTGCGACGAGCTTCTGGGCAGCCAGCGCGCCGACGGCAAAGAGGAGCGAATCTCCCGGCAAAAACGGAGTAACCACGAGACCGGTCTCGCAGAAGATGATCAGAAACAGCAGGACGTAAACCCACACTCCATAGTTCTCAATCACCCATTTGAGGTGATTCTCGGCGTGCAAAAGAAACTCGATGAACTGCTTCAGGATCTCCATGGCGAGCGGTTACCAAACGCGACGGAGTACATCTTGGGAAGGAAATTCAGCTCGGTCTCGCGGTTGCAGAGCCGGGGAACCGCTGCTAAACAACCCTAGCCCATGATTTCCGCTGTCTGCTCCGCCCATGATGTCCGCTGAACCTGTTCCACAGGAACCCTTCAGCATCGACGCGGCGCTGGAAGATTGCCTGGTGCAGACCGATGGCGAGGGTGTTCTCCTTCAGACCGCTCTGGAACGCCTCGGCCCGGCGAGTTACTGCTTTGTCTCTCTGCTGCTGAGCGTCCTGTTTATCCAGCCCTTCTCGCTCGGCCCCCTGACCATGGCCAGCGCCCTGACGTTCATGGCCTCGGGCTGGCAGATGGTGCGGCGAGCGCAATACCCGAAGCTGCCCAAGCGCATGAGGGACGCTCGTCTCCATGGCAAGGGGTGGAAAATGGTGATCGCCTTCTGCCAGAAAACCCTCCGCTTCTGCCGCAAATTCACCCGTCCCCGCCTGCAACAGTGGGTAAGCGGAGACCGGGGCGAGCAATTCATCGGCTGGCTCATCCTCATCGGCGGCTTCCTCGTCGCCATCCCTGCAGCCAACCTGCCGCTCAACAATACCCTGCCCGCTCTCATGGTCCTCTTCGCCGCCATCGCATGGCTGGAGAAGGACGGGCTGATGATCTTTATCTCGCTCGCCTGGGGAGTGCTCACCCTGCTCTACTTTCTCATCGTCGGACTGGCTCTCTGGTTCTTCGGTGAGCAGGTCGCGACGTGGATGCACTCCTTCTGGGGGCATTTCTGGAAATGAACGTCTTTCTCCGAGTCCTTCCCTACGTCCGTCGTTATCCGGCTCTCGCTTTCGGCACCCTGGCCTGTGCCGTCGTCGGGACGCTTATGGTGATCGTCTTCCCGACCGTCACGCAGTACATCATCGACGAGGTCATCCGCAAAAATCAGCCGCAGATGCTTCTCCCTCTCGTCGCCATCGGGCTAGCCTCCTTTGTCGCTCAGGATGGCCTGAACGGCATCCGCATCATTCTCAACAACAGCTTCGAGCAGCGGGTCATCTTTGATCTGCGCAGTGAACTTTACGCCCATATCCAACTGCTCCCGCTCAAGTGGTTCGACAATCGCGCGACCGGCGACATCATGACCCGCCTCATCGAGGACGTGACCTCGGTCGAGCGGGTCCTCATCGACGGCATCGAGCAGGGTTCGGTCGCCATCCTTCAGATCCTCATCGTGACGGGGGTGATGCTGGCCTATAGCTGGGAGCTTACCCTGGTCGCCCTCCTGCCCATTCCGCTCCTCGCCGCCGGGGCTCTCGCCTACACCCTCACGGCCCGCAGCCGGTACCGCCAGCACCGCAAGGCCGCCTCCGCGCTCAACGCCCTGCTGCACGACAACATCGCAGGCATCCGCCAGATCAAGACCTACACCAGCGAGCAGCGCGAGCACGCCCGTTTTGACTCCGCCAGCGAAGCACTCCGCCAGGCCTCCCTCATCGTGATGCGAGCCTGGTCGATCTACAACCCGTCGATGAATTTCCTCTCCTCCGTGGGCATGCTCCTCATTACGGGTTACGGAGCCTACCGCGTCCTGCACTCCGGCATGGAGCTGGGCGTGCTGGTCATGTTCATCGTCTTTGCCAGACTGCTCTACGAACCAGTCGGTCGTCTGCATCAGCTCAACCAGCTCTTCCAATCCGGCCGGGCGGCAGGGGAGCGCGTGTTCGAGATCCTGGACGAGCCGACCGAGACCGACGAGGGAGCAGGCAATGCCGCCCCGCCGGTCAAAGGCGATGTGGAATATCGGAATGTCTCCTTTGGCTATACAGAGGAACGCCAGATCCTGAAGGACATCAATCTCCATGCCCGCGCAGGAGAAATGATCGCCCTCGTCGGCACGACGGGCGCGGGCAAATCCACCGTCATCAACCTGCTCACCCGCTTCTACGAATACAACGAAGGCGATATCCTCATCGACGGGCGATCCATTCGCGACATCTCACGTCACGATCTCCGCAAGAACATCGCCATGGTCACTCAGGAGAGCTTTCTCTTTAACGGCACCACCGCCGAGAACCTCCGCATGGGCAAACCCGACGCGACCGAGGAGGAGATGTGGCAGGCGCTGGAGGCGGCCAATGCCGCGGAGTTCATCCGCCGCATGCCGGAAGGTCTGCATTCCGCTGTCGGCGAGCGTGGCATCAAGCTCAGCGTGGGCGAAAAGCAGCGCGTCTCCATCGCCCGCGCCCTGTTGAAAAACCCGCCCATTCTGATTCTCGACGAGGCAACCGCCAGCGTCGACACCGCGACAGAGCGCCTCATCCAGGAAGCTCTCGACCGCCTGATGACCAACCGCACGAGCTTCGTCATCGCGCACCGCCTCTCGACCGTCCGCCACGCCGATCAGATTCTCGTCCTGGACCGGGGCCAGATCGTCGAGCGCGGCCAGCACGCCTCCCTGATCGAGCACGGCGGCATCTACGCCAAGCTCAGCCGCCTGATGGAAGACGACGCCTCGCTGAACGAAGCGACGCGCGCCTAGAAATCAGGCTGCGCGCCGGGCCACCGGCATCTTGTATCGGCAGCGTCGCGCCCGGTTCCCGTAATTTGGGCATCCCCAGAATTCTCCAAACTGCCCGCTCCGTTTCACGAGAGATATTTCACATTGAGGGCAGGTTGGGGTCTTGTAATCGCCTGTCGTGATTTCCCGAATCAGGTCAACGCGACTCCGATAATCGAGGGAATTCAACCAGACGACCAATTCCTCGCCGTCCACCAGCGTGAGCGCCTTGCCCTGCGCCCATTCGCGAGCCGCGCCGGAGAACTTCCCGGAACAAATGAAATATCCATGCGGAGCGCCCTCCGCCGCCATGGCTCCATACAGCTCGCGAATGGTTTTTGGCGGAATCTGCCAGTTGGTCCACGCCTTGCACTGCACAATGGCGACAACCGGGCCGTACTCCCCTTCCCGGAGCACGAGGTCGATCCCGCCATCTCCTCCGGCCTTGATCCGTTGAGCATGCAGGCCCAGCGCACGGAAGAGTCCCTGCGCCAGCAGCTCAAAATGCCGCCATTCCATACTTTTCACCAACTCCAGAGTGAAAAGATCCGGCGGCGGGGTCGGAACCGGAGTGTAAAAATCACGCGCCGAGGGCGAGCCGTCCTTTTCCACCCGGAGAGGATATGCATCAAAAGACGTCTTGCGATGGCCTGAGGGCCTCGATCCGGAAGATCGCAGGACCAAAAAGACGAAAGCGAAAGCGCCAGCCACCAGCACCAACCCGACCACGCCTGTCGCCAGCAGCACCCCAAAGGAAGCCAGCTTCTTCAAATCGAACCCGACAAAGGCAAAGGCCCCAAGGAACACCAAAGCCAAAATGCCCCGGACCAAATCAAAATCACCACCTTTACGACGACGCGCCATATCTGGCGGAGAAACCCGCCAGGAAATGGCTTAGCAGAAAACCGCTAAGCTATACAAGAACGCTTAATCCGAGACAGCTTAGTGCCGGCAGCCGCAGCCGCCTCCTCCACCTCGGCACTCTCCCTCGCCGTGCTCGTGATCATGATGATCATGGTCGTGGGCATGCCCGCGGCCTCCACAGCAGCCTTCGCTATCGTGGTCATGGCCGTGGCTGTGCTCATGGCCGCCGCAGCACCCGCCGCCTTCGTGGTCATGGCCGTGGTCATGCCCATGGCCGCCGCAACATCCGCCGCCTTCGTGATCATGGCCGTGGCCGCCGCAGCAGCCCTCCGGCTCCGCCTGGTAGACGACAAACTCGATTTTCTGGAAAGCGAGCTGCTCGCGGATGCGCACGATGAGATTCGCCGCGCTGTCATCCGGCAGGTGGGTCGTGCGGAGCTGAATCTCCACCGGCTTGTCGCGGAGCTGCGGGAAAGCCTCGGTCATTTCGCCATCGAGGACGAAGGAGAGGTAGGCGTTCACCTTGTTCTCGAGCTGGGCCAGTTGCTCTTCGCCGCCGGTCCACTCACGGGTTTCGTACATGGCGAGAATGACCTTATCCGTGGCGGAATCAAGGGCCATGGCGTCGAGAACAGAGGGATTTTCAAGTCCGGACATAAAATTGCGGGATAGGAGTTATTGAGGTTTTAGTGCCGGACGACCGGCCACCATTGATAGAGGAAAAAATACACGAGCACTCCGGTGACGGAGACGTAATACCAGAGAGGAAAGGTCCAGCGTGCCCAGGCCCGATGCCGGTCAAGGTTGCCTTTGAAAGCATGGCGCAGGGTGATGATCACCAGCGGCACGATGGCAATGGCCAGCAGGATGTGCGAGATGAGCATCCCGTAGTAAATGCCCCGGATCGCCCCCTCGCCGCCGAAGGGCGTATGCACGCCCCGGACGAGGATCTTGTGAATCACATAGGTGACCAGAAACACCATCGAAACGCCGAAAGCCGACAGCATCGCCACGCGGTGCGCCGCAGGGCGGTTCGTTTTGATCAGGATAAAACCAGCCGTCAGCAGCACCGTGGCGATGCCGTTGAGACTGGCGTTGACGGCGGGTAGGTCGCTAACACTCATCAGGCGCGAGGAGCATGCCCGAGAGCATGGGTGGTGATCCAGACGGAAAAGGAGTTTCTATTCACGGTGCGTTCTACGAGCCGGGTTTCCTCTCGGATGCTCCCGAGGGAATGCGGCGAGGCAAGGTCGCCCGATCAGGCGCAAAATCAAGCCCGGGCTTCTTCACCGGGAGGAGCTTTTGCCCTCCCGCAAGAGGTCGCCAATGTCCATGAGAAGCTTTTGCACGACCTCGGGGCTTTCACCGTCCTCGTAGCCGCGAATCACCCCCTGCTGGTCGACGACGACGAAGCGAGTCGAGTGGGCGGGCATTCCGTCTTTGTCCGTTCCGAGCGGCAGGAGGAAGCCCTTGACCATGACATTGTGAATCTGGTCGGTCGGGCCGGTGAGGAGCTTCCATCGCGCGGGGTCCGCTCCGAACCGCTCGCCGTATTCCGACAGCACGGCAGGGGTGTCAAACTCCGGATCGACGGAAACGCTGATGAGCTGCACGTCATCGAGCTTCGGCCCGAGAGCCTGATTCAGACGGCCCATCTGGGCGCTCATGCGGGGGCATGGCCCCATGCAGCGGGTGAAGATGAAATTCAGCACGGTCACTTTCCCCTTGAGCACGGCGTCCGTCACGGTCTTTCCCTCCTGCGATGTGAGGGAAAAAGCCGGTGCCGGTTCGAGCCTGGGCAGTGAAGAGGCGACCGGGCGCATCTTTTGCAGACTCACGTAAGCAAATGCCACAAGCCCGACCAGAACCACGAAAACGATCACCCAGCCGAGACGCGGAATGCGCTTGGGCACGGAAGTTTCAGCGGAAGCGGATGAGGAAGGAGAGGATTCGGTCGACATCGACTACAGATCGGTAAAGAGCGGGATTTTTCCCTGAACCCGCCCGTGCTGGCGAGCAGCAATCTCCAAAAGTCGCCCCATCGAAAAAACGATCTCCTACCGCTGTGTAAACAGCAGCAGACCGAGCAGCAGGGGCAGGTAGGCGATTGAGGCGAGGAAAAGCAGGCGGGCCGATGGACGATCCCGGCGCAGCATGAAATGCAGCGCGCAGCCCGCGAACGCCGCTCCCAAGAGGAGCGCTCCGAAGAAGTAAACCGCCGTGTTGAAGAAGAGAATGGCTGGCAGGAGGCTCACCATGAGGAGGCACAGGGCGTAGAGAAAGGCCTGCCGGCTGGTCATTTCGCCGCTCTCGTCATTGCCGGATAGCATCACGCATCCAGCGTTGGCATAGTCCTCGCGGTACATCCACGCAATGGCGAGGAAATGCGGCATCTGCCAGAACCACAGGATCGCAAAGAGCAGGCTGCCCTCGAGATCATAGACCCCGTGAGCGGCGATCCAGCCGATGAGCGGAGGCAGGGCGCCCGGGATGGCTCCCACCAGCGTATTGAGCGAACTCATGCGCTTCATCGGGGTGTAGACCAGCACGTAGATGCCGATCGTGGCGAAAGCGAGGAAGGCGGCGCGGTAATTCGTGAAGAGAGCCAGCACGAGCAGACCCGCGACGGAGAAAAGGAGTCCAAACAGCAGCGCATCCTGCGGATGCATGCGGCGGCCCGGCAGCGGACGGTTGCGCGTGCGCTTCATCAGGCTGTCGAGATCGCGCTCCCACCATTGGTTCAAGGCCGCAGCCCCAGCCGCGCAGAGCGCCGTGCCAATCAGCGTGGCGGAGAGCAGGACGTAGTCCATCGGACCCTGCCACCCCACCATGAAGCCTACAAAGGTGGTGACGAGGACGAGAAACGAGAGCCGCGCCTTGGAGAGCTCGAGCAAATCCCCACAAAGGGACTCGAGTCGGGAAAGGGCGGGTGCGGCTGTCTTCATCATGCGGCGTTATTCAATGGGTGTTTTGGAGCGTCCGGCCAAGCGAAATTTCCCGCCCGCAAACCGCAAAACATTCGCAGGGAAAGTAGCCCCCCGACGACCAAAATCAAGGCTCCAACCGCGACATGTCCGGTGGCGATGTCCGCCGCCTTGTTTGACCAGATCGTCCAGGCTCCCAGGCAGACCTGCACGATCACGAGAGCCAGCCAGACCGCCGTCCAGCGGCGAATCGGCGCCGCCTGCCGGGTACGCCACGCTCGGGAGAAGACCATCGTGATCCCCACGAGGATGCAAACTGCCGTCAGGCGATGCACCATTTGCACCCAGACCTGAAAGGCTGTGGTCTGCGGCTGACCCGCCTGCACCCGGGCGGCATTGATCTGCGCCATGGCCTCCGCCGACGTGTCGGGGATGACCCGGCCGTAAGCCAGCGGGAAATCCGGGATCGAAAGACCGATATGCTCATGGCGCATCGTTGCCCCGAGGCCGAGCTGAAAATAGACGACGATCGTCGTGGCCAGCGTGATGTACGCCAACGTGCGATCAGGCATATACGCGATCCAGCGTCCTTCGCGGAAGGCTCGGCTGGTGAGCACGGAAAGGATGGCTAAAGTCAGCAGAAATGCCTGGGCGAGAAGGCCATGGAAGATTCCAATCTGATCCTTGAACCAGACGACCCGCAATCCGCCGAGCACGCCCTGAAGGATGACTGCCGAAAAAACCGCCACGCCAAGCCAGCGGAGTTGCCGCGGGTCCTGGCAGAACTTGTAGATGCCAAAGGCGACCATCGGCAGCGCCAGGATGGCACAGGTCAGATAGACCGGCATCTCGCGAACGCCGAGCAGCAGGACGACGAAGATGATGGCGAAAATGCCTATCGCCTTGATCCTGCCCGTCGTCTCCCGGCCCCACAGACAGCAGGCCAGGACCGTGGTCAGAACCCCGACTCCGGTGGCGATGAGGCGATGCCCGTGCTCGTAGAAGATCCCCCCCACCCAGCGGGAAATCGGAAAGGCAAACATGTTGTACCCGTAGGTATTCGGCCAGTCTGGCACGGACATTCCCACCCCCTTGGAGGTCACCAGCCCCCCGCTCCAGATCAGGATGAGCGTGACGAAAGCCGTCAGGACGGCCCAGCCATGGATGAATGAATCGCTAAAAGTCCAGGTGTTCTTCTTCATATCAACATCAAAGCCTCGCATCGTTTGCGCGTGCGGGAGCTGGCACTTTCGGCAGAAGACGCCCTGCGGTCAATCCCGGCACGCGAAGGATATACGACAGGAGCGAACCGCTGGACGACGCCCGGCGGATTTATTCAGCCAGCCGGAGGCGACGGAGCGGCCACGGTTGAGGGTGTGGGCTCCGGCACTGGCGGCGGCGAAACCTGCCGGGGAATCTCCTGCAGTTCCTTCTGGGTCCAGGCCGCCTTGCGATCCTTGGTTTCCTCCCGGACCTGGGCGACAAATGCCTTCGAGACGGGAGGGGCAGAGTTTCCCCACTCCGAGCGGATATAGGTCAGGATGGCGGCGATCTGCTCATCCTTGAGCACCCCTCCCCATGGGGTCATGACGTTGTTGAAACTCCGTCCCTCCACCGTGATGGGGCCCTGCAGGCCGTGAAGCACGACGCGCACGAGGTGATTGTCCCCATGCCATTCCTGCCCGAGCACCCATTCGCTTCCCACCAGCGGGGGATAGGTGCCGGGAATGCCCATGCCGTCAGCCTGATGGCAGACCGCGCAATTTTGCATGTAAAGCCGTCGACTGATCATCCGGGGATTGGGCGGCGGAGTGGGCGCTCCGCTCCCCTTCCCTGCCGTCACCCGGCCCGTATCATAGACCGAGGCGCTGAACCCGCCGCTGTTTGCCCACAGAAACATGCCGCCCAGGAACATCACCGCCATGATCACGCCCAGCAGCCAGAGTTTCACTGGTTCGCGAGCCGCCGAGGCATGAAGCTCCACGAGGTCGATGGCCTCCTGGAGCGAGGTGGAGTCGCGCTGAGGATCGCTCATTTCGTTTTCTCCAGCGGAGCCTCCGGCAGAGGGTAGTCGCGCTTGAGAGAAAGGAGGTAGGCCGCGAGCGCGCGAGCGTCCGGGGTGGGAACCACTTCGTATCCCGCCGGTGGCGCATATGATCCCCGCAACCCCTCCAGCGCCTCCGCAGACTGCTGGCCGGAAATCGATCGCAGGATGTAGAGAGAACGGTACGAGGGCATGGCCGATCCGGTTTGATAAAGCAGACGATGCACCTCCGCCTCGTCCCGAGCGCGCAAGCCGTAATTCGACAAATCCGGCCCGATACGCAGATAGCCAAAGGCGGCGGGCTGCTGGTAAAGGAAGTCCCGCGCGACCGTGCGGCGGGAACCGAGTTTTTTCTCGATGTCGCCGCTGATCGCGGCCGGCCGCACCTGCTGGGTGTGGCAATACGCGCAGCCCTCGGCGGCATAGACCCGCTGGCCCGCGTCGGCCAGCCCCGACAGAGCGGGCGGCAGCGTCGAGCCGCTGGTCTTGTCCTCGACAGGCGCGAGATACCCGAGAGTCATGTACGAATACATCGCGACCCCCAGCCACGCCAAGGCAAAGACCAGCACCACTCCGGATATGACCGCAGGCGTTCGGTTCATGGCGGCGTGATCAGATAACGGGCGAGCGCCCGGTGAACGCGGAGAAACAGGCATGCCGCCCCGGCGAGGAAGATCAGGAAGCCGAGCAAGGCCAGGAAGCGAAACGGCATGACATAGTCCACGGAGTGACTGAAGACGATTCCCGGATCAGACTGGGCGAACCCTTGCAGGATTCCTCCGAGCACCAGGCAGACCGCCGCCGAGCCGACACCGATGACAGTGAGCCACAGGTGCCATGATCCCAGCTTCTCCGCCAGCGGATCGCGGTGCTCGAACTGCGGGAGGATAAATTGAATCAACCCGCCGAGCGACAACGTCACAAATCCCCCCAGGCCCAGCAAGCCCACCGCCACCGCGATATCGGTAAAGTTGAAAATTCCCGCCACTGGCGGCACCGCCAGAATGGCCGCCAGAAGATATGTCCCCGCAAAGGCCCCGATGCCTGCGGCAGCGTGGCGCAGCGGCAGCGTCCACTCCGAGGTTCCCTTCAGCACTCCGAAGACATTCACCCCGGCAATAAGCACCGGAATGATCATGAGAAACGAACTGACGAAACCCACGCTCGCCATCCATGCCGGGACGGGGCCGCCGACCATGCGCCCCAATCCGCACCATGCGGCAAAGAGCATAAAACTCCAGAAGCCAAGCAGGCTGAGATTATACGCGGCGAGCCTGCGGCCGAGCACCTGGGGCACGATGTAAAAGATCACCGCCAGCGAAACCGGTGCAAGCCAGAGATTCATCATTCCCCCGGCGAACCATGCCGCCACCGGAGCCTGGGCCGGGCCCGGTATCGGCAGCCAGACGAGCAGGACATTGCCTGTCACGACGAGCCAGGGGAAACACAACATACCCGCCACGAGATACCACGAAGAGGCAAAGGTTCCCGGGATTCGCCGCCCTCGGAAGAGTGCATACCCCCAGATCGCCATGGCCACGTAGGCGAGCAGGATCGTCACGCTGGCAAACGGCGGCAGTTCCAAAAGCAGCAGACCGTTTCCCCCACCCGCCGCGATGGCGCAGAGACCGAGCAGCAAGGCGAGATTCCACGCCCCGATGGCGCAGTAGGCCAGCCGGGCCGAGGCGATGGTGACACCGCCGAGGCGGGACAGAAGATACAGGATCACCGCAAGGGCCACGAGCGAACCCCAGCCGTAGACCAGGGCGTTGATCCCCATCGGGACCAGCCGTCCAAAGGTAAGGAAGGAAACACCTGCCAGGAACGCCGGATTTACCACCTGCACCCCGGCAATGATGAGCAGGACGGTTCCTGCCACCAGCCAGGTCGAGGCCGAGGCGGAACACCAGAGCAGCAGGCGCGGCAGCGGGTCCGTCCAGCCCCGGGGCCAGCGACCGTCCTGCATCGCGGAGCGCGGAGACACTTCGTTCATGGCGCGGCGGAGGGCGTGGGCGGAGGTGTCGCCTCCGGCGTTGCGGCGGGGATCACCTCGGAAACGACGGCTCTCGGCGAGGTACTGGCGTACTCCCGGACGACGAGCTCCATCGCACGCGCGATGGGGATTTGGAAAGAGTCTGTGGTCCGGTCGACCACGGCATAGGTATTCAGCCTTTCGGCGTCCTTTTTATGCAATTCTACCAGGGCTGTCCGGCGTTCCTGCACCCGCGCGGCATCCTCCGGGGCCGGACCGGGATCGCCCGTACGCACGACCACGACCGCTACAGCGAAGAGGGCGAGCAAACCCAGGCCCCCGGCGATCAGCCGGAGGGGAAAATGGCGGGGCTGGGGCGAGAGGGACATCAGTTTTGCAGGTCGATGGATTGTTGCAGCCTCGGGTCGCGGATCGGGTAAATGGCGGAGTCGCCGAGCGCCTTCAGGTATACAGCCACGAGCGTCGAGCCAATCGCCAGGACGGCGAGTAAATCCATGAGGCTCGGACGGAAACCGGCTCGATGCAGCTCCGGCAGCACCATCAGATAAACATCAAGGAGGTGCATCGCGAGAATCCACCATGCCACGCCGCAAAGAAAGCCAGGGCGACGTTTGCCAAAGCTCGGGAGCAAGAGCAGAAACGGCACCACAAAATGCCCCGCCACCAGAAGAATGCTCAACACGTTCCAGCTCCCGGTGTTCCGCAGGATGAAGTAGCTCGTCTCCTCCGGGATGTTCGCATACCAGATGAGCATGTATTGGCTAAACCCGATGTAAGCCCAGAAGATGGTAAAGGCGAGAAGGAGCTTGCCCAGGATGTGATAGTGCTCCTCGGTGATGAGGTTTTTAAAATACCCCACCGACCGCAACGCGGTCACAACCAGAACCAGCACGCAGAGCGAGCTCAAGGCGGCTCCAGCGAAAAGGTAGACGCCCCACATCGTGGAAAACCAGTGCCAGTCGAGGCTCATCAGCCAGTCGACCGCGGCAAAGGTGACGCAGAGCGCCATGGGCACGATCGAGGCAAAGGCAACGCGTCGGTTGTAGACGGTACACCGCGCCAACCCGCTCGCATCCTGCGCCACCGAGTACGCCCGCAGCAGATACGCCGAGCCGATGAAGACCGCAAAGTAAACCAGCGAGCGTCCCCAGAAGAAGGGCCTATTCAGGTACGCCGCCTTTTCCTGGAGCACCGCGTTGCCCGCATTCGCCGGGTCCATCCACGCCCACAATACCGGGGCGACAAAGACCAGAGGGATGAACAAAACCGCCAGCGCCGAAAAGAGGCACGCGATATTCTCCAGTTGCCGGCGCATCACCACGCTCCACTCCGCATCGACCGCGTGATGAACGATCACCCAAAACAATGCTCCCAGAGAGATCGTGAAGAAGAACACGAAGGCAAAGAGATACGAAAACGCAAACTGCCGGACATCGAGTACTGCTCCAATCCCGAGGCCAAAGAATGCCAGCAGCGCCAGGGCGCATGCGGCGAGAAAGCCATAGCCGACATGGCGATAATCAAACTTCTGGTCAGGGCGCAGACTCATGGCGTGGATAGCAGTTTGGCCCGCTCCTCCGGCGGCAGGTCGTTGGCTGTCGCTCCGCCCTGCGATTTTTGCAGCGCACGCAGATAGGCGATAATGGCCCAGCGATCCGGCACCTGCACACGGTCGCCCAGACCGAACATCGTATTTTTCCCGTTCGTGATCGTATTAAAAATCTCGCCATCCGACATCGTACGCAGGCGATCCTGATGAAAGCTCTGCACGGTATTCAGCCCAAACTGCTTTGCCATCCCGTCCCCCGCCCCGGTCGCTCCGTGGCAAACCGCGCAGTTGATGGCATAGCGCTCCTGCCCCCGCCGCATGGTCTCCATCGTCACCTCAAAAGGAATGCCCGTCCCCCATTGATCGCCCATGCGTCCGGTATTGAAGTAGTCCATGCCAGCGCCAAAGTTTACACGGTCATACGGGCTGGCGGATTCCGTCACGACGCCCTTGATCGGACGCTCCTGCGGCTGGTCGTATCCCAGCGGCACCGTTCCCGGTACGGGAGGACGCGCCGCCCGGCCATCCGCGTAGAACGTGCTCGGGTCCTGCGCCTTCACCTTCGGCTGCCGGTCCATGTCGGGGAAAATCTCGAAGGGCGGAGCCGAGGACTTTTGTCCGCGCATGCCGAACATCACGACCACAAGGATCGCGACGAAGGCAAGGAGGATGAAAAAGGTGCGCAGCATCGATCAGTCCTCGTGAATCACGGTTACGTTGCTGCCTCCCAGCGACTCCAGGAATCGCCCGGCTTCCTCTGTTGAAAACCTCGGATCGCGCGATTCGATGACCGCGAAGAATCCCTCGCCGCTCACACCCTTGAAACGCTCCCAGTTGAAAAGCGGATGATTGAACCTCGGCAGCCCGATCATCATCAGCAACCCGACGAAGGCGGTGAACGCCGAGAAAAGAACGGTCGTTTCAAAGAGGATCGGAAAGTACGCCGGAATAGCGAAAAAGCCAGTCGGCTTCCCATGCACGATGAGCGGATAAATCACCGCCGAGGGCAGATATTGTACCGCCACCGCCGTGAGAAATCCCGTCAACCCGCCAATGAAAACGATGCGGCCCAGCGGCGAACGGCGAGCGCCCACGATCTTGTCCATCCCATGAATCGGAAACGGCGAAAAAACATCGAAGCTCTCGTAACCCGCCCCGCGAATTTCCCGCGCGGCCCGAGTCAGATCGGCCGCGGTGGCAAACTCCGCCCCCACTCCGTACAGAGGCGCCGAAGGATTTCCAGCATTCTCCATCAGTGCTTCCCTCCAGGGTTGGGATTGGCCGATGGCAGCACCGCCTTGACCTCAAACATGCAGACCATGGGCAGGAACCGGATGAAGAGGAGAAAAAGCGTGCCAAAAAGCCCGAGCGTTCCGGCAAAGGTCGCGATATCCACCCAGGTCGGATGAAACATGCCCCACGAGGATGGCAGGAAATCGCGGGTCAGCGAGGTCGCCACGATCACGAACCGCTCGAACCACATCCCGACATTGGCAAACATCGCAATCACGAAGACCCAGATCACGTGCGTGCGAAAGAAGCGGAACCAGAGCAACTGCGGCATGGCGACATTGCAAAGGATCATCAAGGCATAGGCCCACCAGTATGGCCCCGTCACCCGATACCAGAAGGTGGCTCGTTCAAAGGGATTGCCGCTGTACCACGCCATGAACATCTCCATCAGGTAGGCGTAGCCGACGATGGACCCGGTAAAGAGTAACACCTTGCACATCTTGTCGATGTGGGAAACGGTGATCAAATCGCCCAGCGGCCGATAAACGGCCCGCGCCGGAATCAGAATCGTCAATACCATGGCAAACCCGCCAAAGATCGCACCAGCAACGAAGTACGGGGGAAAGATCGTGGTGTGCCAGCCCGGGATGACGGACGCGGCGAAGTCGAAGGACACCACCGAGTGAACCGAGAGCACGAGCGGCGTGGAGAGTCCGGCGAGCAGCAAATACGCCATCTCATAGTGCCGCCACTGGCGATTGCCCCCGCGCCAGCCCAACGCGAGGATGCCGTAGAAGAATTTGCGCACCTTCGTCGTCGCCCGGTCGCGCAGCGTGGCGAGATCGGGAATCAGCCCCGTATACCAGAAGAGCACCGAGACCAGGAAATACGTCAGCACCGCAAAGCCGTCCCACATCAACGGACTGCGGAAGTTCTGCCAGATCCCGTTGGCATTTGGCACGGGAATGAGGAACCACGACATCCACACGCGCCCCACGTGCATCGTCGGATAGATCGCCGCGCAGATCACGGCAAAGAGCGTCATGGCCTCAGCCGCGCGATTGATCGACGTTCGCCATTTCTGGCGGGTGAGGAAGAGAATTGCCGAGATCAGCGTGCCCGCGTGGCCGATGCCGATCCAGAAAACGAAGTTGGTAATGTCCCAGGCCCAGCCGACCGGGTGGTTGTTGCCCCACACCCCGACGCCCGTCGCGACGAGATAGGTCAGACAGGCGAGCAGCAGAAGCGTGAGCGATCCCGTGATGGAAATCGCCACCCACCACCAGCGCGGCGACTGCGACTCGACGATGGAGCTGACGTAGTCGGAGATCCACCCCATCGTACGCCCTGGCGCGACGAGGGGTTGACGCTCCACGGCGGCGCGGGCGCTTTCCTCGACGGAAATGACTGTTCCTTCCGCCATGGCTAGTGATGCCCTCCCGCCGGCCCGTTGGCCATTCCGACCATCGCCGCATCCGGCATGGCGGGATTGGGATTCTTGATGCGGGCGAGATAGGTCACGCGGGGCTGGGTATTGAGATACTTCAGCGTGACATAGCCCCGGTCGCTCTGCCGCAGGCGCGTCACGCGGTCCTTCGGGTCCGCGATATTGCCGAAGACGATGGCATCACTCGGGCACGCCTGCTGGCAGGCGGTCTGGAATTTCGGCACCGGCACGTCGTATTTGTTCCGAGGCCCGGCCTGCACCATGCGCGAGATTTTCGCCTCCTCGATCCGCTGGATGCAGAAGGTGCACTTCTCCATCACGCCGCGCATGCGCACGGTGACGTTGGGATTCTTCACCATCTTCAGGCTGTCCGCCATGCCCTTCGGCGCGAGCGGCCCCCAGTAAAGCTCCTCCAGCGGCCGCTGGTTGTAGTCGAAATAATTGAACCGCCGCACCTTCCATGGGCAGTTGTTGGCGCAGTACCGCGTGCCGATGCAGCGGTTGTAGGCCATGAGGTTCAGTCCCTCCTCGCTGTGCACGGTGGCATTGACCGGGCAGACCGACTCGCACGGCGCATTCTCGCAATGCTGGCACAGCATCGCCTGCGCGAGCATCTCGGGATTTTCCGGACTCCCGGCAAAGTAGCGGTCAATACGCATCCACGCCATGTCGCGGTTGCGCCGCACCTCGGCCTTGCCAACGACGGGCACGTTGTTCTCCGCCTGGCAGGCCACGGCGCACGCGCTGCATCCGATGCAGGTATTCAGATCGATCGCCATGCCCCACTGCTCGGGAGCGGTGAGCCTGGGGTGCTCGTACAGGGACGTCGTGGGTGGGTTATGGGCATCGACGAGGCCCATCGACTGCACGAACTTCGGGTTCTTTTTGTACCGCTCGCGGGTTGCCTCGCGGAAGAGGTCACGCCCCTCCATGCTCTTGTGCTCCTGCGTGCGGGCGAGCGGATAGGTCCGTCCCGTACCGCTCACCGAGATGGCAGTGCGAAAACGCGGGCTTTCACTCGTTCGCAGGGGGTACGCATCGAAGCCGACATTTTCAAACAAAGCCGACACGCCCTTGCGTCCGTATCCAAGCGCGAGCGAGATCGAATCATCCGCATGGCCGGGCGCGACAATCGCCGCCGCCTCGATGGCTACACCGCCTGCATTCAACGTGATCAGGTCGGCCACCATGTCGAAATCCACCTCGTGATTGAGCGCCGTCACCTTTTGCAGCAGGCCGAAGTTATTAGCGCGAATCCCCAGCCGCTCCGCCGTCGCCGGGCTGACGAGGGCGACATTGTCCCATGTGACCTTTGTCTCAAAGTCCGGCGTCTCCTGTAGCCAGCTGTTATTCGCGTACCGCCCGTCGTCGACGCTGGAACTTTGGAGGAAAACCAGTTCGATCCCTGCCTCGACCGGAGCGGCGGCTTCCGCGAGTCTCACCACCTCAGTCGCACGAAACGCGAGGTCCTTCGCCGTCGCTTGAGAACCCGGCAGGAAGCCATTGCGCAAAAACTCACTCCACCCTTGAAGAAATACGGCATCCTTTGGATCGGTCGACGCCGCGCCGGAAAGGATGCGGTAAGTTTGCTGCACCAGCTCCAGACCGGAAGGCTGGGCGTTGCCACCGAGCCGTGCGAGAACTTCCAGTTCCGAAACTCCGCCCCACAGCGGCATGAGCATGGGCTGGATCGCGGTATACGTTCCCTCAAAAGTTCGCGCATCGCCCCAAGCCTCCAGGTAATGCGCCGCCGGCACATGCCACTCGGAAACCGCCGAGGTCTCGTCCTCAAACAGCCCAACCCGCACCACCTCCGGCACGCGGGTGAGCAGATCGCGCAGGGCGAAATTCGCCGGGGCGTTGTAAGCCGGGTTTCCCCCGAGGATGAAAAGCGTCTTCACCGCACCCCCGCGAATCGCCTCCACGAGCCGGCCCAGCGGCGCGGCAGGCGGCGCTTCGTCGGCCACGCCGAGAATCGTCATGCCATGATTGCCGAGCGCCTCATTGATGCTAAAAACGAGCCCCTGCACCCACGCGGGCTGCTGCCCGCCCGCGAGCACGAGGCTGCGCCCGGGATTTCGCGCCAGATCCGCCGCGCACTCGGCGATCCATTTTTCATCAAAATCCGCCTTGGTCTGGGGCGCTGCGCCCAGCAAGGTAGCGAGCCCGGAGTGATTGGTCAGATCAACGATCCGCGTCGCCAGCCGCCGGGCAAACTCCCCGACAAGCGAGGCTTTGCAGCGATAGCGATGGTCAGCCATGCCGCCCGTGCAGGTGAAGTGATTCTCCACCACATAGAGCCGGTTCATGGGCGCGCCCAACTGGTCGGGATTTCGCCGCGGATAGAAGCCCGCCGCATAGGCCGGCCCGTACTCGCTGGCGGATGAAAGGAAATCGCTATCGAGCGCCAGGATCACGTCGGCCCGTTCAAACTTCGGCACGAGGCGCACACCCGGCCCGAAGGCCGCCGTCACGGCCTCGCGATCATCGCCGAGCGGCTCATACTCGCTCCAGATCAGACCGGGGAAACGCTGCTCGAGTTCGCCCCGCAGCCGATCTCGAGTGGGCGAGTTTTTCCGCTCCACCAAAAAGGCCAGTCCATCCGGACGCTTCTCGCTGATCTGCGCCAGATACGCCTCAAACTCCCCGGCCAGCACGTCACGCCCGCCGCGCTTCACCGCCCGCGACCGATGGGGATCGTACAAATCGAGCACGCTCGCCTGGGCAAAGGCATCCGTCGCGCCGTTGCTGGCAGGATGCAGGGGATTGCCCTCCAGTTTCGTGGGACGCCCATCGACCGTGCTCGCCACCAGCGGCATCGCTCCGCCGCGAATCGGCATCGCCGTGGCGTAATAGAGAAACTTGCCCGGTACGCTCCACTCGACGCCCTTGGTGAATGGCACGAGCTGCGCCTCGGGACGGCGGCAGCCCGTCAGCGCCGTAAGAGCGACAGAGGCGCCCATCAGCTTCACAAAATCCCGCTTGGTCAGCCCGGAACCGTTGCGCGCTGTCCCTCCCGGGAACTCCCGCTCGATGACGTGCGCAAACTCCGGCGTGTTTTCCAGCTCGGCAAAGCTCCGCCACAGCGCCGGGTGATTCTCTCTTGGAGGATGAGGCAACTTCCGCTTCATCGGTGGCACCCTCCGCAATCCGTGGGAGGATTCACTCCCCACTCCGCCTTGAACTTGCTGCCGAGCTGAAACTGCTCGTGAGCCGAGGTCGCTTTCCAGTTCAGGTTAAACACCTCCGCCGGAGGGCGCAGGGCGTTCTCCGGCTGACGATGGCAGTCCAGGCACCAGCTCATGCTCTGCGGCTCGTGCTGGTAGACCACCTCCATCGTATTGACATTCCCATGGCACGAAAAACAGCTCACCCCGCGATTCACATGCGCCGCGTGGTTGAAATAGACGTAGTCCGGCAGCCGGTGGATGCGCACCCAGTTGACCGGCGGACCATCCATCTTTCCCTCGTTCCAGGCGGCCCGCACCGGCGCGAGTTTCGGACTGTCCGGTTTGATCTGGGTATGGCAGCTCATGCAGGTCTGCACGGAGGGGACATTCGAGTGCGAGGCCACCTCGACAAAGCTGTGACACGTTCGGCAGTCCATGCCGAGCTGGTCAACGTGCAGGGCGTGGGAAAACGGAACCGGCTGCGTCGGCTGATAGCCCACTTTCGTGTATTTCGGGGTAAAATAATACGTGACCGCCGAGGCGATCGAGACGGTCAGAACGCTCAGGCAGACACCCACTTTCCACGGAAGCTGATTTGTCCATTTCGGGAAGAAGTTCGCCATTTCGGTCGAGTCTCCTTTTGGGGGGCGAGACTCACGTATCCCCCTGCCGGCCGTGGGGTGCCGACAATTGCTCGCAAGAGCCTAAAAATGAAAGGCCGGTTGGCAAACTTTTTCGGGCGGATTGCGGAAATTCATGGCAGTAATCGGCGACCTCAATATGACTAACGCCATGAGACTCTCCGTGTGGATTTGCGCCCTCTTCTCGGCGGGCGCGCTTTGGGCCCAGACCGCCGCCCAGCCAACCCTCTCGACGGTCAAGCTCACGATCAACGGCAAGGCGCTCACCGCCGAGGTCGCCGATGACAATACCGAGCGGGCCACCGGCCTGATGTTCCGCGAAAAGCTGGCCGAGGACAGCGGCATGCTCTTCGTCATGCCCCAGGTCGACCAGGCCACCTTCTGGATGCGCAATACCCTCATCCCCCTCTCCGTCGCCTATATCGATCCGACCGGCACCATCCTGGAGATTCACGACATGAAGCCGCGCGACGAGACGCCGATCCGGAGCCAGTTCCCCTACGTCGCCTACGCGCTTGAGATGGACAAGGGATGGTTCGAGAAAAAGGGCATCCTCCCGGGAGACCGCATCATCGGTCTCCCCGCCGGCCCTCGTTAACCTACCTCAGGAGCATAAAGGCCGCCGCCGCGATGAGCGTCGGCCCGAGTGCTCCAGCCAGCAGTCCCAAGGGATTCACCCCGCCCGGGCCAAAATGCTTCTGGAGGAGCGATTGACCCGCAGGGTTCGGGGCATTGGCGATCACGGTCAGGCCACCGCCGACGACAGCTCCCGCCACCACGGCGTACTCCAGGGCGTCGCTGAAATTGGGCACCAGCGTCGCCAGATAGGTGATGGCGGCATTGTCGTTGAACGCCGTCAAAAGCACCGCACCGCCAAAGAGAGGCCACTCGCCCAATCCACCCAGCACGGGAGCGATCCACCACTGCTGGCAGCCGCCATGGATCACCAGGGAGGCCAGGAAAAAGCCCACCAGCATCGGCCCGCGCAGGCTGATCGTAAACTGATGCCGTTCCGTCGCCTTCACGTAGGCGAGGAAGAAGAGCAGCCCGAGCAGAACCAGAGCCGGATGATGCGCCACCAGCACCGTCCAGGTCACGGCGAGCAGGTGCACGACAGTCACCGTCCAGGGAATCGGGGTGTCGTCCGACTCCCGGTGCGTCTCAGGCGCAGCCTTCATCGCCAGCAGTTCACGAGAGAAAATCGCCAGCACGAGGAAATTGGAGCAGAGAATCGAGAGCGCCGCCTTCCAGCCAAAATGGCTCATCATGAACTCCAGCCCCCACTGCCACTTGGTCGCCACCATCACCACTGGGGGCGCGGCAAAATGCGTAAACGTCCCTCCAATGGAGACGTTGACAAAGAGCAAGCCGAGCGTGGCGTAGGCGAGGGTTTTGCCGGGTTTCAGCTTGTAAAAACGATCGGCCAGCAGCATCGCACTGATCGTCATCGCCGCCGGCTCGGTGATGAAAGATCCCAGGATCGGGCCGAGCGTTAAAATGGACAGCCACCACGCAGCAGGAGTCCCCTTCCCCACAGCAGCAACAAGAGCGAGGCACTTCTCCGCCACAAACAGGATCGGGCGGGAACTCGCGATGGCCATGATGACAAAGACGAAGATCGGCTCCGTGAAGTTCACCCCATCCACATAGTGAACCATCGAGTGCCACCCCTTGAAGACCACGATGGCGATGCCGAGGGGAATCAGCCAGATGCCGAAGATCGCCTCGATTTCGCCGAGGAAATGAAACAACGTCGCCCGGAACTGAAGGCGATCCCGTTGGCGGGCCACCCGGTAGCCGTCGGCCCGCTCATCGCGCTCCTCCAGCACGTCGTACTTGTGCCGATAGTCATGCGCTATCTTGAGGAACTTTGACGCGAAAAAGGTGTGCACGATCGCGAGCAGGAAGATGCCCGTCGCGATGAGATTGAAGGGGTCCGTCGCGATACGCCCCGCCAGCTTGGACTCGAGGGACGGGACGTTGTCATCGTGATAGCTCTCCAGCGGAAGCGGGAAAGTCCCATTCCTCTCACCGGAAGCCGCATCAGCGACACCGATCCCGGCCAGCAAAGCGACCAGGCTCAATACAAGGAGCGCGCGCGCAGCCACCCTTTAGATGTACTGAATGACCTGGCTCTTCTCGAAGCGCACTTTCGGGAGCTTGGCGTATTTATCCGTCTCCGCGCGGTATCCTGCCGGGCAGGCGGCCACCGTGAAGTAGCCGGACCCCTCAAGGCCGAGCACCTTGTCGTATCCCGCCGGATCGAGGCCCTCCATCGGACAGGTATCGACCCCGAGCAAGGCTGCCGCCGTCATGAAATTGCCAAAGGCGATATAAAGCTGCCGGGTCGCCCAGGATCGCACGTCAAACTCGGACTCCGGCTTGGAGATGAAGCCATTCACCACCGCCTCAAAGCCCGATAGCTGCTCGACCGGAAGGCTGCGGACCTCCGCCGTGCGCAGGATGTGTTTGCGCACGTCGTCAGCCGTCACCGGGTGCTTCACCGCAAAAATCACGAGATGCGAGGCATCGACCACCTGGGTCTGCCCCCAGGAAAGCGGCACGAGCTGCTGGCGCACCTCGGGATTGGTCACCACGAAAAACTTCCACGGCTGCAAGCCGAAAGAGGAGGGTGAAAGCACCAGCGTCTCCTCCAGCGCCTGCCATGTCGCCTCGTCGATCTTTTTGGAAGGATCGAACTGTTTCGTGGCGTAGCGCCACCGGAGGGCGGCAAGAATCGTTTCCGTCGGCTTCATGGGCCTCAAAGGGAACCTTGAGGCGGCTTTTCCGCAAGTCAAAAGCGCCTCATTTGAGCTTGTCGGACCGATTGCCTCTCGTCTAAACGGATCAGATGAGCCCGCAACTGTTGCAAACAAGCGCAATCGTCGTCTCCCTCGGTCTACTCACCTCCGCCTGCGAAAATCTCTCTCCAGGTGAGAATGCCGGTCTCTTCGGAGCAGCCGCTGGTCTGGCCACGGGCATCCCGCTTGCCGCTGCTGGCGTCGACCCGGCCATCACGATTCCTGTCACGGCAGGGGCTGTTGCCGTTGCCGGAGTGAGCGCCTATGTCATCGCCAAGCACCAGGCGAGCGAGCGTCAGCGCAAAATCGCCGAGCAGCGCGCCCGGGTGTACCTCGCCGAGCAGGCGCAGAAGCAGAAGGAGCAGGAAGCCGCCGCTGCCGCCGCCAAGGCGAAGCAGAAGAAGCCCCGCTACATCGCCGTGCAGACGGTGAAGGAGGACACCAACCAGGGCAAATCCCAGGTCATGATCTTCGACACCCAGAGCAATGAACTCGTGGGCAACAATGTCTACGACCTGAAATCCTCGCCGAAAGTGGGCCAGACCACCAAGTTTGACACCTACACCGCCGAATACGTCGGCACGGGGTCCTAGCCGAAAATCATCCGTCGCTCGCTGGCAGCCAGTTCGCTCCATTGGCCGGGCTGGAGGTCGGAGGGGAGACGATACTCGCCTATTTTCACCCGGATGAGCCGCAGCGTGGGAAATCCCACTGCGGCGGTCATGCGGCGCACCTGCCGGTTTCGCCCTTCCCGCAGTTCCAGCTCCAGCCACGAGGTCGGGATATTCGCGCGATAGCGAATAGGCGGATCACGGGGCGGCGGCTCGGGATCGGGATCGATGGGGCGAGCGCGTGCTGGCAGGGTTTTCTTCCCTTGAATCACCACGCCCTGCTCCAGCTTGCGGGCCGCGTCAGCTGTGATCTCCCCCTCCACCTGCGCCCAATAGGTCCGCCAATGGCTGCGGCGCGGATCGAGGAGCCGGGTATTCAGCCCAGCTTCATCGCTGAGCAGGAGCAGCCCCTCGGAGTCATAGTCGAGTCGGCCGAGCGGATAGACGTTTTTCGGAAAACCAAACTCCGCCAGCGTCCGCTGTCCCTCCACATCGGGAGTGAACTGCGAGAGGACGTTGAACGGCTTGTGCAGCGCCAGCAGCATGCCGCCGCTACTCCAGCACCACGCCGACCGGGCAATGATCGCTGCCGGTCACATGCGGCCAGATGAAGGCGTCCTTCAAGCGCGGGCGCAAGGCAGGCGAGATGCACACGTAGTCAATGCGCCACCCGATGTTCCTCTCGCGTGCGTTGCTCTGGTAGCTCCACCAGGTGTAGTGCCCCGTGGCTGGCTGGAATTCCCGAAAGGTGTCAATGAACCCTCCGTCGATGTAGGTATCAAAATTGGCGCGTTCCTGCGGGGTGAATCCCGCGTTGTTGATGTTCCCCTTGGGCCGGGCGAGATCGATCTCCTTATGGGCTACGTTGAGGTCGCCGCAGAAGATGACGGGCTTCGTTTTTTCCAGTCCCTTGAGATAGGCCAGAAAGTCCGGGCCCCATGAGTTCACGCGATAATCCAGCCGGGTCAGCTCGCGCTGGGAATTCGGTACGTAGACGTTGACCACGTAATAATCGGCAAACTCCGCCGTGATCACCCGCCCCTCGCGGTCGTGGTGATCGTGCCCGATGCCGTTGCGCACGGAGAGCGGAGTCGTTTTGGTGAAAATCGCTGTGCCGGAATACCCCGGCTTCTCGGCGGCATTCCAGTAGATCTCGTACCCGTCGAAGGTCGCGCCAACCTGTTCCTGCCTGGCCTTGGTCTCCTGGAAGCAGACGATATCCGCCTGCGCCGTCGCCAGCACGTCATGCAGTCCCTTGCCCAGAACGGAGCGAATGCCGTTCACATTCCACGAAACGAGTTTCATTTATACGAAAGAAAATTCTGCCCGCACCGCGTCATGGTCCGACACCTTGGTCGGAATCACCCGGGAGGATTCCAGCCGGAACGGGGCATTGTAAAAGATATGGTCGACGACGAAGGGCATGCGCTTCCACGTCACTTGGTCAGCCTGGGCGGTGCGGAAGCCAGCCTCGCCAAACTGGGCCAGCAGCGTTTCCTCCGGGGAACTGTTGAAATCTCCCGCCAGCAGGGTCGGCTCGCCGGTGCGGCGTAATTCCCGCTCCACGAGATTCCGCTGCTCGCGAAATTCATTACTGGAGGCCTTGATCATGAAAAACGCCTGGAGATGCGTATTGATCAAACGAACAGCCCGCCCCTCGATCTCCGTCTCCGCCGAGATAAGGAGACGATGCGACGGCCTGCGCTCGATTCCCGCGTATTCAAATCGGATGTCCGCCGGGGGCAGATCGATGCGGCAAAAGTTGCGCAACGGTGTCTTGGAGAAGATCGCCAGCCCGAGCCCGAAGGGCAATTCCAACGGGTTTTTCAACGGATATCCGAAAACCGCGTCGTATCCCGGGAGCCGGGAGCGAAGAAATTCGTAGTTCGGCGGAGGCTCGATTTGCCCACCTCCCTCGTAGCCGCACTCGACTTCCTGGAGGAAAACGATGTCGCAATCCTGCTCTTGGATAAAGGCGGCGGAGGCGGCGAGGTCGACCGGAGTGGTATCCGGTGAGGCATCGTCCCACAGCTGCCCGTTCTGCATGTTAAAGGTGAGCGTACTAAACATTATCGAGGCCGCGCCTTGCCGCGGGATGCGGGTTTGTATAAACACGATCCGCCGACAAGGCAAATCTGACCATGCATAAACTCGTTCTCATTCGTCACGGCGAAAGCGCCTGGAATAAAGAAAATCGGTTCACCGGCTGGACCGATGTTGATCTCACCGACAAGGGCCGGGAAGAAGCCCGCGAGGCTGGCCGTCTCATGAAGGCGGAAGGTTTTTCGTTCGATATCGCCTACGTCTCGGTCCTCCGTCGCGCCCTCACCACCCTCTGGCTCGCCCTCGACGAGATGGACGAGCTATGGATCCCGGTCGAGAAGTCCTGGCGTCTCAATGAGCGCCATTACGGTGCTCTCCAGGGCCTGAACAAGGCCGAGACCGCCGCCAAGTTCGGCGACGACCAGGTGCTCGTGTGGCGCCGCAGCTACGACATCCCGCCGCCGGTCCTCGAGAAGACCGACGAGCGCTGGCCCGGCCACGATCCCCGCTACAAGAACATCCCGGAGGCCGAGCTTCCCGTCACCGAATGCCTCAAGGACACCGTCGCCCGCTTCCTGCCCCTCTGGCACGAGACGATCGCCCCGGTCGTTCGCTCCGGCCAGAAGGTCATCATCGCCGCGCATGGCAACAGCCTCCGCGCGCTGGTGAAGTACCTCGACAACGTCTCGGATGAGGAAATCATCAGCCTCAACATCCCGACCGGCGTGCCGCTCGTGTACGAGCTCGACGACGAACTCAAGCCCATCCGCCACTACTACCTCGGCGACCAGAGCGCCATCGAGGCTGCCATGCAGGCGGTCGCGAACCAGGGTAAGTCCAAGTAACCAGTGAGCGAAACGAAGGACGCGGCGGGGCGGGAAACCGGCTCCCGCTTTGAGCTGCTGTGCGGTGTCACCATCGCCATCCTCGCCGCCCTTCTGGCCATCAATGAGCTTGGTTCCGGGAAATTCGGCGGTGATGAAATCGCCGCCCGGAACGAGGCAACAAAGGGCTACTCCTGGTATGGTTCCAAGAGCCTGAAAGAGAACCTGGCAGAAGGTCAGCGCGACCTTCTGCTGGCTCTCCGGGCGGCCGGGGCGATCGCTCCGGAAAAAACCTCCGCCGTTCAAGGCACCCTCGATCGTCTCGAGGGCGAGATCGACCGCTACTCCCGAGAGAAGCAGGAGATCCTGATGGGCTCGGAGGCTGTCGGCAAAGAAAACTGGACCCAGGCCGTCGATGGCCAGCTCGGCAAGGTCCGCGGCGCAAAGCAATGGGACAGCGAGTCCGACCGGCTCGACCGCGCAGGCGATATCTTCGATACCGCCACCCTCTTCCTTCAGCTTTGCCTGGTCCTCGGCGCGATCAGCCTCATCATGAAGGCTCCCGGGAGACGGAACGCCTTCTTCACCGCCATGCTGATCCTCGGCGCGGCGGGAATCGGCTTCTCCGCCCGCGCCTTCTCCATTGCCTTCAATCTCTGATCAGAGAACGAGGCCGAATTTCGCCAGTTTTTCCCGCGTTTCCGTCGCGTTGCGGTTCAGTACGGAATTGATTCCCAACCGCGAAGCCACCTCGCAAAGCAGCGGGCGATCCTCGATGTAGGCCACCTCCTGCGGCCTCACCTGCGCCACGTCGATGGCGAGTCGGTAGATGTCGAGGTCCGGCTTACGGAAATGAACGAAGGCCGAAACGATGAAGAAATCGACGAAGTTCTTGAGGTTAAACCGCTCGATGCGGTCCTCGGCCACTTCGCGCCCCTCATTGCTGACCACCGCGACGCGGAGACCGTAGACCGCCTTGAGACGGGTCACGAGGTCGATCATGTCCTGATGGGGCTTGGCCGCCTCAAGGATGTATTTCTTCACGTCGTCCGGCGTGAAATCCCGCTTCTCGTAAAAAATGATCTGCCACAGGTACTCGTCGAGGGACATCTTGCCCTCTTCGTACGTGTCGTAGGTGACATGGTGGCGGTGGTAAATCTCCTCGTAATCGAGGCCGAAGTGCGCCGCCGTCTTCTTGCGAAGCTCCGTGTCCCAGCCATTGGTGAGGAGGACTCCGCCGATATCGAGGAAAAGCGTGGTGATGGGGGTTTGCGCCATAAGGTGAGTTTACTGTTCCAGTCGTTTGCGCCGGAAGCAAGGTTTCCCGCACAACAAAAAAGCCGGATTCCGCAAGGGAACCCGGCCTTTTGCAAAACAAGAAGAACGAACTTTTAGAACACGAAGCGAACGCCGGTACGGAAGAGACCGAAGGCATTGCTATTCGATTCAGTGATCACACCGCGACCATCAGCGAACCAACCGACATGGTAGAAGGGACGCCATTCCACGCCGCCGCCCACCTGGACGCTGCCCTTGGTCTCGCCGTCGATATGCGCACCGCCGCCGACGAGGGCGTAAGGAGCGAGACGCAGCGAGCAGATCGGGTAACGAATCTGGAACGTGCCGGTGAAGTTGTGCTCGGCGCGGCCATCATTGCCATACCACCAGGCTTCCGCGCCGATACCGAAGTAGCGGAGGAAGTAGAAGTTGGCGCCGGTACCGCCGCCCACGCCGCCGTGGAACGCAGCACCCTGTCCGACGACGCCGGCGAAGAACCCGTCGATCTGGAATTCCGTGTCGCGGAAAACGCAGCTTTCCTCGGGGACGACTTCCTTGATGGCCTTGAAGCTCTTTCCGTCTCCTGCCTGGGCGGATACGGCTACGACAGCAAGGCTTCCAATAAGGGAGAGTAGGAGTCTTTTCATGACGCCCCGAGGTATGCCGCCGCTAAGTCCTTGAGGTCAATAGAGTTCGCATCAGGGAATACCCTGATTAAAACCTCAAAACTTCGGTAGGGGCGGCGTGATCTTCCCGTCGTAGAGAGCCTTGCCAATGATTGCGCCGTAGAGGCCTTTCATCTCAGCAAGCTTGTGCAGATCCTCGACGGCGGAGACGCCTCCACTGGCGATGAGATTACACTTCAGCGTGTCGAGCATGGCCTGGAGTTCCACGTAATTGGGTCCGACCAGCATGCCATCCGTGGCAATATCCGTATAGATGATCGTTCCCACGCCTGCCGCTTGGGCGGAAAGAGCGAGGTCCGTGGCTTTCTGAGCAGTGGTCTCCGTCCAGCCTTTCACAGCCACAAGGCCGTTCTTGGCATCGATGCCGACCGCAATCCTCTCACCGCCAAACTCCCGGCACATCTCGCCCACGTAATCGATGGATTCGCTCGCACGGGTGCCGAGGATGACCCGGCTCACGCCAGCGGCGAAGGCCGCGCTCACGTTGTCGGCGTTGCGCATGCCGCCGCCGAGTTCGCACGGAATGTTCACCGCCTCGCAAATCTTCTGCACGTACTCGAGGTTGCGCGGCACGCCTCCAAAGGCCGCATCGAGATCGACGATATGCAGCCAGTCCGCCCCGGCGTCCTCCCACTTTTTCGCAAAGGCAACGGGGTCATTCGAGTAGACGGTTTTCTCAGTGGCCAGGCCGCGCTTCAGGCGCACGACTTCGCCACCCATGAGGTCAATCGCAGGCAGGAGCAGCATTTAGTTGAGGGATTTGAGGAAATTCTTCAGGAGAGCCTGGCCGGATGCCTGGCTCTTCTCGGGGTGAAACTGGGTCGCGTGGATCGCGCCCGACGAGATGCTGGCGGCAAAGCGCCCGCCGTATTCGCAATACGCGCTTACCGTCGAGGCGTCCTCCGGCATCGGGTAATACGAGTGAACGAAGTAGAAAAACGGATCAGCCTCCATCCCGGCAAAGAGCGGGCCTTTTGTGTCCTTGAGCTGATTCCAGCCCATGTGCGGGATCTTCCCGGCATCGGGGGTGAAACGCACGACCTTGCCGGGGAAAATGCCAAGGCCCTTCGTGCCGGGCGATTCCTCGCTCGTTTCAAAAAGCAGTTGGTAGCCCAGGCAGATGCCGAGATAGGGCCGACCGGCTTTGATCCACTCGGTGATGGCGTCCCACATGCCGCTGGCCCTGAGATTCTTTGCGCAGTCGCCAAAGGCTCCCTGCCCCGGCACGACGATGGCGTCGCACGCCTCCAGCTGGGCCACGGTGGTCACGAGGTCGGGACTGGAGCCGGCGGCTTCCAGCGACTTGGTCACGCTGCGGAGGTTGCCGCTGCCGTAGTCAATGACGCCGATCTTTTTCTGGGTCTCCACGGATCGACTATAGCACACCCTTCGTGCTCGGGATGCCCTGCACGCGGGGATCGATCTGTGTGGCCACATCCAGGGCGCGGGCGAGAGCCTTGAAGACTCCCTCTGCCATGTGGTGCGCGTCGCGTCCAGCCAGGATGTCGACGTGGAGATTCATGCCTCCTGTCACCGAGACGGCGCGAAGGAATTCCTCGACGAGCTGAAACGAAAAATTGCCTCCGATGGCCTCGACGGCTTTCGGCGGATTATACGCAAGGTAGGGACGTCCGCTCAGGTCGATGACAGCCCGAACGAGCGCCTCGTCCATCGGGACGTACCAGAATCCGTAGCGGCGGATGCCCGCCTTGTCGCCGAGCGCCTTGGTGATCGCCTGGCCGAGCGTGATGCCCACGTCCTCGACCGTGTGGTGAAAGTCCACCTCGATGTCTCCCTTGGCGTCGACGTCCAGGTCGAACAGCCCGTGCCGGGCAAACAAGGTGAGCATGTGGTCAAAGAATGGCACACCCGTGGCGACCTTGCTTTTGCCGGTGCCATCCAGATCGAGCCGCAGGCGGATGCTGGTTTCTCCTGTCGTGCGTTCGACTATTGCTTCGCGAGACATCCGGCCATCATGCCTCCACCGGGCGGTTAGGCAAAGAAAACTCTTTTTGAACCAGCTTGACCGCCCGACCGACCAGAGCGACCTGCGCCTCGATGCGGTCGTCGAGGTGAAATTCCGACGGCGTCTCCACCGTGAAAACCCTCGCAACGTTCTGGAAACAAAGGACAAATGCCTCCGGCCACTCCGGCATCATGTCGGGAGTCACCTTGCGGCGCACCACGCCGTGGCGTGCCGAACGGCCTTCGATTTTGCTGCGAGGGTCCGGGCCGATGTGCTTCGACGCCGCCTTGAGCAAATCCTCCGCCCAATACGGCTTTTTCCCCGTCACCTCGTAAATATAGACGCCCTGCCCGTCGTAGTCCTCGTGCAGCATGAGCGCGAGGTCAAAGGCATGGTCGGAAAACAACGCCATCTGCTGCGCGATCTGCGGGACCTTGCTGCTGTGGTAGGAACGGTTGAGGTCGCGCCCCTCGGAATCGTAGCGGGAATTTGCGATCAGCCCCCAGGGATTCAGGCACGGGAAGATGAGGAAATTCAGCTTCCCAACCAGCTCCGGGTTGCGCTCCGCCCAGGCCAGCAGACCCTCCGTAGCCGCCGCCTCATCGCCATGGATGCCCGCCGAGATATAGATCGATGGCACGTCATTGCGAATCTTCCGCGAGCGGAGGAAATACAGGTCGTTTCCCCCGGCCTCGGCAAATTGCCGCATGATCAACCCGGAAGCCCGGGCCACAGTGCGCCAACGACGCACGAGATACCCATAGTCGTGCGACCGGGTATGCCTGAGACGCGCCGGCATCGGATCAGTCGATGAACCGCTTCGTGATATCGCCGTAGGCGTCGATGCGGCGATCGCGCAGGAACGGCCAGTGCGTGCGCTGGGTGTCGACGACGTCGAGATCGACCTCGGCCACGATGACCTCCTCCTGATCGATGGACGCCTTTTTGATGATCTGGCCCGATGGATCGGCAATGAAGCTCTGACCCCAGAACTCGATGCCATCCCCGCCATCCGGGGCCTCATGGCCGACGCGGTTCGGAGCGGCGACGTAGCAGCCATTGGCCACGGCATGGCCGCGCTGCACGGTTTCCCAGGAGGAATGCTGGCGCACGCCGTACTTTTCCTTCTCGGTGGGATGCCAGCCGATGGCGGTGGGATAAAAGAGGATCTGCGCCCCGCGCAAAGCCGTCAGGCGCGCCGCCTCGGGATACCATTGGTCCCAGCACACCAGCACACCGATGCGGCCAAATTTCGTCTGCCAGGCGTTGAACCCGAGGTCGCCGGGAGTGAAGTAGAACTTCTCGTAGAAAAGCGGGTCGTCCGGGATGTGCATCTTGCGATATTTGCCGAGGAAAGAGCCGTCCGCATCGATGATGGCCGCCGTGTTGTGGTAGAGGCCGGGAGCGCGCTTTTCGAAAAGCGAGGCCACGATCACCACGCCAAGCTCCTTGGCCAGATCTTGGAAAATCTGCGTCGTCGGGCCGGGAATCTCCTCGGCGAGATCAAAATACTTGTGATCCTCGATCTGGCAGAAATAGACGGAGCGAAAAAGCTCCTGGAGACAAATGATCTGGGCGCCCTGTCTGGCCGCCTCCCGCACCCCGCGAATGGCGGCAGCGACGTTCTCATCCGGGTTCAGCGTACAGCGATGCTGAACGAGTCCGATATTCACCTTCTGTTGCGACATTCGCCAAAAGTGGCACAATTCCCGGAATGAAAAAGCTGCTTTTCGCCCTTTTTGCCGTGACAATTCTGTCACCGTTCGCCACGAACGCCTCCGCTATGTCCGATATCCGTATCATCGTCAAAACGAACAAGGGTGACATCGAAGGCACTCTCTTTGCCTCAAAAGCCCCCATCACCGTCGCCAATTTCCTCAACCTCGCCAAGCGGGGTTACTACAATGGCCTCACCTTTCACCGCGTGATCCCCGATTTCATGATCCAGGGCGGCGACCCGTCGGGCACCGGTGCAGGCGGCCCGGGGTACACCTTCGAGGATGAAGTCAAAACCGGCCTCAAGCACGACAAGCCCGGCATCTTCTCGATGGCCAACCGCGGCCCGGCCACCAATGGCAGCCAGTTCTTCATCACCCACGTCCCGACTCCGTGGCTCGACGGCAAGCACACCGTCTTTGGCGAAGTGACCAAGGGCCAGGACATCGTCAACGCCATCAAACAGGGCGACAAGATCGAGAGCATCGTCGTTCTCGACCCGACGGACGAGCTCTTCCAGAGCCAGGCCGACAAGATCACCGCGTGGAACAAGGTCCTCGACCGCTAGTTCTCTCGCGCGTTTTTTGAAGGAATCGCGCTTCAGGACCTCCTGCCGGAAAAGTTCAACAAGCCTGATCTTGCATCATTGGCTTCCGCCGATGACTCTCGGGCTTCCATGAACACCGACTTGCGGGAAAGCCTGCAGCGCGAATTTCCTCACTTGGAATTCCTTCACGAGAAGGAAGACCTCATTCCCTACAGCTTTGACGGCACCGCCGCCCACTACTCCCAGGCGGAGCTGGTCGTTTTTCCGAAGACCACCGAAGACGTCTCCCGTCTCGTCCGGTTTGCCTCGGATCGAGGCGTCCCCATTGTCACTCGCGGCTCGGGCAGCGGCCTGAGCGGCGGAAGTCTCCCCATTCCGGGCGGCCTCATCGTTTGCCTGAGCAAGATGGACCGTATCCTCGAGGTGGATACCAAGAACCTCTGTCTGCGAGCCGAGGCCGGAGCCATCACCGCCCAGATCGCCCAGGCCGCCGATGCGGCAGGTCTTTTCTATCCTCCCGACCCCGGCTCGATGCGCATCTCCACCATCGGAGGCAACGTGGCCGAGAACAGCGGCGGATTGCGCGGGCTGAAATACGGCGTCACGCGTGATTACGTGATGGGCCTGGAGGTCGTACTGGCTTCGGGTGAGGTCCTCTTCACCGGCAGCAAGTGCGTCAAGGACGTCGCCGGGTACAGCCTGCGCGACCTTTTCATCGGTTCCGAGGGCACTCTCGGGATCGTCACCCAGGTCGTCCTGAAGCTCATTCCCAAGCCGCAGGCCCGGAAAACCCTCCTTGCCATCTACGACAAGATGGAAGACGCCGCCGAAACCGTCTCCGCCATCATCGCGGCCAAGATCATTCCCTGCACGCTGGAGTTTCTCGATGCCATGACCATCAACAGCGTCGAGGATTACGCCAAGGTCGGCCTCCCTCGCGATGCCGACGCCATTCTCCTCATCGAGACGGATGGCCCCGCCGGCGCTGTCGAGGACGAAGCTCAAAAGATGGCCGACCTCGCCCGGCAGCATCATGCCCGCGAGGTCAAGATCGCCCAGACCGCCGAAGAATCCTTCAAACTGGCGGAGGCCCGCCGCGCCGCTTTCTCCGCCCTCGCCCGGGTGGCTCCCACGACCATCCTCGAGGATGCCACCGTGCCGCGCAGCGAACTCGCCAAGACAGTGAAATTCATTCAGGAAACCGCCGATCGCTACGGCCTCAAGGTCGGCACTTTTGGACACATGGGCGATGGCAACCTGCATCCCACCTTTCTCACCAATGAGAAAAACGAGGAGGAAATGCACCGTGTGGAATGCGCGATGAAGGATATTTTCGACTTTGCCGTGGGCCTCGGAGGCACGATCACCGGGGAACACGGTGTCGGCGTGGCGAAAAAGCCCTTCCTCGCCAAGGCGCTCGGCGATCTCAACATCTCCGTCATGCGGCAGGTGAAGAAGTCTTTCGATCCGAAGGGCATCCTGAATCCGGGAAAGATCTTCGATCTCTAGGCCATGTCGGATTCGCTTCGCTCTCTCAACTACCTCGACCTGCAGCAGTGCATGCACTGCGGCATGTGCCTGCCAACCTGCCCGACCTACACCGAGACGCAAAATGAACGCAACGGCCCACGCGGCCGCATCTCGCTCATGCGCGCCATCGCGGACGGGCGGCTCGATGTGACGAAGACCTTCGGCGAGGAAATGTATTATTGCCTCGGCTGTCTCGCCTGCGAAACCGCCTGCCCGGCAGGAGTGCAGTACGGTCATCTTTTCGAGACGGCCCGGGCGGAAATCGAGCACTCAGCCGTACTCGACAATCCGAAACGCAATGCCATTCGATCCACGCTGCTGAAAGGCCTCTTCACCCGCCCCCGCCTGCTTCGCTTCGTGGGGCGCCTCTTGTGGCTCTATCGGGCCACCGGCGCGCAAGCCGTCTTCCGCGGGCTCAAGCTGAACCGCCTCCTGCCGGAAAAGCTCCGCGGATTGGAAGCGCAAACGCCAGTCGCCCAGGCGAAGTTTTCCCACGAGCTGATCCCGCCCGTGATGGGCCACGGCCGCAAGGTCGCGCTCCTCACCGGCTGCGTGCAGGACATCGTGCTGGCCGACGTGAATCGCGACACCGCCGAGGTCCTGGCGGCCAACGGTTGCGAGGTCCACACCCCGCCGGTGCAGCCGTGCTGCGGTTCCCTCCATGCCCACAATGGCGAACCCGACACCGCCCGGCTCCTCGCCCGACGAATGCTCGACCTGATCAATCCCGCCGACTACGACGCCATCATCACCAACGCGGCGGGCTGCGGTTCACACCTCAAGACCTACGACCGCTTGCTGGCCAACGACCCGGCTTATCGCGAGCGAGCCGAGGCCTGGTCCGCCAAGCTCAAGGATGTCCACGAGTGGCTCGACCTCATCGGCTTGCGCAAGCCGCAGTCGCCGGAGACTCCCTGCAAAGTGACCTACCACGAGGCCTGCCATCTCTGCCACGGCCAAAAGATCACCAAGCAACCCCGCAATGTGCTCAAGTCCATCCCAGGCCTGGAGCTGGCGGAACTCGGCGAATCGACATGGTGCTGCGGCAGCGCGGGCATCTACAACATCACCCAGCCCGAGATGTCGGCCAAGCTCCTGAAGCGCAAGATCGGTCACATCGAGAAAACCGGAGCAGACGTCGTGGCCGCAGCCAATCCTGGCTGTCATCTCCAGATCGCCAACGGGCTGCGGGATGCTGGCAACGACGCAACAGTTGCACACCCTATGTCACTTCTGGCTCGCGCTTATCGGGCGGAGCGTGGGCAAGGCTAAAAGAGCATCTCCCTCACCCTATCGGGCGCTCAGGGGAACGCCCTATTGAGGCTCATTAGCCGAAGGAATATGAATGAAAGAGCTGCTCTCGACCTCTCCCATCAACCCTATGAAGACCGCCTCGAAAATCGCCCGGAAATCCCCGGATGAGAGCCCGGCAAGCAATCGCCGCCGCCTTGAGAAGAAGCTCAAGGAACTTTTGAGCAGCAATTCGTCGTCCTCCTCCTCTTTCCGCGTCATCCAGTCTCTCGAACCCCACAAATACCCCCCGCTTCCTTATCGCCGGATCATTGAATAACGGCGAATCGCACAGACTGTTCTTCCAATACTTCTAGCGAAGGGGTACGGGACCTGCTACAGGGCTGCGCATGTCCAAGGGAGTAAAGGGGATTTTGATCGCCGTCATGATCGTGGCGGCGCTGGCCATAGGCATCGTCGCGCGCATCGCGACCTGGGATCGCACCGATAGCATACGATTCTCCCGGGATTTCCAGAATGGCTACTTCTGGGGCAGCCAAGTGATGAAGGACGCCCGGCTCATCGGCCCCGGTTCGGAAGATGCCCCGCAGGGATTCGGCAGGTGGGTCCGATTCTTCGACTCCTACGTCGACATCTATGATCGCGTCTACAACGAGGCAGCCGACCGCGACAACGACTACTGGCTGGACTATCCCCCACTGCGGCTCCTGATCATGGCGGTCTGGACCAAGAGCATCCGGGAGCACAACCCCGCCCTGGAGAAACCAACCTCTCCCGATGTCGCTCCGCTTCTGGTCTTCAATGGCGTGATGGAAATCCTTTCCGCCGTGGCAATGTTTTACCTCGTCCGCCTCTGGATCACCCGCATCCGCGCCCAGCGTCCGGCCGAGCAATGGAAAATCCCGGCTGAGACCATTGCCTTCGGCGCGGCCCTGCTGGTGTGGTTCAATCCCGCCTGCCTGCTGAACTCCCATGGCTGGCCGCAATGGGACATCTGGATCGTCCCGTTCTTCATCTTTGCCGCACTATCCGCGTCATGCTCGCGGTGGTTGCTTTGCGGCTTGCTCCTCGGCGCCGCCGCATTCCTGAAGGGGCAGATCCTCATCGTCAGCGCGTTCTTTCCGCTCTGGGCGTTTTTCTCGGAGGGCCGCATGGCCGGGTTGCGCGTGCTGGCCGGATGGGTCGGCGCTTTTGTCGGGGTGGCCAGCCCGTGGCTCCTGAAAGGTTTTGGGCCCTATGTCTGGATCGTCGTCGACGCCCTCCTCCTGGCCCCGATCATCTGGCTCACCTGGAAGGGCCGGATCGCCCAGGCCACGTGGGCGCTCGTCGCCGCCATCGGCGTGCTCGTCTTTATCGGCTGGAATTTCCGCGGCTCCTTTACCTGGCTGGAGATCGGGTTTCACTACGGCTCCAATCGCTATGCGGAGATGTTCAGCGGGGCGGTCTACAATGTGCCCGCCGCCCTCGCCCACCTCGGCTGGAACCTCAAGGACCCTGTCTACACCATCCATCTCTCGGGCGATCACTCCATCGCGCTGCCGAGCATCCGCATCCTGCTGATGATGGTGTATCTGGCACTGCTGCTGATCGCAGCCTACTCGGTTTCCTTTCACGCCCGCAGGCATCGCTCCGAGGTGCTGCTGGCCATGGCCTGCCCGTGGATCCTGATGTTTGCCCTGCTGGGCCAGATGCACGAACGCTATCTGCTCTGGGGCGCGATCATGAGCGCCGCGGCGGCGATCCTGCGCCCCTCGCTCTTCCTGCTCTATCTCACCCTTTCCTTCGGCACCTGCGCGATGATCCTCACTGTCATGCTGAAGCAGGCCCATGAGGAAATCCTGCCTCCGAGCATGGCTTTCCTCGATCAATATGCGGCTCTGGCCAATGTCGCCTTCTCCGCCATCATGGCAGGCGCCTTCCTTTACGTGGCATGGGCTCCCTTTCGGCACGCCATGGCGGAAGGGCTGAAGCGCCTGAAAGGCTGGGGAGATATCGAAGCCTAGCTCGACGTCGCCGGGTCAGGTTTTCCCAGGAGGATGACGGAGCTGCGCTCGGCGAGCGTGAGAGCCTTCACTCCGGGGAGCAGCACCTCCTGGCCGGGCTCGACGATATCGTCGGGTGAGTTCAGGCTCGTATCCGCCACGCGGAACCACACGTACCCCTTGGGCAGGACCGGCAGGGCGAACTCCAGCGGCTTGTAGTACATGTTGAAAGCGCAGTAAATGAAGTGCGCCGGACCGCCTGCCGCCGCGCCATGGCGACCGCACAGCATGAAGGCGATCGAGCGGCTGGCGAGACCCCAGTCGGGCTTCCATGGCTGCACGCCATGCCAGGAAATGTCGGGATATCCGCTGCCGATGACGTCCTTGCTCGTCATGAACTCCGGCTGGCGCAGGGCGGGATTTGCCTTGCGGAAGGCGATCATGTTGCGGGTGAAACGATAGAGGCCCTTGTTTTCCTCGGAAAGCGACCAGTCGAGCCAGTTCCAATCCTCGTCCTGACAATAGGCGTTGTTATTCCCGCGCTGGGTGCGGCCGCATTCGTCCCCCATCCACAGCATGGGCACGCCCTGGCTGACAAAAAGAAGCATGATGGCGTTTCTCTGGAGCCGGAGGCGGAGCGCATTGATCTCGGCGTCGGTAGTCTCGCCCTCCACGCCGCAGTTCCAGCTCCAGTTGTCATTGGCGCCATCGTTGTTGTTTTCGCCGTTATCGAGATTGTGCTTCTCGTTGTAGGAAAACAGGTCGCGCAGGGTGAAGCCGTCGTGACAGGTGATGAAATTGATCGAGGCGGTCGGCTTGCGGCCGGCGGCGGCATACATGTCGGGCGAGCCCATGATGCGCTGAACCATCTCGCCCACCACGCCGGGGTCGCCCTTGATGAAACGCCGGGCGGCGTCGCGAAATTTGCCATTCCACTCGAGCCAACGGCCATAGGACGGGAAATTGCCCACCTGGTAGAGCCCGCCTGCGTCCCATGCCTCGGCGATGAGATCGCACTGGGCGAGCACGGGATCGTAGGCGAGAGATTCCAGCAGCGGCGGGTTGGAAAGAGGCGCACCGGTCGAATCCCGGCCCAGGACGGAGGCCAGATCAAACCGGAAGCCGTCGATGTGGTACTCCGCCGCCCAGTGTCGCAGGCTGGCGATGACAAATCCCCGCACCACGGGGTGGTTGCAGTTCACCGTATTGCCGCATCCCGTGTAGTTGGCGTATTTGCCTGCGGAATCGAGCATGTAGTACGTCTTGTTGTCGATACCCCGGAAGGAGTAGGTCGGCCCGTTCTCTCCGCCCTCGGCGGTGTGATTGAAAACCACGTCGAGGATGACCTTGATGCCTGCGGAGTGCAGGGCGCGGATGAGATCCTTCAACTCCTCGACCTGCGTGCCATGCCTGCCCGTGGCGGCAAAGCCCGCCTTCGGCGAAAAAAATGCCAGCGTACTGTAGCCCCAGTAGTTGCAAAGCTGCTCGCCCGTGAGCGGATTCGTGCGCGTGTTCTCGAGCTCGTCGAACTCAAAGATGGGCATGAGCTCGACGGTATTGACTCCCAGGTCCTTCAGGTAGGGAATCTTTTCCTTCATCGCGGCGTAGGTGCCGGGATGTTTTGCCTCCGCCGTGGGATGCGCCGTGAACCCGCGCACGTGCATCTCGTAGATGACGAGTTCGCTCTCCGGGCGCTTGATCGGCCGGTCGTGCTCCCAGTCAAACGCCTCGAAAGGAATGCGGGCGCGAAACGGGTACACGTCGCCAAGTTGAGACGCCTGCTTCCAGATCTCACGTCCGCTGATTTCCCGCGCATAGGGATCAAGCAGGACCTTCTTGGGATCGAAATGCAGCCCCTCGCGCATGTCGAACACGCCATCGAAGCGATAACCGTACTCCAGATCCTCGTAGCTCAGATCAAACACGATCATCGCCCAGACGTTGCCGAGACGGTACTCCGGCGGGAACGGGATCTCCGCGTAGGGTTCCGCAGAACCTTTTTCAAAAAGCACCAGCGTGCAGGATTTTGCGTAGGTCGAGAAGATCGAGAAATTCACGCCTCCGGGGACATGGCTCGCTCCAAAGGGCAGCGGGTGTCCGTACCGTAGCCGGAAATCGGCATGCGTGTGGGTGTGGTTAGGAATCATGACGGCGACAGCTAAAGACTCCTATAAGCAGAAAGCATGCGCAATGCGGGAAATTAGGATCAATTTCGCGATATTATTTGGAGAGGGCTAACACCCGGCGCGCCTCGGAGGCGATGCGCTCCGGGGCGATCGCCTTGTGCCAGTGGGATTTTTTCCTGGGTCGCGGCTCGGCCAGGAGCCACGCCTGGCGATCGCTTGACTGCCAGGGGGCAAACATGCCGGCGTGCAGGCCGGAGTAGGCCACGATACAGCGCTGGTTCAAAGCCGTGGCAAAATGCGCAGCTGCAGTATCGACCGTGAACACGATCTCCGCGGCCGCGATCCACTCGAGGAAGGCGACGAGATTGGCCGGAATAAAGACGTTCGCCTGCGTGATACCCGCAGCATTCAGGGCGGCGGCGAATTCCACGAGCTTCGGTTTCTGGTCCTCAGATCCGACCAGCAAAAGCGTGCGACCGTCCAGTTCAGCGCGCAGCGAGGAAAAGGCCTCAACCCATTTCTCCAGGGGATAGACCTTTGACTTTTCCGTAATGGGGGCGCAAATCCACACGGGCTTGTCCGTCGGGACGATGCGCGCCCGGAGCTTGGGCATCACATCAGCGACGGCGATCTCGCGTCCCACGGCGCGGGAAACCACCCGGCGAAAGGCTTCGATCTCCAGCGGCACGGCGCAGGGCGGCTCGGGATACTCGACGAGCTCGGAACGAAACACCCGGGTCAGCACGTTTTCCACCGCCCCCCGCACCCTCTTGCCACGGCAGAGGTGATTTTCCCAGGAAACGTATCTTTTTGCCGGGATGGAGTAAAACAGCGAGGTCTCGAGGTAATTGCGCAATCCGCGCAAACAGACCGAGATATCGACCGGATGACACCGCATCCGGAACCACAGCGGCACGCAGGCCAGGAAATTGCGCAGGAAAAGGTTGAGCACCTTTCGCTTGAGGGCTACCGGCAGGGGCCAGATCGTTGCCACCGGGAACTGTTCTCGGGCGAGCGGTACAAGCACCTCGCGTACGCAGATGATCAGGTTTTCCTCGCCGTATTCCCGGCCCAGAGCCCGGATCGCCCCGGTGGAGAGCACAAAGTCGCCAATCCCGTCCGGCTTGAAAACGAAAACGCGCATCCCTGATGAGTCGCTACGAACCGGCCCGCGCTCAAGCCAATTTCATTTTGCATTGTCAACTTGGCCGATGATGAGCGATTCAATGAGGTCTTTTATGCGGGGCTGTTATGTCGTATTCCACAAGCAACTGGGAGACCTGCTGTTGCTGGAACCCGCACTTTCCCGACTGGCCGCCCATCACGGCAGGCCGGTACGCCTGCTGACGCGGGGCGGACATGATGCGCTCGTCAGCCTGATGGCGGATGTGGAAATACACACCGGCCCGACCTTCAAACCCGCGCGGCATCTGTATTGCTTCGATCCGGTGAACAAATCGGCGACCCGCGCTCTGTTCACTCCCGCCTGGCACAAGACCTGCATTCTCCCCTGCCCGAACGAAGCCTCCTGGTTTCACAAGCTGATCTTCCATCCGATCATCGTTCCCGGGCTCGGCGACGAGTACATCGCCGAGTATTTCTGGAACAACACTCCCGTACCGGCGGCGGGCGCCTTTCGCATGCCGCGCCTGAACCGTCCGCCGAATGACTGGGCGGTGCCCGGGCTGGAGACGGGAGGGTTTGTCCTGATCAATCCGACAGCGGGATGGAAGCGTAAAAGCTGGCTGGGCGACCGCTGGGCGGCAGTGGTGCGGCGTATCCGGGAGCGGGTAAATCTCCCCATCCTGATGACCAGCGCCTCGACCGACTGGCAAATCTCACAATGCGCCGAGATCGAGCGTCTGGCTGAGGGCTCGATCCGCAGCCTGTCAAACGGCACGACTTTGCAAAATTTCCTCTGGCTCTGCGCCAATGCCGCCCTCGTGGTGACTGTGGATGGAGCAGCGGCACACATTGCCACGGCCTCCGGCACCCCGAGCCTGGCCCTCTTTGGTCCGACGAATATCGGGAACTGGCACCGGGGCACAAACCGCAATCTGGCCGTGCAGGCGCCGATCGGGAAGGACGGCACCCGCCGTATGCGCGATCTCGCCCTGGCACCCGTGCTGGAAACCCTGGACCAGCTCATCGCCTAGACCCCGGTTCGTCCCGCACCCGCCGGCCTTCCTTCAACACACGTTCCCGCAAAAGCAAAAAGCGCCGGTCCTTGCGGACACGGCGCTTTTTGTTGGTTGGGGAGGGAAAGGGTTACTTCTTCTCCTTGAGGACTGCCTGGGCAGCCGCGAGACGAGCGATCGGCACGCGGAAGGGCGAGCAGCTCACGTAGTTGAGGCCGAGCGAGTGGCAGAACTCCACGCTCTTCGGCTCACCGCCGTGCTCACCGCAGATGCCCAGCTTGATGTCCTTGCGGACCTTGCGGGCGCGGTCGCGGGCGATCTTCATGAGTTCGCCAACGCCTTCCTGGTCGATCGTCGCGAACGGATTCGCTGCGATGATCTCGTGCTCGGTGTAGGCCGGGATGAAGCTGCCGGAGTCGTCGCGGCTCATGCCCAGAGTGGTCTGGGTAAGGTCGTTCGTTCCGAAGCTGAAGAACTCGGCGTCCTCGGCGATCTTGTCGGCCACGAGGGCGGCGCGAGGAACCTCGATCATCGTACCGACGAGGTACTTGAACTTCACCTTCTTCTCCTTGATGACTTCCTTGGCGACGCGGTTGACGATCTCGATCTGGAGCTTGAGCTCCTTCGGGAAGCCAACGAGCGGGATCATCACTTCCGGACGGACGCGGATGCCTTCGCTCTGCACCTGGGCAGCGGCCTCGAAGATGGCGCGGGCCTGCATCTCGGAGATCTCGGGGTAAACGATGCCGAGACGGCAGCCACGATGACCGAGCATCGGGTTGAACTCATGCAGCTCGTGCACGCGCTTGGCGATCTCTTCCTGAGGGATGCCGAGTTTGTTCGACAGAGCGCTCTGTTGAGCGTGGTCGTGCGGCAGGAACTCATGGAGCGGAGGATCGAGCAGGCGGATGGTGGCCGGGAGGCCGTCGAGCGAGCGGAAGATGCCGATGAAGTCCTCGCGCTGGAAGGGCAGGAGCTTCTCGAGCGCCTTGCGGCGGTCGTCCGTGTTGCGAGCGAGGATCATCTCGCGCATCGCGTCGATGCGGTCGCCTTCGAAGAACATGTGCTCGGTACGGCAGAGGCCGACGCCCTCGGCGCCGAAAGCCACGGCGTTTTCGACCTGCTCGGGGGTATCCGAGTTGGTGCGGATGTCGAGGCGGCGAACCTTGTCGGCCCAAGTCATGAGAGCGGCGAAGTCCTGGTAGGCCTTGCTCTTCTCGGGCTTGAGGGTCTTGCCGACGAGCACCTGCACGACTTCCGAGGGAGCGGTCTTCACCTCACCGGCGAAGACGTCACCGGCGGTGCCGTCGATGGAGATGTAATCGCCTTCCTTGAGCGTGACGCCATTGGAGGTGACGGTACGGTTGGCGTAGTCGATCTGAAGGTCGCTGGCTCCGCAGACGCAAACCTTGCCCATCTGGCGGGCGACGAGAGCGGCGTGCGAGCTGACACCACCACGGGCGGTCAGGATGCCCTCGGCGGCGATCATGCCGCGCAGGTCTTCCGGCGAGGTCTCGATACGGACGAGGAGGACCTTGTCACCCTTGTGGGCGCGCTCCACGGCGTCCTCGGCACGAAGCACGAGACGGCCGCTGGCGGCGCCGGGGCCGGCGGGGAGACCGCTGGCGATCTTGGTGGCCTTCTTGGCGCTCTCCTTGTCGAAGATCGGGGCGAGCACGTGGCTGAGGGAGTCTGCCGGGATACGGGAGAGAGCCTCTTCCTTGGTGATGAGCTTTTCCTTCACCATGTCGACGGCGATCTTCACAGCGGCGAGGCCGGTGCGCTTGCCGTTACGGGTCTGGAGGATGTAGAGGCGGTTGTCCTCAATCGTGAACTCCAGATCCTGCATGTCGCGGAAGTGCGTCTCGAGCAGGTCGCGGACCTTGAGGAGTTGCTTGTAGGACTCGGGCATCTCCTTGCCGAGGCGGACGACCGGGTTCGGCGTACGCACGCCGGCCACGACGTCTTCGCCCTGGGCATTGATGAGGTATTCACCGTAGAACACCTTCTCGCCGGAGGCGGGATCGCGGGTGAAGGCAACGCCCGTGGCGCTGGTCTCACCCATGTTGCCGAAGACCATGGTCTGGACGTTGACGGCCGTGCCCCACTCGTGCGGGATGCCGTACTTGCGGCGATACACGATCGCGCGGTCATTCTGCCAGGAGCCGAAGACGGCGCTCACTGCGCCCCAGAGCTGATCCTTGGGCTTCTGCGGGAAATCCTTGCCGGTGCGCTCGCGGATGAGGGCCTTGAACCGGGAGACGAGCTCCTGGATGTCCTCGACGGTGAGCTGCATGTCGGGGAAGTTGTGGTTGCCGTAGCGCTCGTCCTTGAGGTGCTCGATCGCGCTTTCGAAAGGCTCGTGATCTTCACCGGGGCGCTTCTGGACGCCCATGACGACGTCGCCGTACATCTGGAGGAAGCGGCGGTAGCTGTCCCAGGCAAACTTCGGGTTGCCGGACTTGGAGGCGACGATCTCAACCGTCTTGTCGTTCATGCCGAGGTTGAGAATGGTGTCCATCATGCCGGGCATGGAGTCGCGGGCGCCCGAGCGGACAGAGAGGAGGAGCGGATTTTCGCCACCCTCGAAACCCTTGCCGACCGACTTCTCGATCTTGGCGATCGCATCATCAACCTGCTTGACGAGCTGCGGCGGGTAGGTGCGCTTGTTATCGTAGTAGTAGGAGCAAACTTCCGTGGTGATCGTGAACCCGGGAGGCACCGGCAGACCGATACGGGTCATTTCAGCAAGGTTGGCACCCTTGCCGCCGAGCAGCGCACGCATCTTGCCGTCGCCATCGGCCTGGCCGTCTCCGAAATAGTAGACGTATTTACCCTTGCGGGCGGTTGCGGGTTTGGAGGACTTGGATTTTTTCGACATATAAAGGGAGCGCGGAAAACCGCCCTATTTAACAAACCGGGCGGCAGTGTCAAAGACGAACCCGCGAAAGCAGGCAATTCGCCTCACGCGACCGGCGCCGACCGGCTCGCGCAAAACAGAGACAACTATTTCTAAACTAGGCGTTTACAGCAAGAACCTCATTCAAGAGGCGCTCAAAGTCTGCCAATCCCGTGCTAGGGATGATCACGGTATTTCGACGGCCATGAGCCTCTTCGGTTATGCGAAGAAAGCGGCCGCGTTCGTTTTCACGGAATTCTATGAAGAAGTGTTTGCGCTCAACCTGAAGCTCGCGCGACTCGAGTATCGTATCCATTAAGTTACACGTTTGGGGATTTGTTAACTATGTTAGAAGATGCCGCCAGTCTCAACCCAATTTTTCCTTAGGCCCCCCGAAGAGGAGGCGGTATGTCCTTGTATCAGACGATTTTGAAATCGATTTGCTGTTTGTAGGTATCGACGCGCGCCACGATCACTTCGACCGAATCTCCGACCTGGAAAACCTTTTTCGTCTTTCGCCCGACGAGGCGTCCGCGAGGCACATCCAGCATGTAAAAATCCCCGTCCAGCGAGGAAACATGCACAAGTCCGCTGATGAGGAAGTCGGGCAATTCGACGAAAATGCCAAAATTCCGCACCTCCATGATCCGGGCCTTGAAGGCTTCTCCCTTCCCCTTGGCGACCTGCATCTGGAAATACTCAAGTTTCTTGAGTTTTACGGACTCCTTTTCCGCGTCAGCCGCCGTGCGTTCGGTAGTCGAGATGTGCTCGGATACGGTGGCCAGAGCCGAGGAATCTGGCCCCTTCTTCGTCAATCCCAGCACCCGCTCCAGCGAGCGATGCACCACGAGGTCGGCGTATCGGCGGATCGGGCTGGTGAAGTGGGCGTAGTCAGCCTTGTTCAACCCGTAATGGCCGAGGGGATCAGGGGCATACCGGGCGCGCTTCAGGCTCTTGAGCAGGGCGATCTTGATGGCGTACTCCTGAGGGCGGCCCCGGACGAGGCGCAGGAGCTTCTGCACTTCCTCGCGCTTCGACAGGTCGCCGATGCGGAAGCCATTGGCCAGTGCGGTTTCACGGAAGTCCAGCAGCCGGTCTTCATCGGGCATCTCGTGGACGCGATAGACCGTCGCCTGACGATGGCGCTTGAGCTCCCGGGCGACGAGTTCGTTGGCCAGCAGCATGAGTTCCTCGATGAGCTGGTGGGAGATGTCGTTCTCGACCTTCTCCAGACGCTCTGGACGGCCCTGCGCGTCGAGCCAGACCTTGACCTCGGGGAAGTCCAGGTCGAGCGAGCCATGAGCAAAGCGATTCTTGCGGAGCAGGGAAGACAACTCCCATGCGGTATGGAGCTTGCGCGTGAGGTCGTCATGCGCGGGCTTCTGGAGGTGGGCAAAGGCCTGCCGGTAGGTGAGGCGCACCTTACTCCGGATGATCGTGCGGGCAAACCGCGCGGAGAGGATTTTCCCCCGCTTGTCGACCTCGGCAAAGACGGAAAAGGTCAGACGATCTTCGTCGGGGCGAAGGCTGCAAATGCCATTGCTCAAGGCCTCGGGGAGCATGGGAATGACCCGATCGGCGAGGTACACGCTATTTCCGCGCGAATAGGCCTCGCGATCCAGCGCATTACGGGGACGTACGTAATGCGAGACGTCCGCGATGTGCACTCCGACCCTCCAGCCATTGGCCGTGCGCTCGACATCGATCGCGTCGTCAAAATCCCGGGCGTCGTCGGGGTCGATGGTGAAGATAAAGCGTCCACGCAGATCCTCGCGGCGGGCGGCCTCGCGTTCGTCGATGACGGGCGAGATGGCCTCGGCCTCCTTTTGCACCTCAGTCGGGAACCCGGCGGGCAGATGGTGCTTGCGGATGATCGAGAGCATGTCCACGCCGGGAGCGCCCGTACGACCGAGCACCTCGACGATATGGCCCTCAGGATTCACATGGCGCGAGGGCCAGGTGTCCAGCAGGGCGACCACCTTGTCGCCCTCCTTCGCCGCGATGGGCGGCTTGGGCGTGGGGACGTAGAGATTGTGAACGAAGCGCGGATCGTCAGCGGCGACGTAGAAGAAGTTGCGCGACTTCTGGAGGGTGCCGACGATGGTGGCATTCCCCCGCTCCAGGATGCGAATGACCACTCCCTCCAGCCTGCCAGGCGTCTCGCCGCGTCCGGTTCCCGGCCTGGGCTGGCGGTTGACCCGCGCCACCACGCGGTCGCCGTGCAGGGCGACGAAGGTATTTTCCCCGCTCACGTAGAGATCGGGCTGGCCCGCCTTTTCATTGAGGACATGGGCGGCGCCGCTGGCGTGAAACTGGATCGTGCCGGTGAAGAGGTCGGCGTCGCGCGGAATGACATAGCGGTCCTTGCGAATGCGGGCGACGTCGCCATCGACCTCCATCTGGCGCAGGAGGTCGCGCAGCTTGGCCCGATTTTGGGGCGGAAGCCGGAGCACCTTGGAAATCTCCACCTTGTCCAGGGGACGTTCGGTGATGGCTTTGAGGATGGCCTCGCGAAGGTTCATCGCAGGCGGACGGGCCTTACTCGGGGTTTTTGGCCTTGGCATTGCCTGTGGAATCGCCGCTAAACGCCTTCAAGGCAAGAAAATGCTTGGATGGAGCTCTTGCCGCCGGGATGCTCGATAGCGTGAAGCGTTCGTCCGACGGCCTGACCTTTCCGGAAATCCTGATCGCCATCTGCGCGGTGATCCTCGTGCTGTTTATCGCTGCGGCTATGCTCTTTCCGAGGCTGAGCGGAGGAGAAAGCGCCCCGAGAGCGGCGGCCAAGAACGACGTGGTCCAGCTCGCCACGGCCATCACGGCCTACCAGACGGAATACGGCCATCTGCCTCCCGGAGCCAATGGACCAGTCAACCGCACCCTGGCCGAGGTATTGACGGGGATCGACGCCACGGCAAACCCGCGGAAAATCGTTTTCATGGAAATCGCCCCGTGGAAGCTCAAGCGCGGAGGCACCAATGCCGCCGGAGACTTCCTCGATCCCTGGGGCAACCCCTATTTCGTGGCCACGAGCGCGAGCGGAACCATCGGGCAGGCCGGGAGCGTAACTGGTCGCACCGCCTACGATCTGCCCAAACCCGTCGCCGTCTGGAATGTCCCGGCCACCACCCTCACCCGCGAGGCACACCGTCAGGCGGTCACCTCCTGGGAATAACCTCGCGTTCCCGAGAGAAAAATGCTTGCCCGCGATGCCCGGTGGCCGCACTTTTGGGGCATGATTCGTTCCTCCCGAGGATTTACGCTCATTGAGCTCCTGATCGTCATCGCCATCATTGGCATCCTGATGGCCCTTCTTTTCCCTGCGGTGAACTCCGCCATCGACGCCGCCCGCCGCGCCCAGGCCAAGAACGACGTGACCCAGCTCGCCACGGCCATCACCGCTTACGAAACCGAGTACGGCCGCCTGCCGGGTTCGACTGGGAATTCAGATTTCAATGGGAAGGTCACCAAAGACCTCATTGATACTCTTACGGGGATCAGCACTAATGACAATAGTCGCAAAATCGTCTTCATCGAGGTCAACACCTGGAAGAAAGGAAAGAGCGGCACGAATTCCTCTGGCTTCCTTGATCCATGGGGCGGACCCTACTACGTAGCTCTCGACTACAATTACGATAATAGCCTTTCCAGCGTCGGCACCAACAGTGCCAACGTGCGAAAGAAAGTGGCCGCCTGGAACAACCCGGCCGATCAGACGAACGTGTCGGCGTCGCAGAAGACCCGCCGGTACGTGAACTCCTGGGAGTAAACAGCATTTTTCTGCGGGTGTAGTTCAATGGTAGAACGGCAGCTTCCCAAGCTGCATACGGGGGTTCGATTCCCCTCACCCGCTCTCCTCTGTTTATCAGGCTCCACGAGCTGGCGGTAACACGAGTGCAACACGGAAGCCGGGGCGGGCTTTTTGCATCCGGGGCTGGTGTTGGAGCGTGTTTTTCGGTCGCGGCGGCGGCGTTTCCGCAATGTCCCGCTCCGAGGAGACCTCGGCACTGAAGTTCGCCCGTCCCTCTACAGCGGTCACATGGAGCCATTGTTTCTCAATGGTCTTCCTCGAATCTCCCGGCGCATCAGCCAGCTCGATATCTCGCTTGAAGGCAGTCCGCACGGTTCGGACGTCATCCTCCTGCGAGAGGATCGATATCGATCCGGATTTCAAAGTCATCTTGCCTTGCAAAAAACTCAGCGATCAGGACTCCACCTAAGGGTATTGGCAGCATGGGGCGAATCTCCTTGGCTCCCGAAACCTCCGCCGACTTTGCAATCAAAGGCCAGTCCCGAACCATCCCGAAAAGGCGCTTCCCCAAGTCCTGCCGGATCTCACTGTTATCTCCCCTCTTTGTCCAGGAACCGGCTGCCCGCGTCTCTCGCGTAAACCGTGATCTGCCCAGTCGGCCCCAGCCGGACCTTACTGACGATAAAAGGCGCTCCGGCATCCCTGCTTACCACCGTTCCCTCCTGAGGCACTTTGAGCCCCTCGGCGAGTTCGACCAGCAACCGCACCTGCGGGAGGCCATCCTGGCGCAAGACCATTTTGGTCTGGCCCGTGGCGGTGACGTGGAAGCTGCCCACGAGATAAACAAGCTCCGGAAACGAATCCCCCCGGAGAATGGCCGCCTCCTCAAGAGTCATCACCCTGCCGGCAGGATTTTCCGGCGGAGTCAGGTACTCCTCATTCTCGTCGCCTGATGCTGGCACGAGCACAACCGCACACACCGCCAAAAGCACGACACATCGCCAAGTCACGAAAGAGAATTAGCAAAGAAACCGGGCGGCAACAGAACTCTTAACCAGCGATGAAGCTTCTTACGTATCAAAATCCAACTCCTGCGATTTTGCGCTCTCGTGAAAAGTTTCTCCCGAGTGAGCACACCTCAGCGCCTTTCCTTCTCGCGCTCATTTGCCATGAAATGACGTGTTTGCCTTCCGAAATCGCTCTCCTTCGCCTGCCTGGGTATGTCCGCTCAAAAAATCGCACGCGCGGCATTCACTTTTCATTGACCTTTGTTTTCATTTGTATACATATGTTTTCATTCGCAATGAAAAGAACACACTTACCAAGATGAAAAGCATTCCGATGAGCGTGAGGCTGTCGGAAGACGAGGCGGCCTTTTTGGCGAGACTGGATATCGCGGGGGCGACGACGCCGAGCGACAAGCTGCGGGCGATCATCTCCGAGACACGAAAGAGGATGGACGGCGTGGAGGATTTCTCCGACTGCGCCGAACTCTTCCGGGACATGCTGAGCCCGACGGCGAGGCGCATCCGGGAGGCCAACAAGGCAGCGGATATGCGGTCGGAGCTTTTTGACCGCTTCCTCGAGTGGCTGCCAGAGGTGGCGGCCTACTTCATCACGACGCTCCCCGAGGAGAACGTGGGGAAGGATGCCTTGCGCAAGTTGGAATCCGGGCTGGCAGACCGGATCACGGCCTTCCTGGAAGGCTTTCTGCGGATGGGAGTCACCAGCCAGGCTCCCTGCTACGACGAGGCGCTCGTGACGAAGCGGCTCAAGATGATTTTGGAACTGGCGGAGATCGCCAAAAAACAACAACCCAACCCCTGAAAACCATGAAAGAAACCCTCGCTGCCCGAGTCGGGCGAATCATTAGCGGCGGAGCGCACAAGATCGTCGAGGCGATCGAGAACGCGGCTCCGGAAACCGTGCTCGAGCAAGCCCTGCGCGAGATCGATGGCGCTGTCGATGAGGTGCGAACCGAACTCGGCACCGTGGCCGCGCGCAAGCACCTGGCCAGCGAGCGGCTCATGGAGGAAAACCGCAAGCACGAGGATCTCGCGGAGAAAATCGAGCTGGCGCTGAAGGAGGACCGCGAGGACCTGGCCGAGGCGGCCGTGGCCCGGCAGATCGATATCGAGGCGCAGATCCCCCTGCTGGAAAACACCATCGCCGACGCCGAGGACAAGACCCGCGAGCTGGAAGGCATGATCGCCGCCCTGCAGGCGCGCAAGCGCGAGATGGCGGAGGATTTGCGCCAATACCGCGTCGCCGCCGAGGCCAAGGCCCAGGCGAGCACGCCGACGCTGGAGTCCGGCGGAAGCTGGGAGCGCCGCGCCGAGCAGGCGCAGGCCGCCTTTGACCGCATCATCGAGAAACAAACCGGGCTCCCGCCCAAGAGCAACCTCGGCAATGAGGCCAAGCTCGCGGAGTTGGAAGACCTGGCCCGCAAGAACCGCATTCAAGAAAGACTTGTCGCCGCAAAAGCGAAACTATCCCCGTCATGATCCACTTCCTCCTGGCCTCCGAGAATACGCCCTTCACCATCGCGCTCGTCCTCATGGTAGCCATCGGGGCGCTGGAGCTGGTTTTTTCCCTCTTCGGCCCCGGGCTTTCCCACCTGATCGAGACCGGCCTGCCCGATCTCAATCACGAGCTGGGAGACATGGCTCCGCATGACGCGCATGCGCTGGATGATGTGCCGTCGCCGCTCTCGAAGCTGCTCGGATGGCTCAGGGTCGGACAGGTGCCGCTGCTCATCCTCTTCGTCGTCTTCCTGACGGCGTTTGGAGTGATCGGGCTGGCGATCCAGTTCGCGCTGGCGAACCTGACGAAAATGCTGATGCCCGCTCCCCTCGCTGCGATCGTCGCCTTCCTCGGGGCGGTCCCCTGCGTGCGGACGGGTGGCGGTCTTCTCGCGAAAGTCCTGCCGCGTGATGAAACCACGGCGGTCTCGGAGGATAGCTTCGTCGGACGCATCGCGGTGATCACCAACGGCACGGCGCGTCAGGGCAGCCCGGCAGAAGCCCGGCTCCAGGATCAGCACAGGCAAAGCCACTACATTCTCGTGGAGCCCGATGTGGAGGGGGAGGAATTCCCATCGGGCGCCACCGTCCTCATCGTCGAAAAACACGCCAATATTTACCGGGCCATTCACAATCCCAACTCAGCCCTCGTCGATTAACCAAACAGCCAACACCCCAATACCACCCATCAAGTCATGAACGACTTCAGCAACATCATTTTCATCCTTGTCGTCGCCGGCATCGTGCTGGTGGCGCTCTTCACCATCGGCCTCATCGTAGCCCGGCTGTACCATCGCGCATCGAAGGAAACATCCTTCGTACGCACGGGCTTCGGCGGCCAGCGCGTCATCATGAGCGGCGGCGCCATCGTCGTGCCGGTGCTGCATGAGACGATCCCCGTCAATATGAACACGCTGCGCCTCGAGGTGCGCCGCGCCAATGAGCAGGCCCTCATCACCAAGGACCGCATGCGTGTTGACGTCCAGGCCGAGTTCTACGTCCGCGTCAAACCCACTGCCGAGGCCGTGGCCGATGCCGCGCAGACGCTGGGCCGCCGCACGACCAACCCGCAGCTCCTGAAGGAGCTCGTCGAGGGTAAATTCGTCGATGCGCTCCGCGCCGTCGCCGCTGCCATGAATATGGAGGAACTGCACGAGCAGCGCGTGGATTTCGTCCAGCGCGTGCAGCAGGCCGTGTCGGAGGACTTGCGCAAGAACGGACTGGAGCTTGAGTCCGTCTCCCTCACCTCGCTCGACCAGACGAGCCAGCAGTTCTTCAACCCGCAGAATGCCTTTGACGCCCAGGGTCTGACCAAGCTCACCCAGGAGATCGAGGCGCGCCGCAAGCAGCGCAACGACATCGAGCAGGAAACCGCCGTGCAGATCCAGATGAAGAACCTGGAGGCCGAGCGCCAGAGCCTCGAGATCACGCGAGAGGCGGAGTACGCCCGCCTGGAGCAGTCCCGCGAGGTGGAGATCCGCCGTGCGGCCCAGATTGCGGAAATCGCCGCCGAGCGCGCCGCAAAGGAGCGCGAAGCCAAGGAAGCCGAGATCACGGCCAAACTGGCGGTCGACCAGGCCCAGATCCTCGCCGAGCGCGCCATCTCCGAGGAGCGCATTCGCACCGAGCAGACGCTCAAGCAGCGCGATATTGAGAAGATCAAGGCCGTCGAAACCGCCGAAGTGGAAAAGACCAAGGCAGTCGAGCTTTCCGAGCAGGATCGCGCCATCGCGGTTGCTGCCAAGTCCAAGCAGCAATCGGAGGCCGAAACGATCGCGTCCCATGCCCGCGCCCTCTCCGTGAAGGCGGCGGAAGAAGTCATCACCGTCAAGGAGCGTGAGATCGCCGAGCGTCAAAAGCAGATCGAACTCGTCGAGGCCGCCAAGCAGGCCGAGCGCGACGCGATCGGCGTGACTGTCGCCGCCGAGGCGGAGAAGCAGGCCGCGCAGGATCGCGCGGAGGCCGCGCGCATCGCCGCGCAAGGTGAGGCGGAAGCCGAGAAGCTCCGCGCGGAAGCCTCTGAGAAACGTTACGCAGTCGATGCCGCCGGTACGCGTGCCTTGCACGAAGCTGAGAACGTCCTTTCCGCCGAGGTGATCGCGATGAAGATCCAGCAGGCCATCCTGGCCAACCTCCCGCAGATCATCCGCGAGAGCGTGAAGCCGATGGAACGCATCGACGGCATCAAGATCGTCCAGGTAGGCGGCTTGAACGGCGAAGGCGCTCCGGCCAATGGCGCGACGGTTTCCGCCGATGGCGGCAATCTCGCCGACCAGGTGGTCTCCAGCGCCCTGCGCTACCGCACCCAGGCCCCGCTCGTCGATACGCTCCTCAAGGAGGTCGGCATCGACGGCGCGAGCGTGAACGGACTGACGCAAGCCGTGAAATCCGCCTTCCGTCCTGTCGATCACGGCAACGCCGAGCCGCCTCAGCAGGCTGGCAACAATTAAGTATTGCCATGTATCGCCATGTGTGGGAGCACTCGCATTAGGCATCGTTCTATGCGATTTCCATATGAGGAGATAGCTTAGGACGTTAATATTTTAGGCAGCAGAGAAGCGTGGCGCGAGGAGACTCGTTGCCACGCTTTTCATTTCTACGACTGGCATTTCCGCCGCAAAAAAGGTTGCCTTGAGTCAACTCGGGACGTTCCCGCACGCATCCCAACGCGACGGGCAACGCCCCCTTGTCTTCCTAATTTTCATGCCCTTTCAACGTTGCCTTCTCCTCCTGCTGCTAAGCCTTCCGCTTCTCGGAGCGCGATCCCAGGAGGCGCCGCTGCGGGCGCGCCACGAGAAGCTCCCGCTCATTGCTCCGCAGGTCACTTTTCTATCCATCCGCAATATGCCGCTGACCGAGGAGCAAAGGCGACATGCCGTCACAGATCCCGGCGTCTGGCGCGATGTCCGGCTCGTCGCCTGGGAACCGCCCATCGCCACGATTTCCGGTCTGGATGGAGATAGTAAAAGCCTTACGTCCATTTACGTACACATCCTCTCTTTCCCGGAAAATCTGCGTCCATCCGTCACAGAATTGGCAAAGCTCATTCCTCCCTCAAAAGGCCTATCGGATGCCTCCACGCTAACCCTCCCCGACGGACGAAAGCTGGAGGATGCAAAGTTTCTCTGGTCCACGCCGGAGGCGGTTCACCTGTCCTTCCGCGGCGGCGAAGGAGACTTCGCCCTTCAGCAGATCGAATGGCAGTTTCTGAAAGCTAATCAGATCAGCTACCGCTTCATCTGCTTTCCGGAACTCACCTTGAAAGGACGCACCGAACCTCTCAAGAATGTTCAGATCATCGCCCAGGACGCGAATCTCTGCCGTATCCGGCATTCCGCAGGAGGCGGCCCGTACAGCATCTCCCTGCTGCCGGATGAGGTGGCCGCCCTCGTCCAGAAGCACTTCATCGCCAAAGGCATTTTTTCCGACCGCTTCGAGGTTCCGCCCCAAAGGCGCACCGCCAGCACCTCCCCCACTCCCGCCAAAGTAAAGACGTCCCCCACGCCCACTCCTCCGCCGGAGGAGGTTATCCGCAGCGGGCCGGGCCGCTATGTGAAACTGCCGATCAAAAACAGAGAGCCTCTCCGCGACGTCACGATTACGAAGATTGATGAAACGAGCTTTTGGTACAGCGAGGCAAAGAATCCGGACGAAGAGCACAGCGGCTCCTTGTCGGAACTCCCCGCCGGGGTGGCGGAGGATCTGGGCATGCCTCTTGTCCCCACCTTGCGAGCCATGCTCTCGCAGGGTATCGTGACACGGTCGCGCAGCCCGGTGTTTGAAGTCGTCGAGCGAGAGACCTCCGCGGGAGGATTAGCCGATATCGTCGGAGGCAAACTCCTTGCGAATGTCGGCCCGGGCTTTCTCGCTCCGATCACCGATCTGAGGAGGTTCGATGGCAGGGTCATCACCCTGCCCAAACCGATCGCGGGCGTGTCGCGCGCTTACATTCTCGATCGGGATTTCGCCATCTTGGGGAGCAGAAAATTCCGCGAATGGTGGCAGGGCGAGTCGGGGATGCCATTCCCCGAATTCTCCAACCGCGCGGAGTTTTCCCTTGTCACCTGCGACGAGAACACCGTTCTGCTCGACGGATATACCGGCAGGTTTACCTTGTTCGGCAACGAACACGGGCTCATGCAGCGAGCCTGGAAAATCAGCTCTCTCGGGGCGTCGACACCCTATGCCATCGTGGAGACGCTCAGCGGCTTTTACTTCGGCATCCTCGCCCAGCGGCAGGATCTGCCCGAGGCCACCATGACCTGGCCCCAGCTCGTCGCCAACAAGTCCACTCCGTATGCGCTCAAAAAGGTCACCGACCGGCCGTTGCGATCCGGGCAGACCATCCTGCGCCTGGCCGATGCCAGCCGCGCGCCAGCCTTCACCTCCCCAGCCAGCGCCCGCATCTATCCCGGCCACTACCGCACTCTCACGGAAAAGGGCATGCCGGGCCTGCTCGTCATCCTCCAGACGCCGCAGAGCGACGGCACGGAGACCGGCTCCTCCTCCGACTCCACCGACAGCTACAAGAGCCAGAAACAGGTGGATATCCAGAAGGTCGCGCTTGAGTACGTCAGCGAGACCGCATCTACCATGCTGCTCAAGCTCGTCATCGATCAGCGAGAACGCCTGGTCGAGCGGAAGGACGACGCAAAGGGTCTCACGCTCGTCGAGGAGGACAACTGGAAAAGCCGCTCGACCTCGAAAGTCTACGAGCTGGAAAAAGACCCCGACGGCGGCGTGCGACTGACCGATGGAGAGCGCGTCTATGACATCCAGCGCCCCCGTGTCGGAGACGCGATCCTGACCGTTTACGAGGTGACGCAGGATGCTCTTATTCTTATCCGTCCGCCCCGGTGATCCGCGAAACCCGGGCGGGTCCTACGCCTCCAGCCGGTAGCCAAGGCCATGCACCGTGAGGAGATGCCGCGGCGATGAAGGCTCGTCCTCGATCTTTTGCCGGATCTTGACGATCACCTGATCGAGAGAACGGGTCGTGCCGTAGTATTCGATCCCCCAGACCTCGTTGAGAATCGTTTCTCGTGACACCGCGTTTCCCCGCTCCCTGTCCAAAAGCACCAGAACGGCCAGTTCGCGCGGTGTCAGTTCAAAGAGCTCGCCGCGGCGGCTGCCTCGTAAAGCGGGGCAATCAATCTCAACGCGACCGAAGCGGATCGCGTCCGGGCGGAACGTCGGCGCAGCGTCGTGTGTCGCGCGTCGCAGCAGCGCATGAACCCTTGCGAGCAGTTCGCGCAGGCCGAATGGTTTGGTGACATAATCATCCGCTCCGAGTTCCAGCCCGACAACCTTGTCGGTCTCCTGTCCCTTGGCGGTGAGCATGAGAATGGGCACGGTGTTCTTCGCCGCGCGCAGCTCCCTGCAAACATCAAAACCGCTCTTGCGCGGCATCATGACATCGAGGAGGATGAGATCGGGCCGGGCGTTGCGGATCTGCGCCAGGGCCTCAACGCCGTCCCGGCACTCGACTACCGAGTATCCCTCGGCGGAGAGGGCATCCACGAGTCCCAGGCGAATGTGCGGATCGTCTTCCGCGACGAGGATTTTACGGCTCATAAATGATCGACTGGCTTGCGCGGCAGGCGAAGGACGAAGGAGCTTCCCCCACCCTCGCGCGCACGCACAAAAAGGTCGCCGCCGTGATCGCGAATGATCCGGCGGGCCAGGGTAAGCCCCAGGCCGGAACCCTGAACCCCGCTGGTGAGGGAGTCGTCCACGCGATGGAATGCCTCAAAGACTTTTTCCTCCTGAGCCCGCGGGATGCCGGGGCCGCGATCCTTCACCTCGGCGATGAACTCCCGGGGTTCCATGCGAGTGCAGAGGGTGATTTCCCTTCCACTCGCGGCGTACTTTTCGGCGTTGGAAAAAAGATTCACCAGCACCTGGGTTATGGCATCGGCATCGCAGACCACTCGATACGGCCCCGCGGCGGCGTCCCATGCCATGGAAAATCCGGCCTCGCGTAATCGCGTACTCTCCACTTCCCAGAGCCTCGCGATAGCATGGTGCAGATCAACCTCGCGCATGTCGTAGACCTTGCGCTTGCGCTCCATGCGGGCAAAGTCGAGGACATTGTTGACCAGCCGGGTCAGCCGTTCGCTCTCGGCGGCGATGATGCGCAGATACCGGCTTTGCTTCTCGGGTTCGGTGACCTTGCCCCCGGCCAGAAGCTCGGCAAACATCCGGATGGAAGTCAGCGGTGTCTTGAGCTCGTGCGACACGTTGGAAACAAAGTCCGTCTTCTTCTGGACTGTCGCCAACTGGCGTCGGATGTCGGCCGAAACGAAATAGGCTCCGGCCAGGATCGCCCCAAGGGCGAGCATGATGAGGAGCACCAGCGTAATGGAAACCAGCCGGGCCGAGCTTGTCAGCGCTCCAGGATTAGCCAGATACAATGCGACCTCCCAGTGAGGCAGCACCTCACCGATCTCCGTGGCGACAAAGGGGTGCTTCCAATCGGCGGGAAACTCTCCGGGTAATCGCAGGACAGGACGGCTGCGATCGTTGAGGATGGCGATATGCTCGCCCATCGACTCCAGTTGATCAAAAGCCGGAGCGATCATTTCCTGCATCTGCCGGGGAGTGAGCATCACGCCAAACAGCCACTCGGACCGGGCCTCGGGTTTGGTCCAAAAAAGCACCTGCAATTCGTCCTGTACGAAGCGGGCCATGATGCCCTGCGGTGCTCCCGCGATGGCCGTCTGAAAGTTGGAGAGTTCGGGAGCGATCTTGGACGACGCGGCGGGCTCGGTGTCGTCATACCCTTTCTGCGGCGAGATGTTTCGCGCCGCAGCCTGTTGCGCGGAGGTGTCTTTCGACTTCGCACTGCTGCGGGTCACCCAGTCCATGGAGGAAAGCAGGGATTTGGACTGAGTATTTTTCGTGGGCGGAGCGGCACTTTGCGGGAGCTGATAGATCTCGGCGGGAGCCGCGTTGCTGAGAAAGGACCTGTTGCCTTCCAGAAAGGCGGCTACGGTTTCCTCGCTGCGAGCCTGTGCGATGGAGGGATAGACCAGCGCGCCGCGAGGCGAGATCGCAAAAGGCACTCCGCCGGGTTTCCAGCCATCCGCCAACCGCGCGCCAAAGTTTTCCGCGACAGCCTCCGCTCCATAAGCGGCGACCAACTGTCGAACCAGCTCGACAAAGGCAGCCTGCTGCTGCTCGACCGCCTGCCGCAAATCCGCCGCGATGGCATCGGTCTGGGCCTGGTGCAGATCGGCGGCCTGTCTCTCGATGAGAATATTTTGCTCTCCCGCCGCGCGCAACGCCAGCCAGCCCAGCACGAGGCTGGGCAGGAAGATGGCGACCAGAAAAATGAGGGCGGAGCGTAACACCGGCGCGCAGTTTCCACAGCCAATAGGAGGGCCGGGAGCGCGGAGCAAGCAAAAGGCGGCGCGAGCGGGTCCCCGAATCCCGGAGGCCCGCCCGGCCATCTCCTGCGTCCTACCGCTTCTGGTTCTTGTCCTGGTAGTTCTGGTACTGGATTTCCTTGCGGCTGCTGCGGCTCAGCCAGCCGGAGGAGAGAAGCTCCTTCGCCTTGCTGCGCAGGACGGAATCCTCGCTCTGGATCACGGAATTTTGCACCGCCGAGGGCAGCGCCGCATTGGCATTGGCCTGGCTGATCAGCAGATCGGCGGCGTCCTTGGCTCGCCCCTCGTCGGCCAGCTTGACGGCGGCAGCCTTGGTGAGGCGATTCTGCGTGACGGCCACCTCCGTAGCGACCTTCACCTGTACGGAAGCCTCGACTACCCTGGCGTCCCGGCTCCGGGCGACGGAGGCGACCTGCGTATCGGACAGCGCCTTGCCCGAGACCGCGTCGTCGTAGCTCAGCGAAATCCTGGCGAGCGAAAGCTCGGCCTCGCCCTTCGGCGCCTCGCAGACCACGAGGAACCGGCGCGTCTGCGACCCGTAGAGATCCGACAGCGGAATGGTCACGCTCTGGCCTTCAAACTTGATCGCCTCCTCTCCCAGGATTCCCTTGGGCTTCACGTCATCGGGCAGAGTGATCGTGACCCGGACGTTGCGGGCCACCACGCTTTTCACCGTGCCGAGTTCCTCCGAGAAAATCCCGGGGAGCTTCTCGACATTCTGCACATAGTAGTAGTTGGCATGGCTGGCCTCGGCGAGGGCGGTCATGAGGTCTTCATTGTAGTCCTCTCCGAGCCCCACGGTGGAGGCGCCCATGCCCTCGTCGCGCAATTCCTTCCCCAGCCGGGCCAGGTCCGAGGGAGTCGACGGCCCGACGTTGGCCATGCCATCGGAGAGCAGGATCAAGCGGTTGACCTTTTCCTTGTCGAGATACTTGCGGATCTGCCCCGCCCCGCTCTCCACCCCTGCGTACAGAGCCGTACTCCCACCATCCCGGATGCCTTGTATCCGCGCCTTGAGCGCTTCCTTGTCCACCGCCTTCTGCGCGGCGATCAGCACCTCCGCCGAGTCATCGTAGATGACGAGAGAAAAATAGTCCTCCGGCCCCAGTTGATCGAGCGCGACAGCCGCTGCCTGCCGGGCCTTCTCAAGCTTCGCCCCAGCCATGGAGCCCGATCGATCCAGGACGACGGCGAGGTTAATCGGAGCGGTGCGTTTGACATTCGCCTCCCTGGCCTGAATGGCAACCTCGACGATGGCGTCGCGATTCCCGTCGCTGGGGATGACTTTCTTCTCGGGGGTCACCGTCATGGTGACTGTCGAGGGACCCTGGGCCGCTGCGGAGAACACAAGCGCCGAGGCCGTGATGATGGATAGGAGCGTTTTCACCCCGCTACTGTGCGCCGATTGCCGTGACGATGTGTCATGGACTGGTAAGGAATTTGTAAAAGTTTTGTAAATCCCGCAGTCCGAGCCCTTGTGCAGGCGTACTTTGCGTCTTGAGCCCCGGGCCGAAACCTGTTTGCGTGAAGACACCCTCGCAGTCGCCGCCGTGAAACCCTTCCCGGATCATTCGCTCTACGTTACTTCTGCTGACGAAATCGCCTGGGGCGGCATCCTGATCGCGCTCACCCTGGTCATTCACGGTTTCGGCATGCTGCTGACGATTGAGTTCAGCGGCTTTTACAAGAGCCGCTTTGAAAAGCGTCCCAATTTCATCACCGGCATCATCGGCCTGATCCTGGCGAGTTGGATTATCACGTCCGTCCACATCACCGAGGTGATGCTTTGGGCCGGTTTTTTCCAGTGGAAGGATTGTTTCTCCAACTTCAGTACGGCAACCTACTTTGCCTTCACGGAATACACGACGCTCGGAAGCAACTTTGACCTGCCGGAGAACTGGCGGTTGCTCGAGGGCATGATCGCCACCTCGGGTCTGATCGGGTTTGCCTGGTCGACCGGTGTGCTGATGACGCTCGCCCAGGGTTTTCAGAAACAACAACTCCAGCGCATCAACAAGCGCTACCGCCTCCTTCGCGCCTCACAGGCAAGCGAAAGCGCCGAAGGCAGCGCCTGACAGAACACGAATCCTCCATGAAATACTGCAAACTTTTCCGCGTGAAACCGGGCAGCGATGTCCGGCTCAAGAAGATCGATCCCAACTTCACCGCCGAGCACGAAGGCAAGAAATCTGCCGTGAAGATGGTGGAGAAGCTGAACAAGGAACTGAGGGAACTCCAGTATCTCCTCTACGCCGAGGGCAAGCACTCGCTGCTCATCTGCCTGCAGGCGCTCGATGCGGCGGGCAAGGACGGCACGATCAATCACGTGCTCGGATCGATGAACCCGCAAGGCGCGCGGGTGCATGGATTCAAGGCTCCCTCCAAAGAGGAACTGGCCCACGATTTTCTCTGGCGCATCGCGAAGCAGACCCCGGGCAAGGGCGAGGTGGTAGTCTTCAACCGGTCCCACTATGAGGACGTACTCGTCGTGCGCGTGCATAACCTTGTCCCCAAGCATGTCTGGAAACAGCGCTACGACATCATCAATAACTTTGAGCGCAATCTCGTGGAGAGTGGCACCCACATCCTGAAGTTCTTTCTGCACATCAGCTCGGAGGAGCAGTTGCTGCGCTTCCGCCAGCGCCTGGAGGACCCGGCGCGGCACTGGAAGATCAGCGAGAGCGACTACTCGGAGCGCGAGCACTGGGACGACTACACCAAGGCCTACGAAGAGGCTCTGCGCAAGACGAGCACGGACTATGCGCCGTGGTACGTGATCCCGGCCAACAACAAATGGTTCCGCAACCTCGCCGTGGCCAAGATCGTCACGGAGAAGCTGAAGTCGCTGAACATGAAATTCCCCGCCCCGAGTGTAAACATCGATGAGATCACTGAGAAGTTTCACCTGGCGCAAAAGGCAGAGGAGGAGCGCATTGGAAAAGCGGCTTGGGAAAAGCTGAGTGCGCGCAAGGAAAGCAAGGAAGAGATCAAACAGGCCGACATCGTCGAGGAAGCACTGCATCCTTCGAGTTCGAGCGCGGCATAGAAGAAGTCTCGTGCGGATCTTCCTTAGCACACTTCCCGCCATCCTCGTTCTCGCGGGCGTCATTGCACGCGGGGTCATACAGGATCACCACCCATTCTTCCTGTTCGTCGCCGCTGTGGCGGGAGCAGGATGCAGCTACTGCGTGGCCCGTTCCATGGTGACCGGAATCACGCCGGGCAATCACAAGATCGCACCCCGCGATCGCCTCACCGAGCCGTTTGGCTATTGGTTCAACGTCGCAGGGTGGACGCTATGTTATCTTTTGATGCTCTGGCTGGCGTGGAGCATTCCGCCACTGCGCAGCAGCTAGGAGGCGCTGATCGCTCCGGAGTTGCAGGTGGTCTCACAGTTGCCGCAGTCGATGCAGAGACCGGCATCGATCACGGCGGTGAGGCCTTTGATCTTAATGGCTTCGTTCGGGCAGGCTTCCACGCAGGCGCCGCAGGTTTCGCATTTTTGAGGGTCGATTTGGTAGGCCATGGATGTTTAGGGAATATTTGTTGGGATGAAGGTCATCAGCGACCGCCGAGGACGGCCGCGCCGATCGCCATCGGCGGAGGAGCCCAGGTCCACACGGCGCTCGGGCTGGAGTGTCCGCCATTCAGACGCAGCGCCTCGCTGATCTCGGCACCCGTCCGGGCATATCCGCCCGCGCTTTCTTTCAGGACTTCCATATTGAAGTTGATATCCGTCGTTCCGGAACTGCTGGAACCGCAGATGCACAGAACCCGCAGTGGCGGCTCGGTGGGGTCCGTGATCCAGAGCACCTGATCGCCCGCGTCGCCCGCGAGGTGGGATTGGGCAAAATTCGGCGCATCGACGCGCCAGGGCAGGTTGTCCTCCTTGGGAAGGGCGCTCACATATTTTGCGAGCGGACCGGTTTTTCCGCCCAGCGAAATTTTGGTCATTTCGCCGAACTTCCAGATTCCATCAGAGGCTTGTTGAGATTTCGCAAGGTAGAACGCCATGGCTTGGGAGCTTTCTTATTTATGAGGTGCGGGGTTGTTGCTAGATGTCCGGGGATGAAAATGCTGACTCGCCTCCGCTATCTTTTTGAGGAGGGCTTTGAGGTTGGAACGCTGTCCGCCTATGACAGAACGCAGGAAGAGGAAGGAAAGGGCCGGGCGAGCCTGACCTTTGTGGATGTCGACGGCGATGGAACACGCCGCCTCGTGACCGAGGAGTTTCTCATCACCGAGGAGGAGGCCCGCCTCTGCTCGCAGCTTTTCCTCGATGAGCAGTCGAACTAGAAAGGCCTCTCTCATCGGCTCAGAGCGGGAGCCGCAGCCTGCCCGCTGTCGGAAATCGCAAGGAAGGACAATGCCTCGCCAATAGTAAGCGAACGCCCCAGCAGGGAGGAGACGGCGCATAGAGTGGGATAAACCCGAGCGGCGTCCGTATCATCCAGGCCGAGAACGCGCGCGACGGCGCGTGGTCCCGTTTGCGGGCCGATCAGGAAGGTCTCGGCGCAGCCCGTCTCCTCGGCGGAGTAAGCCTGATAGCTTAGCACCTCGCGCTGAAGGCCGAGAATGTGCAGGCCGCTTTCGTGAACGTGAATCTCGCGTCCGCTGACAGGTTTGGTCGGCGGGACGGAGCGTTTGGCAAAAGTCTCCAGCATGCGGCAAAGGGGCACCAGCTCATGCCGTCGGATACCCGCATCCACCTCCAGAGCCGCATGGAGTCCCATCACCACCTCCTCAAACGCGGCATTCCCGGCACGCTCGCCCACGCCATTGATCGTCGTGCTCAGACACTTCGCCCCGGCCTGCCAGGCGGCGATGGTATTGGCCGTCGCCATGCCGAGGTCATTGTGGGCGTGAATCTCGATGGGCTTGCCCCGCAATGCGCTCGCTGCGAGCTGCACCATGCGCGCCGTGCGATCCGGAGTGAGAATGCCCACCGTATCGGCCAGCCGCAGGCGCATCACCGGAAGCTCCGCGACCGCGTGGCAGAACTCCGACAGGAATACCGGATCAGCCCGGGAGGCGTCCTGACCACCGATCGCCACATAGGAAAAATGCGACGCCGCCTCCTCGCTGAGATCCGCAAGCGTCCGCAAGACCCACTCGCGGGATTTCCCCCAGATGCGCAAATGGCAGTCCGAGAGGGGAAAGGAAAGATTCACTCCATCGACCGCACACGACCGTGCGGCGGCGATATCCTCGCGGCGGGCCCGGCACCACGCCAGCAGCCAGGCCTCTGGCACAGCGTCGCGCACCTGATTGATCCGGGCAATGGCCTCGTCGCCGGAGGCGGGAATACCCACCTCAAGCTCGCGCACGCCGGTCTCCCGGAGCTTGCGAGCGATCTGGCAACGCTCCGCCGGGCTGAGGGTGAGCCCGGCGGATTGCTCGCCGTCGCGCAGGGTCGTATCGACGAACCAGGCGCTCGAGCCTGCGATCTCCTCGCTGAGAGTCAGATCGCGCTTCATGACATTATGAGGCGAGATAGTCCGTGGCGATGGCGCCTTCCTCAAACGCGTCCAGTATGGCGTCGATCGCCTCCTCGGTGATGCCTGTGTAGGTATTGCCCGAGGGATAGTCAATAATCACGGGCCCCTTGGTGCACATGTTGAGACAGCCGGTCACACAGACCTCGACGCCGTCCATCATGCGATCCTGGATCTCATTCTGGAGATAGCTCAGGAGCGACATGGAGTCCTTCTTGTAGCAGACGCCCTGGCGTTCTCCATTCGCCCGGAAGCTGCCGCAGACCAGCAGGTGATGATTGGGTGTATTCATTGGTGTGATTCGTATCAGGAACAGCCGTTGCCTCCGCCCGAGCAGCCATTGCCGCAGCTCGTGAAGCGGCGCTGGAGGGAAGCGGGGATTTCCTCGTCGTGAAAGAGAGCCTCCAGGCCCTCCTCGACCAGCCCCTCCATCTCGATGACGACGAGGCCAAAGCCCTCGACGATCTGCTTGGGGCGGGGTCCGCAGGCGCTGACGAGCAGGGCGCGGCAATCGCGTAAAGTATTGGCGAGTTCCTTCCACCGGTCGTCTCCCCCGCCCGTCCCGGGCAGGGCGCGCACGTCGACGATCTCGTATTCATCCGTCTCCGGCAGATGCGAGTAGACGATCACTTTGGTCGCCTCGCCCAGATGGAGATTGACGAGCATTCCCTCCTGGGTTGCGACGGCGATGTAGGGCCGGGTTTTGTCGATGGGTGTATTCATCTCGGTGAAGCTTTCCAGGGTGCCGGCAAACTCGACGGACTGATCCTCGCCGAGCAGCCCGACCGCGTCGGCGCGGCAGCGTGCGCAATGGCTCATCTGCGAAACATGCTCGCCGCACTGAAGGCGCACACGCGCCATCATGATGCCGTCGGGCTCGTAGAGATTCTCGTAAGGCGTGTCCTGCACGGGGCAAAGCGGGATGCAGTTCATCACCGTGGCGCCAAGGCCCTTCACGACCTTCGCAATCTCCGGGATGTGGCGGTCATTCACGCCGGGAACGACGATGGAGTTGACCTTCACGAGCACTCCCGCGACGGCAAGGCGCTTCACGGCGTCGAGTTGCCGCTCAATGAGCACAGCTGCGGCGTCATCATTTTTGAGGATCTTGCCCTCGTCGCGAGCCCAGGCATAGACGAGACCGCCTACAGCTGGATCGACCGCGTTCATGGTGATCGTGACATGGCTGACCTGGAGTTCGACCAGTTCGTCGATATGCGGACCGATGTGAAGGCCGTTGCTCGCGAGACACATCATCATGTCCGGGAAACGCCTGCGCACGAGCCGCAGCGTTTCCATCGTCTCGTAGGGGTTCGCAAATGGATCGCCTGGACCCGCGATGCCCATGACCCGGATGGAGGGAATCTTTTCCATCATCTCCTCCAGGTAGGCGAGCGCCTGCACGGGCGAAAGCACGCGGCTGGTCACGCCAGGGCGGCTTTCATTCACGCAATCGTATTTGCGGTTGCAGTAGTTGCACTGGATGTTGCAGCGCGGCGCGATGGGCAGATGGATGCGGGCGTACTGATGGCTGCCCCCGATGCTGTAGCAGGGATGCTGATCGAGGTTGAAACACGCTGTATCGACTTGTGCGCTCATAGATAGGAATACCCGACGGTTGATTTCTCCTGCTTGCGGGCGAGGAAAGTGTTGACGATCTGGTCGTAGAATTGCTGGGCGCCGCGATAACCGACATGCAGCACACGCTGGCCGCCGAGCCGGTCGTGGATGGGAAATCCGGCGCGAACGAGCGGAATGTCGAGGGCGCGCGCCATGCCGTATCCCTTGCTGTTGCCGATGAGGATGTCGGGCTTGAGCTCCTTGCCCACTGCGTCGATGTCGGCGAAATCCATATTGTCGCGCACCACACAGGTGGAGGGCAGTTCCGGCACTGCGACGCGGAGGGCAGTCGGGAAATGCTCCGACTTGCCGCCGCTGGCGCAGAGCACCGGCTCCACGCCGATTTCGCAGAGGAAGGACGTCAGGCCGATCACCAGATCCGCCTCGCCGTAAACTACGGCGCGCTTGCCAAAGACCACCTTGTGCGCGTCGACCATGGAATCCAGCAGCCGACCGCGCTCGGCGGTGATGGCCGTCGGACATGGACGGCCGGAAATGCGCTCCAACGCCTCGATCATCGCCCCGGTGGCGCGCAACCCGATGGGTGTGCCGAGGTTCTCACGCACAACGCCGAATCGCTCCGCCAGATTCGTCGCGGCCGTGCGCCGAGTGAAGCGAAGCGTGTCCCCAAACTCCAGCGTTGCGCGTGCGCCGGACATCCGGCGAATCGCCTCGACGCTCGTCCCGCCCTCCGGCAGCGCCTCGTAATCCATCCACGTCGGACCGTCCAGCGTGTCGCTATAGTCCGGCAGCATCGTGACGGGTAGTCCAAAAGCCTCGACCAGCTCGCGCAGATGCCTCAGATCCGCAGTGGAGAGCATGCCAGGCAGCAGGTTCACGCCTCCATGCGGGTCGGGAGGTAAAACGAGCTGGTCGATCAGAGCCGTGACAGCATCGTGAAATCCATCGATATGCGAACCGCGGTAGCTAGCGGTCGACACATGCACGACCGGCGGCAGATCCGGGATGGCGCGACGGCATTCCAGGAGCAGCGCCGCCATGTCCTCGCCGATCGTCTCGCTCAGGCAGGTCGTGGCCACGCCGATCATGGCGGGTTTGTATTGACGCGACACATTCTTGAGTCCCGCATGCAGGTTCTTGGCACCGCCGAAGACCGCCGAGTCCTCGTTGAAATTTGACGCCGCGATATCCATCGGCTCGCGGAAGTGGCTGATGAGATACCGCCGGATGTAGGTCGAACACCCCTGCGAACCATGCAGAAAGGGAATCGCCCCCTGGATGCCGCGAAAGACCAGGCATGCGCCGAGAGGCGTGCAAAGCTTGCAGGCGTTGCGTGTGGCGGCGGTGCAGTGCGAGAGATCGGGCGCTTTCGGCTCCTCAGTGAGTGAAAATTCCTCAATCATGCCGCCATCCTTTCTTGTCTGCGATTGGCCCGGCGCGGCACGTAGTTCCACACGGGGCTCATGACGGAGGCGTGCACTTCCTTGGCAAAGTTGATCATCCCTTCAAATCCGGCCAGCGCCTCCTTGCGCTCGTGGTTGTGGTCACAGAAGCCGATGCCGAGCTTGTAGGCGATCGGCCGCTCCTTCACGCCACCGATGAAAAGATCGACGTCCTTTTCGAGGCAGAACTTGGCGAGTTCGAGTGGGTTGGAATCATCCACAATCACCGTACCAGGATCGCAGAGCTCCTTGAGCTGTTCGTAATCCTGCGGATTGCCCGTCTGCGAGCCCACCAGCACGGTGCGCATGCCGAGAGAACGAAGGGCGCGGACGAGAGAAAACGCCTTGAAAGCGCCGCCGACATAGATGGCGGCCTTCCTGCCCTTGAGGATCTTGCGATAGCGCCGCAGTTCGGGCTGAATTTTCAGGAGTTCCTCTTTCACCAGTTCGCGGGCGCGGCTTTCGATCTCGGGATCGCCAAAGACCCCGGCCGCGCCATAGATCGCGGCGGCCGTGTCCTCGATGCCAAAGAAGGAGATGCGTTGAAAAGGGATGCCGTAGTCGTCTGTGAGTTTCTTGGCGAGATGCGTCATCGAGCCGGAGCACTGGACGAGATTGAGCTTCGCGCCATGGCAGCGGCGGATCTCGTCGACCCGGCCATCGCCCGAGATGCAGGAGACGACCTGGATGCCAATGCGGCGGAAGTAGTCCTTCATGATCCAGGTCTCGCCGGCGATGTTGAATTCCCCGAGGAGGTTGATGCTGTGCGGCGAGATGCCGCTGATGTCCCCCGTGCCGATGAGTTTGTAAATGGCCTCGCAGGCGGCGCGATAGCCGTCCTTCTTGGTTCCGCTGAAGCCGGGACTCTCGACCGGGATGACCGGAATGCCGGTCTCTTTCGAAATGGTTTTGCACACCGCGTCCACGTCATCACCGATCAGCCCGGTGATGCACGTGGAGTAAACGAAAGCCGCCTTGGGAGTACACGCGGCGATCAGTTCACGGAGAGCGGCGGCGAGCTTCTTTTCCCCTCCGAAGATCACGTCTTTCTCCTGGAGATCGGTCGAGAAGCTGTTGCGATGAAGCTGGGGCCCGCTGGAGTGAGCCCCGCGAATGTCCCACGTGTACGCCGCGCACCCGATGGGGCCGTGGACGACATGCAGGGCATCCGCGATGGGATAAAGAACCACGCGCGACCCGCAGAAGACGCAGGCGCGCTGGCTCACCGAACCCGCCGCGCTGCGCTTGCCACAGGCAATCTCACCCGAGGCCGCGCCCTCTCCCTTGCGGAAGACCTGATTGCGGCGTTCTTCGAGGATTTCGATTTCGTCGTGCGGCATGGCAGCAGGCGGGTTGGTTCTCCTTCAGATGATTACTGGACGAGCTCGAACCACTCCTCGGGGCAGGTGCGGTCGCGCTGGTCGAGCAGGGCGTCGCTGATCTTTTCCACGAGGTGCATGGCGCCGCGGTAGCCGACGGTCGGGAAGAGCCGGTGGCCGACGCGATCCAGGATCGGGAACCCGAAGCGGACGAGCGGGATATTCTCGGCGCGCCCGATGTGCTTGCCGTAGGTGTTGCCCAGGATGAGCTTCACCGGGTCGGCCTTGATGCGCTCGTGCAGTTCGAAGAGGTCGCCCTGCTGCTTCACGATGGCGTCGGGGAAGCGTCCGTCGAGGATCGCATGCACGCGATTCTCAAAGGCGCGGCCCGTCGCACCGGAGAAGATGTACTTCGGCTTGAGCCCCAGCTCAATGGCGAAGCGCGTCATGGCCACCACGTGGTCGGGATCGCCGAAGATGGCGACCGGGACTTCGTGGAAGTATTGACCGATATCCTGGATCACATCCAGGAGGCGGCCGCGCTCCGCGTCGATTGACGCCGGCACGTCCACCTCGGCAATGCGGCGCAGGGCGTCGATGTAGAGGTCGGTATTCGTGAGGCCGATCGGGGCGTCGAGCGCCTCAAAGGGCACTCCGCACTTGTCATTGAGCTTCTGCGCAGCGGCGTGGGCGGTGAATTCACCGAGCGCCACTGTCTTGATGGCGTCGCCCATGCGCTTGATCGCCTCCACCGGAGTGCCGCCCTTCGGGTACATCTCGTAGACGCCGGTCTGGGGCAGATCGAGGACGTCGGAGGTATCCGGGCAGAGCGTGTACTTCACGCCCAGTTCCTCGGCGAGCCGTTTCAACTCCCGCATGTCGCTGGGGTCGAGCCAGCCCGGGAAGATATTGATCGCCTCCGTGCTTTCGCCGGATTTCTCGGCGAGGTAGTTCACGATGCCCACGCACATGTTCGAGTAGCCGGTCACGTTGGAACCGACAAAGCTAGGGGTGTTGGCGTGGATGACGGTCTTGCCCTCGGGGATCTTGCCCTCCTCGCGAGCCTTCTTGATGATGGTCGGGATGTCGTCTCCGATGACCTCGGAGAGGCAGGTGGTGTGCACCGCCACGACTTCCGGATTGTAGATCGAGAAGATGTTGATGAGAGCCTGCTGGAGGTTCGCCATGCCGCCAAAGACGGACGCTCCCTCTGTGAAGGAGCTGGTGGTTGCCGCCACCGGTTCCTTGAAGTGACGCGTGAGATGGCTGCGATGGTAGGCGCAGCATCCCTGCGAACCGTGGCTGTGCGGCATGCAGCTATGGATGCCCAGGGCCGCGTACATGGCGCCGATGGGCTGGCATGTCTTGGCCGGGTTGATCTTCAGCGCGCTGCGCTCGCTGATGGTGGGTGTGGCTAAGTCTAACATGGAATTAGGTTTCCTTGAATGTTGTGCTGATACCGGTCAGGCGGCCTTCTGTTCCTCTGCCGGAGCCTCCGGGGCTGCGGCCTTGCGATCCTTGACCCAGGGCGGAACCACGTAGCTCCACACCTTGGTCGAGAGCATGCGGTCGATCTCCTTGTAGAAGTTGATCGCACCCGCGAAGGACGCGTAAGGTCCACCGTAGTCGTAGGAGTGCAGCTGCTTGCAGGGCACGCCCATCTTTTCGATGATGAACTTGTCCTTGATGCCCGAGCCGATGATGTCGGGTTTCCAGGTCTTGATGAGGTGCTCGAGCTCGTGATGACTGATGTCGTCGATGACGAGCGCGCGCTTCTTCATCTCGCGCATCATTCCGAGATAATCGGAGAAGGCGAAACCGGCGTCGATGAGCTTCTGCTTGGCTTCGGGCGAGATGCGCGGGCGGAAGCGGGCCTCATCGGGCTCCACGTCCAGCTCCTCGATGTTGCGGCTGTCGGCGTCGACCTTGATGTTGGGCAGCACGTCGCGGCCCTCGTAGTCATCGCGGTGAGCGAACTCATAGCCCGCGGAGACCGTCTCGATGCCGATGTCGCCAAAGAGATCCTGGTAGTGGTGGGCGCGGGAACCGCCGACGAAGATGGCGGCTTTCTTGCCCTGATGTTTGGCCTTGATCTCGGCCTGGATCGGGCGCAGCACGGCGAGTTCCGCCGCGATGACCTCCTCGACTCGGTCGATGAGTTCCTTGTCGTCAAAGTACTTCGCGATCTTGCGGAGCGACTTCGCTGTCGAGTCGGCACCGATGAAGTTCACCTTGAACCACGGGATGCCGAACTTTGTCTCCATCATCTCAGCCATGTAGTTGATCGAGCGATGGCACATGACCACGTTCAAATCCGCCTGATGGCAGTTGATGATCTCGTCGTAGGACACACCTCCGCTCAGCGTGGCGAGAATCGAGATGCCGCACTTTTTCAGCAATTCGTCGATGGCCCAGGCGTCGCCGCCGATGTTGTATTCGCCAAGGATGTTGATCTTGTACTTGGCGTCGTTCGGCGTGTCGTCGAGGCCGATCATGTGCTTGAACACACCGTTGTTCGCGATGTGGTGGCCGGCGGATTGACTGACACCCTTGTAGCCCTCGCAGGAGAAGCCAAAGACATTGATGCCGAGTTCCTCCTTGGCCAGTCGGCAGACCGTGTGAATGTCATCACCGATGAGACCGACCGGGCAGGTGGCGTAGACCGAGATGGCCTTGGGCTTGAAGAGCCGGTAGGCCTCGCGGATCGCCTCGGCCAGGCGCTTCTCGCCGCCGAAGACGATGTGGTCCTCCTGCATGTCCGTGGTCATGCAGTATTGCATGTAGTTCGTCTGGCCCTCGGGAACGCGAGCCAGGTTGCGCCGCGTCATCCACGAGTAGTACCCGCAGCCCACGGGGCCATGGGTGATGTGCAGGATGTCGTGGATCGGACCGATGACAACGCCCCGGCAGCCCGCATACGTACAGCCGCGCTGGGTGATGATGCCCGGGATGGTGCGAGAGTTCGCACCGATTTCCGGCGGCGTCTCGGGATCGTTCGATACGATCTGCTTTGCGCGTTTGCGCAGGGTCTTCGAGGGCAGACCCTTGAGCATCTGCTCGCGCAGAGCGTCAGGCGTCACGCCCTCGACTTCTTCGATGGTTCCTGTCGGGATCGTTGCTTCGGTCGACATGATAAGAGATTAGTTAAAGAGGCCGTATTCCATGAGCAGGGCTTCGAGAGCCTCGATGGGCAGCGGCTTCGGGATGACGAGCTTCTTGTTGTTTTCGATGGCCTTGGCCAGGGCGCGATATTCGTCGGCCTGAGGAGCTTCAGCGTTCCACTCGATCACCGTCTTGCGGTTGATCTCGGCGCGCTGCACGTCGTTGTCGCGCGGCACGAAGTGAATCATCTGGGTGCCCAGCTTCTCCGCGAAAGCCTCGATGAGATCGCGCTCGCGATCCACATTACGGCTGTTGCAGATGAGGCCGCCGAGACGGACGACGCCCGTCTGGGCAAACTTCACGATGCCCTTGCAGATGTTGTTGGCCGCGTACATGGCCATCATCTCGCCGGAGCAGACGATGTAGATTTCCTCGGCCTTGCCCTCGCGGATCGGCATGGCAAATCCGCCGCACACGACGTCGCCCAGCACGTCGTAAAAGACATAGTCGAGACCGACCTTGTCCTCGTAGGCTCCCAGCTGCTCGAGCATGTTGATCGAGGTGATGATGCCGCGACCGGCGCAACCGACTCCCGGCTCCGGACCACCCGACTCCACGCACAGGGCGTTACAGAATCCCTGCGAACGGATGTCCTCGAGGTCAACGTCCTCGCCTTCCTCGCGCAAGGTGTCGAGCACGCTGCGCTGGGCGAGGCCGCCGAGCAGGAGGCGGGTTGAGTCGGCCTTGGGATCGCATCCCACGACCATGACTTTGCGGCCCATCTCGACGAGACCGGCCACTGTGTTCTGAGTGGTCGTCGACTTCCCGATTCCACCCTTCCCGTAAATAGCAATCTTCCGCATTTTAGTGATTTTGAGTTTTGGTTGGTCCGGACTCGCGCCCGGCTTTGCATTCTCTTAATCACGCGCCGTGCCAAGATTTTCGACCTGCTCTGCGCCTCCTCTCCGTCCGCAAGGGGAGGTTGCTAATGAATCACTTAGGAACATTGTCGCTCGCTTGCGCTTTGCTAGCGGCATCTTGCGTTTCCTACCAAAATGTAGGAACGCCAATTACGAGGCTACGCGAATGTAGGAAGTTTCCGCAGCCGGACGAGCACCTCGTCGAGAATATGCCGTCCGCGGAGTCCTTCCCGCCATTCCGCCGGGATGCCGGTCCGCCCGAAACGAATCCCTGCGATGCCGCCAGCGAGGCAGGCCGTGGTGTCGGTATCGTTGCCGAGAGCCACGGCGGCGATTACGACATTTCGGTAGGAATGCTCCTCACAGGCCGCGCGAGCGGAATAAAGCGAGTCGACCACGTACCCCGTTCCGCAAGGTTTTTCGGCAGCAGCGGGTAATACAACCTCGCGCAATTCCCGCCGATGCACCGGGCTGTTGCCGTAGAGGGTATCGAGATCGGCGGCAGCCTGGTCCCAGGCGATTTCCACGCCCTCCAGCTCCCGGCGAGCCCAGAGGCAATACAGCGCACAGCAGACCTGCGACCTCGGATGAGCATGGGTGATGGCGCACTGCTCATGCGCCACGGCTACGAGCCGGGCATCGGAGCCCTCCAACAAGAGAGCCAGCGGAAGCGAACGCATCAACCCGCCATTGCCATTGTTCCGCTCCCCGGCCAGCCCGGATTCGTAAGGTGTCGCGCCCGCCGAAAGCCGACGCAGGGCTTCACCAGTCTGGATGCCGATGTCAAAGACCTTGCCGTCTGCCGCCAGATAGCCCCGGCTGGCCCAAGCAAGGAGCTTGCGGGCAAAGTCGTACGGGTCCCACTCGCGTCGCTCGACGAGGGATTCCGTGAGGCACAGCGCCTGCGCACCATCGTCGGACCACGTGCCGCACGGCACATGCGCATAGCTGCGGGAAAAACCCGGCGGTGGAAACATATCGATTTGTTCCCGGGGAGGCAGTTCCCGCGAGGAATGAAACTCGTACGGCACACCGACCGCATCACCGACCAGTAAGCCCCACAGCCCGCCCTCGATTTTTGCCAGCAGTTCCCGCTTCATCAGTAGAGCAGCCTCCGTACGCGATACTCGCCCCCGATGACCAGATACTCCTGCTCGCCGCGCAGGATGCTGTCGGGCAGCAGGTCGCTAAAAAAGAAGACCTTGGCCAGAGGAATGCGCGCCTCCCAGACGGTCGACCCGAATTCCCACGCGCACTCGCGATCGGAGGTGAACGACGAGATGTTGTTCATGCGAACCACCGGTTCGCCCGGCACGGGATCAGGCATTTCCTGGTAGCCCGCCGCATCATAGGTGCCTCGGTAGAGTGTGATCCAGCGCTCCCCCGGATGACGCCGGGCCAGCTCATACTGGCAGAACTCAAAGAGCAGATCGAGCTGCGAGTCGATGGCATTGGTACGCGCGCTGCCCTTGATGCGGTCGTAGGAATACGCCGTCAGCAGTTCGGAATCAGCGGCCAGCGGCCCGTTATGGAAAGTCGGAGGGATGCCCATCCGGCTATGCACCCAGCCTTTCAGCACCGCGCCCTCGATGGAGTTGGAATCCACCGACCAGCCGCGCAGATAGCGCACGTAGCTGTTGCGCAGGCTGCTGCGCGCGGACTTCTCGTAGTGCTCCCATTGATGCAACGCAAACTGCACGGAGATGTACTCGTGGAAAATCTCGCCTCTCCGCGTCGCGCGCGGCTCGGCATCGAGCAGAGCAAAGAGGCGCTTGTTGTCCTCGCGCACCCGGCCGATACGCAGATCTGTGGGATCATCCTGGAAATCGACCGAGGAAATGGCCCAGGGCGGGCGATTGCAGAGGGAGAAGACGTTGAGGTGGGAGGGAACGGACACGGCGCGACAGAGTTATGGACGGTAACTTCGCGGATCGATTCCATACTTTTTCACCCGCAACCCCACCACCCGCTCGGTCAGGCCGAGATGCCGGGCGACCGCCGCCATGTTCCCCTTGTGCGTCTTGAGCGCATCGACCAGAAACTCCCGCTCCACGCCGTGAATCGCCGCCTTGATCTTCGACTCCGGGATCGGCTGGCTGGACTCCGGCATCTGCAAGGTGGGCGGCAGATGCCAGCCGTGAATGACATCCTCGGTGGCCAGCAGCGTGGCGCGCTCGATACAGTTCTCCAGCTCGCGCACATTGCCCGGCCAGTGATAGCTCATCAGCATGTCGATGGCGGAGGTCGATATCCGCTTGATGTCCTTGCCATTGGCCACGCTGTACTTCTCCACGAAGAAATCCGCGAGTTGCAGGATGTCCGTCTTTCGTTCCCGCAGGGCGGGGACATAGACCGGAAAGACGTTGAGGCGGTAATACAAATCCTCGCGGAATTTTCCCTGCTCCACGAACTCCTCCAGCGACCGGTTCGTTGCCGCGATCACCCGCACGTCACAGCGCAGCGTCTCGGTGCCCCCCACCCTTTCAAACTCCTTTTCCTGAAGGATGCGCAGCAGCTTCGCCTGCGTCTGGAGCGGCAGCTCGCCGACCTCATCGAGAAAGATCGTGCCACGGTGAGCCAGCTCGAAGCGCCCCTTGCGCATGGCGATGGCGCCGGTGAAGGCCCCGCGCTCGTGGCCGAAGAGTTCGCTCTCCACGATGCTCTCGGGCAGGGCGGCGCAGTTGATTTTCACAAACGGCTTCCCCTCACGCGGGCTGCGTTCATGGACGGCATGGGCGACCAGTTCCTTGCCCACGCCGCTTTCGCCGCGGATCAGCACGGTCGTGTTGCTCGCCGCCACCTGCTCGATCGAGTGGTAGACGGTCTGCATCACGCTGGAGTTGCCGATCATGTTGCCGGGCCGGAAGTGCCGCTTGAGCTGCTCCTGAAGCCGCTCGTTCTCCTGGCGAAAATAGTCGATCTGCTCGTGCGCCCGCTGCCGCTGCTTCACCACCTGGGCGATCATCTGCGCGATCAGGGTGAGGAGGCGCAGGTCGGCCTGGAGCGACACGACGGTCTTGCTGTGGCTGATCACGCTGAGCGTGCCGAGGATCTCATTCGTCCTCGCCACTGGCACGCAGAGAAATGCCCCCTTCCCCTGGGCCAGCACCCGCCAGTCGACAGTCTGGACGGCCGTTCCGTGCACCACGTGCATCGGGCGCCCGATGTCGGGAATGATCTCCGCCTCGCCCTTCTCAATCACGCGGGCGGCCATCTGGTTGAACCGCTCGACCTCGTTGCTCGCAATGCCTCGCGGAACCTCCTGCACCGCCTCGACATGCGTCTCGTTGATGGCGCGATTCAGGATGCGCAGGGTGCCATTGTGCAGTCCGATCACCTCGGAAATCTCATGCAGCAAACCGCTCATGACATCCTGCAACTCGCCGCCCTCCTGCAGCGTCCGGGCAATGTCGAAAAGGATCTTGAGCTCCTGAATGACACGGCACAAAGGAGCGGGCAGGTTTGCCAGATCGGCGTTCGAGGGAGGCATCTGCGCGAAGTCGCAGCCCGGACAGCCATCGGCAATATCGTTGTAATCTATGATCGGGCGATCCGGCCCGATATCCTTCTTCACGGTGTACTAACCAAGCATGATTTACGCCATGAGCCAACCGTCACCACCTGCTTCCCTCGGGAACTTTCTGAAAAATCGTCTCCGGGACGAGTAAATTCATTTTCCGCCGAAAGCGGCCCGCGCAGCCAAAACGGCTTTACGGAGTGAGCACCCGCCCGGTTTCACCTGTTTCATAGCCAGGGATTTGCGAGATCGAGCGCACAAATTTTCCGATGGCGAGATGATCGATGAGCGTTTCGAGCAGCGGTTTGCCCAACTGGTCGCGGCGAATCACGAGGTCAAATGCCACCTGCGACAGCGGAATGAAGTGCAACCCGTAAACCCGCGCGATCGACTCGCACCCCAGCCCCACATCGGCCAGATCCGACGCAATGCGTCGGGCGCAATCGGAATGGCTCACGGTGATGGAATCATACCCCGCGATCTGATCGACCGCCGCCCCGCGAACCGTCATCATCTCCTCCAACTGATTCCGACAACCGGAACCTGCCTCCCGGTTGGCCAGTCGAATCCGCCCCCCGGGCAGGTCGTCAAAACCGCGAAACGACTCTCCCAGACCGCGACGCACCATCCAGCCCTGCTCCCATCGGGTGAAGCGCATGACGAGGCAGCTCTTGAGCAGGCCGAGACGCTTCACTCCCTCAAGATTCGCGCCGTCATCCTCCCCGAAATGAATACCCGCCAGGTGCACCTCCCCGGCGGCAAGACGCCGCAGCGCCACGGAGCTCCCGCATGGAATCCACACACAACGCCCCTTCCCCGCGTGACGCGAAGCCGCCTCGCAAAGCAGGGCCAGCGCCGGATCGCAGCCCGCGACAAAGAGATTCTCCGCCAGGTCGGACAAGTCCAGACTCGTCTCAGCCATGGGCCCCTCCTCCGTTCTCCGCAGCACGGCGTCTGCCGCGGACAATCCCGCGCCGATTTTGGCCAGCAGGTCGGATTCCCCCGCGATCCAGCGCCCGTCGAGTTGAGCCAGGTCGAGACGCATTCCCTCCTCCGGGAGGTTGCCCACGATATGAACGGGCACGATCTCCGGCTCGTCCCGCGGACCAAAGAGGCTCTCGATCGGGCACTCCAGAGCCCGCGCGATCCGCAGGGCCGTATCGACTCTCGGGATGACCTGACTGCGCTCGATCTGGTTCAACGATTGCCGGGTGATCCCAGCCGCGCGGGCCAGTCCCGCCTGGGTCATGTTTCGCCTCGCCCGCAACTGAACGATGCGTTCTCCCGCTCCATCGAGCTTTTCCGACATGCAAAAATGCTCCCGCAAGCGCGAAGACGCGTCAAGCACCGTTGACGCATTTCACTAATATTGACTCATATAGATTTCCCTAAAGTAGTTTTTGTAAAAAATTATTTACATATTCCACACTATTAGATTTCCTTCTTTTCCGGAAAGCGCAAGAAGGGCTGCCGGGTTGTTTTGGGTAGGCGCGGAGGGTCCGCGCACTGGAATGCGCTGCAACACAGCAGTTTCTCCCAGAGCGCTTAAATGCTGCCAAACAACCAAACACACGCAGGAGTCGGCCAGTCGGCCGAGAAATGTCGGTCAAATCTTTTTGCACGAGGCGTCATCCGGCGAATGACCACATCCATCGCGATGATCGGCCTCCCGCTCGCCGCCCACGCAACAGTTCTCACCTCGGGAAGCTTTACCACAGCAAGTGGAGCAGGAGGGACAGGCGGCGCTCAAACGAGCTGCATGATCTTCAGCAACGGCACTTCCTGGTCCGGGGGAGCGGTGGGAGTGCAAGGCTCTGCCAGCCTCAAGACTGGGGGCGGATCTGCTCTCGCCGCCAACGTCACGTTCAAGTTCAACATTGGTTCATTTGTCGACTCGCTCAATAGCGTTTACGGCCTGGGAAACTGGGCGGTCTCCAATGTCAAGCTGTCCTTCCAATACTCGCTTTATGCCAACAATTCCCGGTTCAACTCAGGGCCGGGCACTTTCGACATCTATTGGGTCGCAAACGATTCCTGGGTGCAGGGGACTTCCACTCCGACCTACGCCACCAACTCCACCTCGCTTTCCTCATGGTCCGGCGGACAGGCCCTCCTAGCCTCGGAGTACTACGATTGGACGACTCCGGGATACACGGGGACAGTGACCGACCTCACCTCCGGCCAGTGGTCTACGGACTCGAGCGGTACGCGCCAGTCGATCCTCAGCTACGATCTTGGGAGCAATGTCTCGTTCCTTGGTGATATTCTCACCGCCAGTTCCTCGGGAGATTCCAACATCTCGCTCTACCTCATGTCGACGAGTGATACGACGGGTATCACCATCTTCACCGGAGGGGGTACATCTCTTCCCACACTGAGCTTTGACGTCGTATCGGTTCCCGAGCCGGGAACCTGCGCTCTCATCCTGCTCGGGGCCGGAGCGGGCATACTGCTCATGCGACGAATGCAGGGAAACGGCTCGGCCCCAGCTTCTCCCGTACAGTGAAGACTTCCGGCTGGATCAGGCTTTTCCTGCTGGCCGGTTTCGCAGGCCTGACCGCGCCATCGCGCGCGGTCGAGCCGACGGTCTACTCGGTCATCTCAAGTAATGACGCCTTCCTCGCCACCGGCTCGCCCGATAATCCCAATACCGGAGGAGACGGTGCCGATCACGACCTGAGCGACTGGAACTACGGCGACGCCGGAACGCTGGTCATTTCATCGGGCAAAAACCGCTACGTCGATCCCACCACGGGCCAGACGATCAGCAAGGGCGAGTTTCAGAGCGTGATCATGTTCAGCTCCGCCGGAGCCATCACGCTTTTCGATGCCACCTACGGTGCGGGAAACTGGGTCATAACCTCCATCGCGCTGAGCTTTGCCTGCAACTGGGCCGAAGGCGGGGCGATCCCCAACAATCCGATCTTCGGCATGATCCAGGGAGGCCAGTTCGTCATCGAGTGGCTTTCCGACGACGACTGGGTGCAGGGCTCCGGAAGCCCCAGCAGTCCGACTCAGGATGGTGTCACCTACGACTCCCTCTCAACCCTGCTGGCCAGCGAGCACGAAGTGCTGGGCGCGTACACATATGTTCCACCGGGGAATGACGTCCGTCTCACCTGGAATCTGCCATTGACCGACAACCTCCTCGCCGACGCCACAGCCGGAAATGACATCTCATTCCTGATGTACGCCGGAGATGACAATATCAACTACCTCTTCAACTCGAACCGCTATGGCCGGGGAAACGAGCCCAATATCCTCATCACCGCCATACCGGAGCCGACAGCCCTCGCACTCGCCGCTCTGGGCGGCCTGATCATGGTCGGAAGGCGGATACGCAACACGGCCTTCACCCTCCCTGAGGTGCTCGTCTCGGTCGGCCTCGTCGCCCTCGCCGCCAGCGTGACGACAGGATGGGTCAATACAGGGATCGAGAAAGCCCGCGCAGCCCAGTGCGCCGGCCGTCTCCAGCAGTGGGGCATCGCCTTGCAGCTTTACATCCAGGATCACGACGGCTTCCTGCCGCGGCGCGGCCAGGGAGTACGCCCCGTGACGGTGATCGACCGCGACGAGGATTGGTTCAACTGCCTGCCGCCTTACCTCGAGATGAGTCCATACAAGGAACTCTACGCGAGGGGGCAGGTTCCCCGGCCCGGTCAGCGCAACGTATTTCTCTGCCCCGGCGCAAAGATCCCGGAGGATGGCCAGCACTTCATCAGCTACGGGATGAACATGTATCTCTCCCGCTGGGACCAGCGCGATGCCAGTCGGCTCGTCCAGCTGCCCAAGCCGTCGAGCCTCGCCTTCCTGGCCGACTCGCCCGGAGGCTACGCCTCGACGGTTCCCTCGCGCAGCGAGTTCTCCGTCGCTCCCCGCCACTCGGGCGGCGCCAACGTCGTCTTCGTCGACGGACACGTCCAGCGCTTCACCGGCGCGTATCTGGGCTGCGGATCGGGCGACATTTCCCAGCCGGACGTTCGCTGGAAAACAGAGATTCCCGGCGACACCTGGAGGCCCAACCAATGAACTGTCCGCTCTCGCCGCACCGCCTGCGTTCGGTCGCAATCTTCACGGCATCGATCCTGCTCTGCCTTCAAGTATCATGCCACCGCAACCCTCACCCCGCAGACGACACGGTGCGGGTTGCGATCATCGGGGGATTTGCGACCACGGGCATGTGGGACGAGGTCACGGCGGAGTTCACCCGCCAGACCGGCATTCCCGTCGAGGTCGTCAGCACGGGGCCGAAGGAGATCATCGACAAAGCCTTTCGCCAGGGAGGCATCGACCTCATCACGCTGCACTCCAGCGACGTGGCCACCAATCTCGTCGCCGACGGCCTGGGCGTCTCGATGAAACCCTGGGCGCGCAACGAACTCGTGATCGTCGGCCCGCCCGAGGACCCGGCGAAGATTCGCGGCCTCAAAAGCGGCGCCGAGGCCATGGCCCGCATCGCCGCGGCCCGGGCGCCCTTTGTGGAAGCACGGAACGTCGGCAGCCAGACGATCTCCGCCCACCTGTGGAAGCTGGCGGGCATTCGCCCGGAAGGCGACTGGCTCATCCGCGACGAAAGCCCCGTCTCGCAACGCGTGGTGGAGTTCGCCGCCGAGCGGCGCGCCTACGTGATCGTGGGCCGCATTCCCATGCTCAGCGGGAAGATTCCCAACGCCG
>Ga0209935_1000475_pt1 | contig 100035 bp, 90 predicted proteins | sample ThiBio_1000_plan_2_FD_183958 | JGI IMG/M metagenome (GOLD analysis project Ga0209935, IMG submission 183958) | Wastewater bioreactor microbial communities from Cape Town, South Africa - Thiocy_cont_1000_plan (SPAdes) | ecosystem: Engineered > Bioreactor > Thiocyanate-remediating >... | reverse complement strand
CCATCGGATGGCTTCAGAACTACCGCCGCCTTTGCATCCGCTGGGAAAAATCCACCGCCATGTTCCAAGGCTTTGTTCATCTCACCTGCTCCATCCTCCTCATAAAAACGGTTTTGGGATAGCCTCTATTGTTACGCGAGGCCGTATCACGAGTATCTCGGGTTTTCCGCTGGCCAGGATTTTGAAACGAAGATCATGGTGAAGCCGGATGCGGCGAAGCTTTTGAGAAAGGCGTTGTCCTCTCCGAAGTGGCAGCCCGAGGTCCTGGCGATCAGTGGCGTGACGGACTGCTACCAGCCGGTGGAGCGCAAGCTGGAGATCACCCGGCAGTGTCTTGAGGTTCTGGCGGAGTTTCGCAATCCCTGCGTGATCGTGACGAAGAATCATCTCGTCACCCGCGACATTGACCATCTCCGTGAACTGGCGGCGCTTCAGGCGGCGATGGTGTTCATTTCAGTGACAACTCTCGATACCGATCTGGCGGCGGCGCTGGAGCCGAGGGCGGCGACGCCGGCCTTCCGGCTCGATGCGATCCGGCAGCTCGCGGAAGCGGGAATACCTGTGGGCGTATTGACAGCGCCCGTCATTCCCGGCCTGAACGAGCATGAGATCCCGGCGATCCTGAAAGCAGCCAGGGAAGCCGGGGCGGGGACGGCTGGCTACTCGGTGATCCGGCTGCCCTATGGCGTGAAGGATGTCTTTGCCGCCTGGCTGGAGACGCATCGCCCGGGGTCGCGGGAAAAGATCCTCGACCGCATTCGCGACATGCGTGGCGGTCAGCTCAACCGCAGCGATTTCGCCACGCGCATGAGAGGCGAGGGGATCTGGGCGGAGCAGATCCGCCAGCTTTTTCGCACAGCCCGGCAGCGCGAGGGTTTGGAGGGTCGGCGGATTGAACTGTCCGTCGACCATTTCCGCCGTCCGGGCGGTGAGCAGTTACGGCTTCTTTGAAACCGGCTCGGCCATGACCGGAGCCTCGTAGGCGATGGTCACGGGAGTGCCGATCTTCACGAGCTCAAAGAGCTGCTTGGCCGTATCGTCCTTCAGGCGCACACAGCCATGCGAGGCGGCATGGCCCGGCACATAGCCGACATGGAGCCCCACGCCGCCATCGGTGAGGCGCATCCAGTAGGGCATCGTGGCCCCGACAAATTGCGCGCCTTCTGGCACAGGGTTGACGCGGCTGTCCGCGTCCTCGACCAGCACGACACCAGTGGCGTCGAAAATCTTGCCGTAGAGGTTGGAGTGATAATCCTTCTCCTTTGCGCGAATCGTGAAGCTGCCGGTCGGGGTCGGATGCGATTTCTTGCCCGTGGCCACCGGGAAGTCCATGGCGAGAGCACCGCGCACCAGAAGGTAGCCGCGCTGTTCCTTGATCGAGATTTCGATCGCGACATTTTCCGGAGTGGCCTTCTCCAGCAAAGCCTTGTTGCGGTATGTGCTCCGCTTCCATGCACCCAGGGAGCGGAAAATGGCGTGCTCGGTCTTGGCCGACGCCTGCAGCGCCTTGTCCTCGCGGGAGACCTTTTTCTGAGCAGGGCTTTCCATCGTGGCGCAGCCGGAGAGAGCGAGAGCGAAAGCGCCAAGGAGGAGGCCGGAAATGCGACCGAGGGAGATTGTCTTCATAGGGAAGAGGCGCGCACGATACGCTGATTGCGGGGCGGATTTCAACTGGTTCCCGCTTTGTCAGATTTCGCCGGGCTGTCTGGAGGCTGAGCCGGGTACGATCCATCGTATTTTCGCCATCCGCAACCCGGATAAACTTGTGGCTTTTTGCAGGAATTAATAGCCTCCTTCGTGTCTCCATGAATCTCACGCCGATCGTGTGTGCGGCCATGCTGGCCGTAATCCTGGGCAGCTTTGCGCAAGGCTCGGAAGTGGAGTTTTACCGAGCGAATGGGTACAAGCTACAGCCGATTCCCCAAGAGTGGCTCCCGGCGGATTCCGGTGGATCGATCCGGGATCTCCGCGAGGTCGCGGCGACTTTCTGGCCCAGCGGTAATATCCCTGGCGATTTTACCATTAAGGGGTTCATAGCGCGTTACGGAATGCCGGATCAGTATTGGACGCGAGCGTCCGGGAAGCGCGATTGGGATTATCTGGTTTATAACCGCTCGGATGGAACCATCGTGATGTACGTCCCCAAGCCGCCAGGAACGAATTTTGGAGCGGTGGCGATCTGGGATCGGACCGGCAGGCTGCTCAATCTGATCAAGTAGGCCGAGGCTTCACATCTCGGGGAATGCTTGTGTTCCAGCCGCCTTTTTCCCCGATTTATCTACCATATATAGCGGTAGGCAGAACTAGAGGAGGGACCGACCGTCGGAAACTGGTTGCTGCGGGGCAGACCGCCTCGCGGAAATCCCTACCAGCTCCGTCGCGAAAAAGCGATCTGTTCTCGATTTCCAGTTGTCAAAACGGGGGTCTGTGAAATTATCTAGGTTTGTCGTCGTCGCGGTCACCCAGGGGGCTGGACGGATACGACGCGCACATCGAACAACACCCAACACCTGCTTTAGCATGCCAAAAACTGAAGTTCGCTCAACTGATTACGCCAACGCCCCCATCAACGAAAACCTTTCGACTGAGGAACGCGTCAAGTTGTTGCGAGAGATGATGCGCATTCGTCGCTTCGAGCAGGTGGCGCTCAAGTTTTACAACGCTGGCAAGATGGGTGGCTTCCTGCACCTCTATATCGGCCAGGAGTCCATCGCCGTCGGCACCGTCTCCCTCATGGGCGACAACGACCATGTCATCACCGCCTACCGCGATCACGGTCACGCTCTCGCCGTTGGCATGGGCATGAACGAGTGCATGGCCGAGCTTTACGGCAAGGCCACCGGCTGCTCGAAGGGCAAGGGCGGTTCCATGCACTATTTCGCGCCGGATAAGAACTACTGGGGCGGCCACGGCATCGTCGCCGGCCAGACCCCGCTCGGTCTCGGTCTCGCCTACGGCATCAAGTACAAGGGACTCAAAGGCGCTGCCCTCTGCTTCCTCGGAGACGGCGCGGTCAACCAGGGCGTCGTTTACGAGAGCCTGAACATGGCCTCCCTCTTTGACCTCCCGGTCATCTATGTCATCGAGAACAACAAGTACTCGATGGGTACGAGCCTGGAGCGCTCCTCTGTCGTCGACAAGTGCCTCGCGCAGCGCGCCGAGGCCTTCAAGGTCGACTGGGCCCTCGCCAATGGCGAAGACGTTTACGAGGTCCGCGCGGTCACGCAGCAGGCTCTTGAGCGTGCCTACGAGAAGTCCCGCCCGACCGTCATCGAATTCCAGACCTACCGCTACTACGGCCACTCGGTCGCCGACGCCAAGCACAAGGGCGGCTACCGCAAGGAGGAGGAGATCGAGCGTTACAAGAAGCAGCACGACCCGATCGTGATCTTCAAAAACCGCCTCCTCGCCGAGAAAGCCATCACGGAGGAGCAGTTCGAGGCGATCGAGGCCGAGATCAAGGCCGAGGCCGACGAGTCCGCCCGCTTCGCCGAGGAGAGCCCGTACCCGACGGTGGAATCCATTTACGACGACGTCTACTTCGAGGTCGACCGCCAGACCGAGGCCGGCCGCACGGGTCGTTTCTTCTTCAACAACTAAGGTCCCCTCGGTACCGACTGATCAACCGATTTACTGCGCATCACGTATGGCACTGATTGAATATCGCGACGCCCTGAACCAAGCCTTCGCCGAGGAGATCGAGCGAGATCCCAATGTCGTCCTCATCGGCGAGGAAGTCGCCCAGTACGACGGGGCCTACAAGGTCACCCGCGGCCTTTGGAAGAAATATGGCGACAAGCGCGTGATGGATACTCCCATCAGCGAGGCCGCCTTCATCGGCATGGGCGTGGGAGCTTCCATGCTCGGCCTGCGTCCCGTGATCGAGCTCATGTTCTGGAGCTTTGCCACGGTCGCCTACGACCAGATCATCAACAACGCCGGCCAGATCCGCTATATGAGCGGAGGCCTGATCAACTGCCCGATCGTCATTCGCGGTCCGGCCAACGGCGGCACCAACGTCGGCGCCACCCACTCGCACACTCCGGAGAACTGGCTCGGCGCCATCCCGGGTCTGAAGGTGGTTTCCGCCGCGACACCTTACGACGCGAAGGGCCTGATGAAGGCCGCCATCCGCGACAACGACCCCGTTATGTTCATGGAGAATACCCTTCTCTATGGCAATCGTGGCGAGGTGCCCGAGGAGGAATACATCATTCCGCTCGGCGTCGCTGACCTGAAGCGCGAGGGCTCCGATGTTTCGCTCATCGCCCACGGTCGCGCCGTGCTCACCGCTCTCAAGGCGGCGGAGATTCTGGCCTCGGAGCACAACATCCAGGCCGACGTGCTCGACCTGCGCTCGATCCGACCGCTCGACGAAGAGGCGATTCTCAAGACCGTTCGCAAGACGCATCGCGCCGTGCTGGTCGACGAGAACAAGCCCTTCTGCGGCGTCTCGGCCCAGATTTCCGCGACGATCATGGAACAGGCGTTCGACGACCTCGATGCTCCCGTGGCCCGCGTGTGTTCACTCGACGCCCCGGCGATCTACTCGCCAGCGGTCGAGCCTCTGCAACTGCCCACGCCCGAGCGCGTGATCGAGAAGGTCCTGAAGCTCGCCTAATGTTTCCGTTTTTTATCTGCTGACATGCCCAATGTAACCATGCCCAAGCTCAGCGACACGATGACCGAAGGGACCATCACTCGCTGGCGCAAGAAGAAAGGCGACACCGTCGAGATGGGGGATATCCTCGCCGAAGTCGAAACCGACAAAGCCACCATGGAAATGGAGGCCTTCGACGATGGCGTGCTCCACGAGATCTATGTCCCGGATGGCGGCAAGGCCAAGGTGGGCGACCCGGTGGCTTTGGTCCTCGCCGAGGGAGAGACGCCGGAATCCGCCGGTCAGACTCCGGCTGCCAAGAGCGACCTTACCACTTCCGGCAGCAAGGAAGCTGCTCCGGCCGCCGCTCCGGCAGCGAAGGCAGCGCCCGCGGCAGACGATTCCGATTCGCGTGTGAAGGCCTCGCCTCTCGCCCGCAAGATCGCCAAGGAAAAGGGCATCTCGCTCGGCTCCGTGAAAGGCAGCGGCCCGGGCGGTCGCATCGTCGTCAAGGACCTTGAGGGTGGCTCGACGGCTCCTGCAGCAGCAGCAGCTCCGGCGCCCGCCGCCGCTCCGGCCATCCAGGCCACGGCCCCAGGCGCTTCCGACACGAAGGTGCCGCTCAGCGGCATGCGTCGCACGATTGCCGAGCGTCTCGTCGCGAGCAAGCAGCAGAACCCCCACTTCTATCTCTCCGTCGAGGTCGACGCGGGTCCGCTGATGAAGCTCCGCACGGATCTCAACAAGGCCAACGAAGCCGCCGGTCAGCCGAAGCTCACCGTCAACGACTTCGTCCTGCTCGCCATTTCCCGCTCCGCGGCAGCGCATCCGTATGTCAACGCCTCCTGGGGCGGCGACTCGATCATCCAGTACGCGAGCGTCAATATCTCGGTCGCCGTGGCGGTCGATGACGGTCTCGTCACGCCGGTCATTCGCAACGCGGCCAAGCTCTCCCTCAAGGAGATCAGCGCCTCGGTGAAGGACCTCGCGACCCGCGCCCGCACCAAGAAACTCAAGCCCGAGGAATACCAGGGCGGCACCATCACGGTTTCGAACCTTGGCGCTTATGGCGTCGAGCAGTTCTACGCGATCGTCAACCCGCCGCAGGCCGCCATCGTCGCGGTCGGCGCCATCGTCAAGAAGCCGGTGGTCAACGCGAAGGATGAGATCGTGGTCGGCCAGCGCATGGTGGTCTCGCTCAGCGGCGACCATCGTGTCGTCGACGGCGCGGTCGGGGCGGAGTTCCTCTCCACCCTGCGCAAGCTGATCGAGAATCCGGCGCTCATGCTGTTCTAGGCACCGGCTCGCAAAAGCTAACAAAAATCTCAAGGGCGGCTGCCGATACCTAGGCAGCCGCCCTTTTGTTTTCCTTGATAGAGCGGGATCTTATGAGAGGCGACGGTTCCGAGATATAAATACCGATCCCATTAGGATCGCGAACCATGAACAGAGTCTCTCCAGCGGTCGTGAGTGGACCGGTTTCTATGGCTACACCGGCCGCTCGAAAGCGCTCCAGGTCGCCACTCACATCATCTGTGCTGAAGGTGAGGTAGACTCCCTCGCCTCGGAAGGGCAGCAACGAGATTACATGTTTCGGTCGTGAACCAGGCCGAACAAAGCACAGCGTTCGAATGCCCCGCGGAGATTTCAAAACCAGCCCGTCAGATTCCTCGACCTGAATGCTGTAGTGAAAGAAGGTCAGATAAAAACTCTTGGTTTCTTCCAACCTTTCCGAGATGAAGCCGATGAATTCAAGGTTGGCGGGCGCTGGTGCACTGTTTTCCCGCTCGCGCTTGAATGTCGTCCACGACGAAAAGCCCTGGCTCCGTGCGATGATCAACTGCGCATCTGTCAGGGTAAAAATCCGACCGTCGCCCGAAGACGATCCTTCCGGATGAAAGTGACGGAACTCCGATAGTGCGTATTCCTCCCCGGCTCTCAGGGCGCGATGAAGCGCGCGGGCACGATTGCGATGATAAGCGAGATTTGGAGCAACGGAATAAACGGCTGCATTTTTCTCATGCATGGTGAAAAGGCTCCCCGGCCTGCTTACGGAGTATGATTTAGGTTATATAAGTCAGACGGGCGATGCCCTTTCCGCAGGCCGGATGTTCTCTGAATGAACGAGGCTGACATAGTTCATAGCTGAGGACTTTGTCAAGAGAATGGGTGGGACTTCCTAGCAGGCTAATGCACCAAGGCGGAGCGGTCGGCTACCCAGGTGGAGATATCGCGCAGGACGGTGTCTTTTTCCCAATCATTCCAGAGGAGGTGGTAGGCGTCCGGGTAGTGGAGGTGCTGTTTGTCCGGGGAAGGGATCAGGTCATACCAGCGGGCGATCTGCTCGGGGCGGATGAAGACATCCTGGCCGGCGGAGAGCACGAGGGTGGGCACGGTGATGCCGGAGGCGAGTAGCGGGGTGGAATCCATCAAGCGGCTGAAGGCGCTGAGAAAGCCGATGCTGAAAACCGGGATGTAGTGTGACGAGGCGCGAATGCGGGCGATGTGCTCCTCGTCGCGGGTGACGGGGATGGGTTTGGACTTGCCGGTGACGAAGAGGCCGGGATGGAGTCGCAGATTGGGAGCGAGACGGGCGGCGAATCGCACCAAGGCGCGGAGCGGTGGCGGGGTGGGCTTTTTCAGCTCCACCACCGGAACGGAAAGGATGGCGCCCGCGATGCCGGGACCGATGGCCTTGCGGTGGAGGAGATGGGAGAGGATGAGCGAGCCCATGCTTTCGCCGCACCAGAAGAGAGGGCTGCCCGCCTGGCGGGATCGGACGAAATCGCCGAAGGCCACGATGTCCAGCTCCAGGGCGGCGAGGTCAAAAAACGCCCCGCGCCGCCGGGTGACGGGATCGTGGCCCTGCCCCCGCAGATTCAGGGCGTAGACGGAGAGACCCTGCTGGGAAAGGTGCCGGGCGAGGGTGTCGAAGTCCGAGGCTGCGCCGCCGAGGCCGTGGATGCAGATGACGGTGCCGCGGTCGCTTCCGACAGGCTGCCAGTGATGGCAGGGAAAGGTGACGCCATCGGGAGCGGTCCATGGAAATTCCATAAAGGGAGTTTCGGATTGCTTTTCCCATAGCGCCACCCGCATTTTTCAAGAAATGCGAAAACTTCTCACCGCCCTAGCTCTCGTCCTCGCAGTCACGCCGGTTTTTGCCGGGCGCCTCGACATCGCCGTCATCCAGTTTGGAAGCGAACGGACTCCGGAAGAACTCGCCGCCGCGCTTTCTCGCACGAACCTCAGCGAGATCACCAACTCGGATCGTACCATCACGAGCGAGAATGAGCTGAAGGCCGGCAACGTGCTCTTTGCCCAGTCCTTTGTCGCCTCGCCCGGAGCGGGCTTTGCCACCTCGACCCGCCTGGGCAACCAGCGCGCCGATGTCAAGGGTCAGCTCGGCTCCGGCCGGGTATCGGTCAACATCGACATCATCGAAGGCGTGAAGCTCGGCCTGCGCAACTACGCGACGTCGAACTACAATGGCTCCGGCCCGGTCTCGAGCGCGCCTCAGATCATCAGCATGAAGCAGACCCGCATCAAGGGGCCGCAGGTGGAGAAGGGCCAGACCAAGATGCGCACGCTGTATCTCACGACGATCCTCGTGGCGCAGTACCAGCCGTAAGCTGCGCGGAGAGACATTTCACGGGCGGGGCGGCACGCTCCGCCCGATCCTTGCCAAGCCAGGGGCCTGGGCGTTTGCCAGGCCCTTTTCCTTTTACTCCAGGGCGGTCAGCTTTTCGTCCTCCTCGACGAGCTGCTGCCAGTGTTTCTTGTAATCCGGCTCATAGCGCTGGTCCTGAAAGTCGACCATGCGTTCGCGGTGGGCTGTGATGATCTCGATGCGGGGCTGCATTTCCTCCCAGACCTCGCGCAGCAGCCGCAGCGCGCCCGCTTCCCGGTCCCAGAGCACGGCGTAGGAGTCGATGAACTCCCCGGCATAGTTCGGCTCGGCGCGATCGTTGGGATGCCAGATCGCTCGGTTCGGCTCCGTGAGCTCCAGCAGCATCGGCGCGATGTAGATGTTCTTCAGGATGGCCTCCTGATACCGTCGCTTGGCCTCGGCCTCGTGGCCGTCCTGGAACAGGCTGAACGCCCAGCCGAAGAGGAACGACGGTTCGCCGTAGTCGCGGGCATAGGTTTGCTCGTAGCGCTCGAAGAAGTCGGCGGCGGCCTCCTGCTCCTCCGCCAGCAGATGGAGGAGGGGGATAAAGAAGCGCACGCCCTGGTTGTCGCGAGGATTCAGCTCCAGCAGATCCTCGAACTGGTCGGCGGCCTGGGCGTGCTGCCCCTGGTGCCAGAGCGTCATGGCCCGGCCATAGATCGCGCGCAGGAGCGGGCGGGTCGAGCGGTCGATCCACCACGCGGTGGTCCGGTCGCGCCAGCGCGGCATCTCGCGGGAGATCACTTCGTCGTAGGCGGTGAGGCAGGCCTTCCAGTTGCCGTTCTGAAACTCCACGTCGGCCAGCTCCACGCGAGCGCTGGAGCAGTCGGCGTCGCGATCCAGCGCGGTGCGCAGCAGGGCCAGCTTCTTGCGGGTCGAGCGGGTGCGCAGCGCGGTATTGACAAGTCCTCGTGCGACGTCCTTGCGCTTTGGCTCGCTCTTGGCGTCGCCGCTGAAGCGCAGCACCACGGACTGGGCCAGGGCGTGCAGTTCGTCGGGACCACTGCGGTCAAATTTCTGAAAGCGAATCTCGACGCGGTTTTCCTGGGCAAAGACGGTCCAGGCTTCGTCGTCCCACTCCTCGCTCACACCGACGGCCAGCCGGTCGGGAGCACCGAACTTGTCGAAAAGCTTCAGGAGGTAATTCTCCACGCGGAGCTGGTCGAGCTCCTCGAGCACCTCCGGGGCGGAGAGCGGCGCGCCGCTGCTGTCGCTCACGATGAGCAGGGTCGGGAGAAAGTAGTCGCCATTGGCCGGCACCGGCTCCTCGAGATCGAGCCAGTAGACGAACCAGGTGGTCTTGGAGGATTTGAGCGGCTGGATCATTCGAGGCTCCACTTCACTTCCACGCGCTGGCGGCGGGCGAAACGGTCGTCGTAAAACAGTTCGCCATGCTGCGCCCCGTATTCATGGACCATCTTGGTCACCTTGACGTCGAAGCAGCAGTATTCCGCGATTTCCATGATCTTCCCCTCGCGCCACCAGCGGATGGCGTCAAGTCCCTCCGCCACTTTTCCCACGCCGAGCGTTCCCTGGGCCACGTCCTCGAGCTTCATGCGATGACCCGCGACCTTCTCGATATCGAGCAGCAGGTCGAGGGTCGGGAGTTGATGGACGAGGTCGAGGATCGTGTAGGCCATCAGCACATGGTAGTCGAAGTTCAAGATATTGTACCCCACGACGAGGTCGGCCCGCTGGAGGCGAGCCACGAGGTCGCCCGCGCGTTTCTCGGAGAAAATCTCGTACGCCTGGTCCTTCGAGCTGTAGGTCACCCCGAGGGACATGCCCATGAGGTCCTTTTTGTCCCAGCCGCCGACGTCATTGGCGGTGCGCTGGGTTTCGAGATCGAAGTAGACGATGTCCATGAGAACCGCCGAGCATGTGAAAAATCCGGCGGCATTTCAACCGGCGATGCGGGAGTTATTTCTTCAGGAACTCCCAGACGCCGTCCCACTCGGGGGCGGGCGGATTGCGGAGAAAGTCCTCGCACCGCTGACGGTAGCACTCGGCCAGCGCCGGTGCGACGAAAGGATCGCGCGCCAGCTCGGAAAACTCCCGCATGGCGGCGGCAAACTGCTGGTCGACGTAAAGCACGCGGGCGGCGTCGAAGCGCTTGGCCCATTCGGCAGCGTTCTCGGCCCGGCTGGGGTGCCAGAGGGTGGAGTGGCCCTTGCGGCCCTTCACCCGGACGACATCGACGAGGATGAGGGGGCAGAGCCCCTGCACGTGGGCGGCCACCCGCTCATCGAGCAGGATGTCGCAGCCGTAGATGCGGGTAAGGGCCTCGATGCGCGAGGCGAGATTCACGGTGTCGCCGATCACGGTCGGGTCCATCTTTTCCCGCGAGCCGATATTGCCGAAAACGGCGGGCCCCAGGCAGATGCCGGTGCCGGATTCCCAGGTGCTCACGCCATGGATGGCACGGCGGGAGTTCATCTCGCGCAGGCGGTCTTTCATCTCCAGGGCGGCCTGCACGGCCTGTTTGGACATGGACTCGGGGTCCTCCGGGCGCAGGCCGCCCCAGCTGGCGAGGAGGGCGTCGCCCATGAATTTATCGAGCGTGCCGCGCTGGGCGAAGATCACCGACGTCATCTCGGTGAAGTACTCATTGAGCAGCGCCACCATCTCGGCGGGTTCCATACTTTCCGCCTCGGAGGTGAAGCCCTTCAGGTCGCAGAAGAGCGCCACGATTTCGCGACGCTGGCCGCCGAGGTCATGGAGGTAGGAGTCCGGGTTGTCCACGATCTCGCGGACCACATCGCGGGAGACGTAGCGGTCGAGCGTGCTACGCAGCCGAACGCGCTCCCGCCGCTCCATGGCGACATCCACCGCCAGCGCGCCGAAGCCACAGAGGAAGAGAGTCACCAGCGGATGAACCGCGGGGAGGAATAATCCCTTGGTCACAAAGGCCAGCCAGAAGGCGAACCCTGTCAGACCCACTAGGACAAGCCATCCGATCAGGAAACTCCACGTCCTGCGGCGCAGCACCGCGAGGAGAAAGACCAGAAATCCGCTGAGCGGGACGCTGAGCACGGTGAAGAGCTGCGGAGCGGAGTGATACCAGCCATCGCGCAGGATGGCAGAAATAATATTGAGGTGAACATCCGGCCCCGACATGGAACCGAGCGGGGTGACCTGAAAATCCTGCAAGCGCCCGGCGGTGGCTCCGATCAGAACCACCTTGTCCTTGAACACAGCGCCATTCTTTAGCGTGGTCTGCCATAGAGCTGGAACAAGGACCTCGTAGAGAGAAAAACGAGTGATCGAGTCCTTTTTGAGATAGGAAAACCGCATGCGCTCGGCTTGCGGGGGCTGGGGGAGAGTCTTTCCAGCGACGCTCGCGGCCAGGGTGCTCAGGGCTGGCAGCGGTGTTTCGGAGCCGTATCCCTTGGCGGGAATCTTGAACGTCGTCAGCGTGGCATAGGGATAAAAGTTTCGAATGACGGCATCCCGGGCAGACTCGAGCGTGACGTATCCCACCAGGCCGCCCGCCGACTCGGCCAGCTCAGGCAGAGGGGGCACGTAAACTCCGACGGGACCTTTCGGAGTAACATTGACATCAAAATTGCTGCCGAGGACAACGCGACCCCGCCACTTCTGCAAAATGGTGGCCAGTTCCTCATCCCCTTCGCGGGGCTTGGGTACGACTACGTCGACCACAACAACCTTCGCTCCAGCGTTCAGGATCCGGTCGAGCACTTCCGCGTAAACGGCGCGGGAGAAGGGGAACCCTTTCTGGATGAGCTGCAGCGATTGGGAGGCCTGGATCTCCTCGGGTTCGATCATATCCAGGGTGAGCGTGGGCTCGTCGAGCGCCAGCAAGACCATTCTGTCATCGACGACAGTCGCCGCATCGCGAGTCAGGATATCCTGCAGACGCAGCTCCGTATCGATGAGGTAGGGACTATGCGCGCTAAACGTCCATACGGCCGTCACACCTATAAAAACCACGATCGCCTGCCAGATAATCCGCCGCGCTTTCAATCGCCACATCGTCTCTGAGAAATACCCGCCGCGATGGCATACGCGCAAGCCCGCCCCTTTCTTCGAATTTCCATTGACCAATTCCGCAACGTTTCATACATACCTACTGGTTGGTATGGAAAATGCATGCACAGAATCAAGGATTCGGACCCGTCGCCCGGGGCTTCCTGCCGGACTTGCGCGGGCGCACGGCCAGCTTGAGCTCCTGGCGGAGTGCGACGCCGTGGATCTCGGCTGGGCCCTGGAAATGGCCGATCTTTTGCGCGATGCGCGGGAGGAAACTCCTCCCCGCGTAAACTTCGATCCGCACGATCTGGCCTGGATTTTCCAAAGCATCTGGCAAAGCGCCCGCCTGCTTTCCCGCACCCGCAACAGCCCGAGCCTCGTGCGGCGCAATATTGACGAGATGCACGCCTATCTCGATGGCCTCTGGTCGTCCGAATCCTTTTCCTCACACCAACTCCACACCAGCCCATGATCATCAAAATCCTCGTCGCCGTCGCCGCGGCGCTTGGCATCCTCGCCGCCTACATCGCGTCGCGTCCGTCCACCTTCCGCATGGAGCGCAGCGCCGTATTGCCTGTACCCCCGGAGAAGGTTTTTCCGCTCATCAACGACCTCCGTCTCTGGGAGGGCTGGTCGCCGTGGGCGAAGCTCGACCCGGAGCAGAAGCTCACCTATTCCGGTCCATCGGCGGGTATTGGCGCATCCGTCGCCTGGGAGGGCAACAGCAAGGTCGGCGCGGGACGCATGACCATCCTCGAGAGCAAGCCCAATGAACTCGTGCGGATCAAGCTGGAGTTTTTCAAACCCTTCAAGGGCCTGAGCACGGCGGATTTCACCCTAACGCCCGAGGTCGGCGGCACCCGCGTGACGTGGTCCATGTACGGACCGCAGACCTACATCGGCAAGGCCATGAGCTGCATCGTGGATTGCGACAAGATGATGGGCGGCACCTTTGAGGAGGGCCTTTCCAACCTCGCCGCCGCCGCCCAGCGCGCACCCCTTCCCCAGTAACAAATGACACCCAACCCATACTCCACACATCATGAGCACTGACACCGACTCCCCCTGCCCCATGTCCACCAAGCCCCAGGCCGAGCACGAATGGCTGAACAAATTTGTCGGCGAATGGACCTTTGAAGGCGAATGCCAGATGGGCCCTGACCAGCCGCCGATGACCTTCAGCGGCACCGAAGGCGCCCGCCTGCTCGGCGGCCTCTGGGTTCAGGCCGAGGCCAAAGGCACCATGCCGGGCGGCGGTGTATCGACCTCGCTTTTCGCCGTCACCTTCGATCCCGTCAAGGGCGCGTACGTTGGCACCTTCGTCGCCTCGGTCTCCGCGTTCCTCTGGGTCTACGAGGGCCAGGTTGACGAGACTGGCACGAAGCTCATCCTGAACACCACCGGCCCCGACATGAGCGGCTCCGGCGGCACGGCGAGCTATCGCGACATCACCGAGTTCACCCCGGACGGCCTGCGCATCCTCACCTCCGAGGTGCAGGGCGCCGACGGCGGCTGGACCCAGCTCGTCCGCATGACCTTCACGCGCAAGGCGTAGTTACGTAAGACGAGTCAATACACGCCTCGCGGGCACTCCGATGCTCGCGGGGCGTTATTGCAGCGGGAGAAAATTGTATTTTCCTCCGGTGCCAATGAGGTCCATCCTTTGGCACTGGCGCGGCTGGAGGATCGCCCCGTCACCATCTTTGCGGAAGACGACGAAGCCGGGAGTTCGAAAGGGCGAATCGCCCAGGGCACTCGCCTTCGGACCGAGCCAGTTTTTCGTGGCGAGGAGGAGCGTGGTGTCCGGGTCGAAGTCGCCGACCGCGTAAACGGTGAAGACATTGGTCGACCTGTTGGATTGCGGGCTTTTGAGCAGCTTGGCGAGGTCTTCCTGCGAAAGATAGCCCTTGCTGACAAGCAGGTTGGTCCACTCGGCGAACTTGAGAGGCTGACCGTTGGTGCAGGTCCAGCGGATGCTGGGAGGTGTATTGGCTGTTTCGGAATCCAGCGTCATCATCTGCGTGGCGAGTTGAAGCTGCCTCATGTTGGAGAGGACCTGGATGAGCTGGCCGGAGATGGGTCGATCAGTAATGACAGGAGTAGCTAAAAAGAGCAGCACCCCAATCAAAAACACCACAATAAGGAGTTCTCGAAATGCAAAAGCCGTATCATTCGGCTTGTGGACAGCTTTCATTGCAGCGGCAGATAGTTGAACTTCCCGCCGGAGCCAATGAGGTCGGCTCTCTGGCATTGGCTGTTTCGCAGAATGGCTCCAGAGCCCTCTTTGCGGAATACGGCAAAACCTCGCGTTTCGTAGGGGGCGCCGCTGAGGGATTTTGCATCCAGGCCATGCCAGTTCTTTGTGGCGAAGAGGAGGGTCGTACCCGCGTCGTTCTCGCATACGGCAAAGACGGTGATGGCGTTCGGAACGGCTTTGTGGCTGCCAAACCAGCCCCCGTTGTCGGCGAGGGTGGTGAGCTTGGCGAAATCCTGCGGTGTGAGGTAATTCCCTTCGATGAGAAGAGAGCGCCACTGCTCGTAGGTGAGGGGTTTTCCTTTGTACGAGGTCCAGTCTGAGCTGGGGGTGCCAGTGGTTACTCCATCGAGCACCATTTGCTGGGTCGCGAGATGAAGTTGTTTCATCTCGGATAATGCGGGGGCTGACCCGCAACCCACATGGATCGTCGGGATCGAAAGCGCACCGAGGGTCAGAAGAGTCGTCAAGAGAAGCAGGCCTACGAGCACCTGCGTTATCGAAAAGCCCCGGCAGGATAGCCGGGGATGATGAGAGCATGCCCGCCGCAAAAAACAAACCTCTCCCACACGCTGGTGCGGGAGAGGTTCACACATGGAAATGGGGGGCCGCGTCGAGCGGCGGTATGGTGTTACTTCAGGACGGCGGGCTGCTGGACGGTCTGCATGGCCGTCAGGCTGCGGGTGGTTTCCGGGCGGGAACGGTCCGTGAAGTGAATGGTAAGCAGGGCGGCAAAGGCAATAGCCAGGGCGATGCCGATATGAGTCTCGGTGCAACCGATGAGACGAAAGGAGCGGGAGTCTTGGGGATTGGTCATGGTTTGGGGGTGGAGGATGGGGGTCAGGCGCGTGGACGCGACGCAACCAGGCCGGAGGCGAGGAACACAACCATGGCGGAGGAGAGCGCGGGTTTCGGGCGCTTGGTGGGGGATGTGAATGCCTTGGGGGATGCTTTCACGGGAGGAGGAGTGTGCCATAGAAGTTGGTGTTTTCGCAATCAAAAATCACCTGCGGAGGCTTGACTTTTCCCGGAAATCCGGTGGGTTTGGGCCGCGTGAAGGTATCGCTCATAGCGGTGGGGATATTGCTCCTCGCAGGGACATGCAGCTGGGCCCAGGTCCAGCGGGCGGACAATGCTTCCCGGACCGCCGCCACCGTGCAACGGGTGGACGCGGCGACCGCCACGGCGAATGAGGGGCTTTCCTTTGATTCCCATTCGGAGGTGGATACCGATCTCGGCGAGCAGCTGCCGGTGAGCATGGTGCGTGGGGGGCTGGGGGCTTATGTCGTGGCCGATACCGGGCTCTTTTACACCTCGAACCCCACGCTGGCGAATGGCGGCGGGCGCGGGGATATGTATTTCCTCGCACGCGGCGGCGCGGGGATTCATCCCAACCTCGTCGATGGGCTTTACCTGGACGCGCATGTGACGCAGGAGGTTTTTCAATACGCCCAGTTTTCCTCGCTGAACTTCACCCGGTTCAATGCGGGCGGCGGTCTGGATTACGTCTTTCAGGATCTCGGGCAGCTCACGGTCTCCGTGCGCTACGAGTACGAGCGGTATCTCGACGGCGGCAATCTCGATGAGTTCTACGTCAACAATGCGGTCAATGTGCTGGTGACGAAGCAATTCCTCATCTCCGACACGCAGGCCATCCAGGTGGGCTGGCAGGGTTCCTGGTCGGTCTATGCGCAGCCCACGAGCGCCACGCGGAATTCCTATGACTTCTGGGTCGGCTGGCGCTGGCGCATCATCGAGCCGGTGGAGCTCCAGACTTACTATGTGGTCTCGCTTTTCCATTACCCCGATGACGACAACCGCGTCGATCTGACGCAAAACGTCGGTGGTTCGGTGAACTACTATCTGACGAAGTGGGCAAAGATTTCCGCCTCGGCGAACTTCGGCGGCAATGCGTCGACCGAGTCGTTCTATAACTACACCGTGGTAAACCTCGGCGGGACGCTGGGGCTCGACATCCGATTTTAGCCATGAATCCCCGGCAAAGCGTATTGGTACTGGCTTCCCTGGTCCTGGCGGGCAGCCTGCTGGCAGATCCCTTCCAGAAGGCGGAGGTGACGCGCGCGGTAAACACGGTTTCCCTGGTCGATAACGAGAAGGCGCGGCCAGCTTCCGTGGGCGACGTGGTGCTCGGCCAGACGTTCGTGCGCACGGGGGTGGATTCGCGCACGGAGTTGAAGTTTCCCGATCTCACCATCCTGCGCCTCGGGGCGAACTCGCTCTTCAGCTTCGAGGCGGGCAGCCGCAGCATGGAGCTCGACACTGGGACGCTGTTGTTTTCCTCGCCCAAGGGCGAGGGCGGCGGCCAGGTGCAGGCGGGCGCGGTGACGGCGGCCGTGACGGGTACGCAATTCCTTATCGCCCGGTTCAAGAACGGCGCGGTGAAGCTCGTCGTGCTGGAGGGGCGTGTCTGGCTCTCGGTGAAGAATAATCCCAAGAGCCGCCGGATGTTTGTCGCAGGGCAGCTGGTGACGATACCACCCGGGTCCTCCACGATTCCCCTGGGCACGACCATCGATCTCATGCGCCTGATTTCCACCAGCCGGTTGCTGGAGGCGGGTGGGTTCGGCCCGTTGCCGGGCCAGCGCCTCCTTCTGCGTATTGCCGATTCACAGCAGGGCAAGATCCGTCCGCTGCCGGACATGCTGAACCGGAACCAGCAGGCGGCCCAGATCACGCGCCGGATCATCGAGGCTGGCAAACCGCCGCAAGGGCCGCCCAAACCGGGGCCGACCCCGCCCAAACCGCCGCAGCCGATTCCCACTCCGGCTCCGCCGCCTCCACCGCCGAGACCAGTGCCGACGGTGCCGCCACCAACGCCGGGGCCGACTCTGTAATATCATCTTATTCCCGAATCGGCGGAGCGCTATCACGCTCCGCCGATTTCATTTGGGAGATGAGATATGCGCCTGCATGACATATGCACATATGCAAATATCTTGATGTTATTGGATAATTCGCCGAGATTGTCCCGATCAACGAAAACCGATAGGTAAAAACCATGAGGCACGAACTTTTGGACAGCAGGGCGAAATGGGTGGGTATCGTAGTATTGGCACTAGCCGCCGGCCTGTACCGGATTGCCTCGGGCATGTGGTGGACGGAGCTGCCGAATTTCTCACCCGCGATGGCGATGGCCTTTTGTTGCGGCATGGCGCTGCCAGGCGTGCTCGGGTTTGCCCTGCCGATCGCGATCCTTTTCGCGAGCGATCTGGTTCTGAATTTCCACTACCACATGCCGCTCGTGAGCATCAGTATGGTGGGCGTGTATGCCTGCTACCTCATCGCGGCTACCGCGGGCGGTTTCCTGCGCCGCTCCGGGTTTCTCGCCCTCGCGGGCGCGACTTTGGCGAACAGCCTCCTTTTCTACGTGGTGACGAATTCCCTCGCCTGGATCGGCAACGCGAACTACGCGCAGACTGCCGCTGGTTGGGCGCAGGCGCTGACGGTGGGCCAGCCGGGTTTCCCGCCGACGTGGGTGTTTTTCCGCAATTCGCTCCTCAGCGATGCGCTTTTCACGGTCCTCTTTGTGATCGTCGTGCTGCGTATGCAGCGCCCATCCACGGCTTTCCAGCCGGTGGCGGCCTGAGCTGTAACCCGTTTCTTTTCATTTCATGAGTCCTGTCGAAACCGAAATCCGCGACCTGCTGTCCCAACGCATCCTCATCCTCGATGGAGCGATGGGCACGATGGTGCAGCGTTACAAGCTGCAGGAGGCTGATTATCGCGGCGAGCGCTTCGCCGAGTGGCCCATCGATCTCAAGGGCAACAACGACCTGCTGGTATTGACCAAGCCCGAGGTCATCCGCGAGATTCACAGCCAGTACGTCGCCGCCGGGGCCGACATCATCGAGACGAATACCTTCAGCGACACGCGCATCGCCATGGCCGATTACGGCCTGGAGGATTACGTGCCGGAGCTGAACCGCGCCGCCGCCCGCCTCGCCCGCGAGGCCGCCGATGCCTGCACGGATCGCCGCGTCTTTGTCGCCGGAGCCATCGGGCCGCTCAATCGCACGCTGTCGATTTCGCGCGACGTGAACGATCCCGGCAAGCGCGAGGTGACCTTTACCCAGGTGGTCGAGAGCTACTACGAGCAGGTGGAAAATCTCGTCCTAGGCGGGGTCGACATCCTGCTGGTCGAGACGATCTTTGACACGCTCAATGCCAAGGCCGCGCTCTTTGCCATCGCGCAGTATTTCGAGAAGTCCGGCGCCTCGCTCCCCGTGATGGTCAGCGGCACGATCACCGACCTGAGCGGCCGCACGCTCACGGGCCAGACGGTCGAGGCGTTCCTGAATTCCGTATCGCATTTCCCGCTTCTCTCCATCGGCCTCAACTGCGCCCTCGGGCCGCAGGAGATGCGCCCATACATCGAGGAGCTGAGCAACAAGGCGCCGTTCTTTGTCAGCACGTATCCGAATGCCGGATTGCCCGACCCCCTGTCGCCGACCGGCTTCCCCGAGACGCCGGACACCCTCGCTCCGAAGCTGCGCGAGTGGGCCGAGGAAGGCTGGCTCAACATCATCGGCGGCTGCTGCGGCACGACGCCCGACCACATCCGCGCCATCGCGCAGATCGTCAAGGGCTACGCCCCGCGCGTCATTCCGCAGCGCACGCGCACGCTTCGCCTGAGCGGGCTGGAGGCCTTTGAGGCCCGGCCGGAGATTCCTTTCATCAACATCGGCGAGCGCACGAACGTCACGGGCTCGCCGCGGTTCGCCAAGCTCATCCTCGCGGACAACTACGACGAGGCTCTCGCCGTGGCCCGCCAGCAGGTCGAGGCCGGGGCGCAGGTGATCGACATCAACATGGACGAGGGCATGCTCGACGGCCCGGCGGCCATGACGCGCTTCCTCAATCTCATCGCCAGCGAGCCCGACATCTCGCGCGTGCCGATCATGATCGACTCGTCGAAGTGGGAGGTCATCGAGGCCGGGCTGCGCTGCATCCAGGGCAAGGGAATCGTCAATTCCATCTCGCTCAAGGCGGGCGAGGAGGAGTTCAAGCGGCAGGCGCGGCTCGTGCGCGACTACGGCGCGGCCGTCATCGTGATGGCCTTTGACGAAAGCGGACAGGCCGACAGCTTCCAGCGCAAGACGGAGATCTGCTCCCGCGCCTACCGCATCCTGACGGAGGAAGTGGGCTTCCCCGCCGAGGACATCATTTTCGACCCCAACGTGCTCACCGTCGCCACCGGCATCGAGGAGCACAATGAATACGCCAAGGCGTTCATCGACGCCACGCGCTGGATCAAGGAAAACCTGCCCTACGCCCGCGTGAGCGGCGGCATCAGCAATATTTCCTTCTCCTTCCGCGGCAACAATGCCGTGCGCGAGGCCATGCACAGCGCGTTCCTGTATCACGGCATCCGCGCCGGTCTCGACATGGGCATCGTCAATGCCGGCCAGCTCGGCGTATACGAGGAAATTCCCGCCGACCTGCTCGAGCTCATCGAGGACGTGCTGTTCAACCGCCGCCCCGACGCCACCGAGCGGCTCGTGGCCTTCGCCGAAGAGATCAAGAACAAGTCGGCTGGCAAGACGCGCGAAAGCACCGTCGACCTGTCCTGGCGCAACGAGTCCGTCGAGGAACGGCTCAAGCACGCCCTCATCAAGGGCATCGTGGATTTCATCGACGAGGACACCGAGGAGGCCCGCCTGAAATACGGCAAGCCGCTCACGGTGATCGAGGGTCCGCTCATGGACGGCATGAAGGTCGTCGGCGACCTCTTCGGAGCAGGCAAGATGTTCCTGCCGCAGGTCGTGAAAAGCGCCCGCGTGATGAAGAAGTCCGTGGCCTGGCTCATGCCGTACATGGAAGCCGAGCGTGCGGCCAACCCGAACGCCCGCGCCCAGGGCCGCATCCTCATGGCCACGGTGAAGGGCGACGTCCACGACATTGGCAAGAACATCGTCGGCGTCGTGCTCGCGTGTAACAATTACGACGTGATCGACCTCGGCGTGATGGTGCCGTGCGAGAAGATCTTGCAGACCGCCCGCGAGAAGGATTGCGATGTGATCGGCCTGAGCGGCCTCATCACTCCTTCGCTCGACGAGATGATCCATGTCGCCAAGGAAATGACGCGGGCCGGGTTCACCATCCCGCTCCTCATCGGCGGCGCGACCACAAGCAAGGCGCACACCGCGGTGAAGATCGAGCAGCATTACGAGCCCGGCGTCGTCCATGTGCTGGACGCCAGCCGCAGCGTCAATGTCGTGAGCTCGCTCCTCAGCCCCGAGCAGAAGCCGGGCTTCATGACCCAGCTCAAGGCCGACTACCAGCAGCTCCGCGAGGAATACGGCAACCGCACCGGCGAGCGCGAGTACGCCTCGCTCGAGCAGGCGCGCGCGAATCCGTTCCGAGCCGACTTCAGCGAAATCGCCAAGCCGGAGACCGTCGGCATCGTCGAGTTCAACGACGTGCCGCTGGAGGAACTGGCAGAGTTTATTGACTGGTCCCCGTTCTTCCACGCCTGGGAACTGCGCGGTCGTTTCCCGGCCATCCTCGATGACGAGGTGGTGGGCGAGGAGGCGCGCAAGCTTTACGCCGACGCGAAGCAGCTCCTCGACGAGATCATCAGCAAGAAGCTCTTCAAGCCGCGCGGCGTGTTTGGCTTCTGGGCGGCGAACTCCATAGGCGACGACATCCAGCTTTACCGCGATGCGGAGGGCAAAGACCCGCTGGCCGTGCTGCACACCCTGCGTCAGCAGACGCTGCGCAAGAAGGGCGAGCCGAACTACGCACTGGCCGATTTCATCGCGCCGCGCGATAGCGGAGTCGTGGACTACGTCGGAGCCTTTGCCGTCACCGCAGGACCGGAGGTGCACGAGGTGGCCGACGCCTACGAGCGCAACCACGACGATTATCTTTCCATCATGACAAAGGCGCTGGGCGACCGTTTCGCCGAGGCCTTCGCCGAGTACCTGCACAAGAAGGCGCGTGAGAACTGGGGCTTCGGCAAGACCGAGGGCCTGAGCAACGACGACCTCATCCGCGAGCGTTATCGCGGCATCCGCCCCGCGCCGGGCTATCCCGCGCAGCCGGATCACACCGAGAAGCGCACGATCTGGCAGATCCTCGACGTCGAGAAGCGCGCAGGCATCAGCCTCACCGAGAGTCTCGCCATGTACCCAGGCAGCAGCGTGAGCGGCCTGTACTTTGGCCACGCCCAGGCGAAGTATTTTCCCGCCAACCGTATCTGCCGCGACCAGATCGAGGACTACGCCGCCCGCAAGGGCATGTCTGTCGCCGAGGTCGAGAAGTGGCTCCAGTCGTACCTCACCTACGATCCCGACACGGTTTCCCAACAAGCATAACCGACCCGCCGCCTATCGACTGATCCCATTACGACATCCTCAATCCGACAGTGCATGGAATCCCGTGAAAGCCGGGAGCAGTCGCGCTGCTGTAACTGGAAACGAGGTCCCATCCGCAAAGGAGGCCAATCTTTGGAAACAAGGGTGAAGGCCGGGGCTGAGGCAATACAAACCGTCCAGGAGCCAGAATACTTCATTGTTGGAAAACTCATTCGCCCGGTCCGGTCGTGCGACCAGCACGGGCGCTAAAAACCTTCTTCGCACCAAAGAAAGAATGAGGATCGGCACGCCGCAGGGCGCGCCAGGTTCTCGCAAGAAAAAGAACCATGTTTCACTATTCACGCATCCGCGCGGCGCTCGTCGCCTCGCTTCTCGCTCTCGCAGTCCTTTGCCCCGGCTCGAAGGCCTTCGCCATCATCACCGGGCTCTCCGATATCACGTCCTGGTACGGGACGGGCAACAATGAGGCCGCCTTCGTCGTTCAATGGAACGACGGCAACAGTCCGATTTCGCTCGCCTGGGGTTTCCGCTGGGATGATGCCGCCACCGTCACCGTCGCCCAGATGATGCAGGCGATCGCCGGGCAGATCACGATCGGCGCGACTACGACGCCCAACGCCTCCGGCGACTCGCGCCTGAGCTGGACCGGAACGGATTATGGCCCGGGATCGGGTGTATTTATCGATAGCATCAGCTACAACCAGAATGGCCTGCCGGGTTACGACCAGATAGTGCGCAACCAGAGCGGCTACAATCAGCAGACGGAAGAATTCTGGTGCTTTTACATCGGTACGGCGGGCTCGTCGTTTAGCTCCACCTTTACAGCATCGGACTACGGCATCTCGACCGTCACGCTCACCAACCAGGGCTGGTATGGCTTTAGCTACACGCAGTTCCCGGCAAGTGTGCCGCCCACCACGACGATAGATGCACCGACCGCCGCCGTGCCGGAACCGTCCACGCTACTTCTCGCCCTCGGAGGTGTGGTGATCCTGATCGCCATTCGCCGCCGCCATGCACGCCCGGACTCGAGCCTTCTCGCTCATTGAGCTGCTCGTCGGCGTCGGCATCGTTGCGACATTGGCGACGGTGCTCGGCGCTGCGGGGTGGAAAGCCTACGAACGTTCCTCGCTGGCCATCTCGGCGTCGAACATCCGGCAGCTTTGCGTCGGAGCCGCGGCCTATCTGGGAGATAACAACAACGTCTACTGGCCCTACCGGAGCGATGGACCGGAGCCTGGCGGCGTGACGTGGTGGTTTGGGTACGAGCCTCCGGGAAGCACCGCGCTGGGCGAGGGGAATCGCATTCTGCGCCCGGAGGAGGGCCCGCTGGGCGGATATGTCCCGGCCAGCATCCGGCCGGACCCGAGCTTCCGGCTCTCGGGCAAGGCGTTCAAGCCGAAGTACAAATTTGGCTATCTCGGCGTCGGGTACAATGTGCTGCTCGGCGGAAAATGGACCGGCGGCGCCACACGGGTGAATGCGCTCACGCTGGAGAAGCCGGGCGAGATCGTGGTTTTCGCGACTTCGGCGCAAGTCAATACATTCCAGTCTCCGGCTTCGGCGTCCAATCCGATGCTGGAAGAGTTCTACGGCATCGACCAGCGGGAGGTGACGGTGCACGGCCACCACGGCGGAAGTGCGATGGTGGGTTTTGCCAACGGCTCGGCGGGCTTCCTGCCTCTCGACCCGGCGACGATTGATTCCCGCGCGCCGAAAGCCCAGGTTGGCCGCTTCGCGCCGATTGGTAGTACAAAATATCTCCTCAACCAGACAAACAAGTAGGCGCAAACTTTCCCTTTCGCACCGGGAGATCTGGCGGACGGGATGAGCGGGGCCCCGGCCTTTTTCTGCAACGCGCAAACGCGCCCGGCGGCTATTTCACACCCGTGGCGAGAATGGTCTGGAAATGCGGGGCCTGCTTTTCGCGGGCGACGATACTCACCTCGACCTGGGAGAACCCGGCGTCCTTCAGCATCTGGTAAAGCTCGGCTTCCGGGAACCCCAGCCACACATGGGCGTAAAGCTCGCGGGCCTGTTCGTAGCTGTGGGCGGCGAGGTCGAGGACGACGATGCGGCCGCCATCGCGCAGGATGCGGTGGGCGGATTTCACCGCGCGGGCCGGGCTGGCCGCGTGATGCAGCGCCTGGCTGAAAAGCGCGAGGTCCACGCTGCCGGAGTCGATCGGCGGGTCCTCGATGTCGCCGAGGCGGTACTCGAGATTTTCAAAGCCATTGTCCCGGGCCAGCGCGCCGCCGTATTCCACCATTTTTTCCGAGTTATCTATGGCGATGACCTGACGGGCCGAGCGGGCGAGGAGTTGGGAAAGAGTGCCTTCCCCCGCGCCGAGGTCGGCGATGACCATGGGCGGCAGCAGCCGGAGCAGGCCATGCGCGAGCGCCTGCCAGGACCGGCCGGGGATGTAGGTGCGGCCAAATTTGCCCGCCAGCTTGTTGAAATATTCCGCCGCCTTGTCCTTGCGCTTGTGCAGGGTGAGGGCGAGGGCGGCGTTGTCGCGGGAGGCCTCGGGGAGTTCGCGGCTGGCGGCGTCGAGGATGGGGCGGATCGCCTCCACCATCTCGGGTCGCGAGGAGTAAAAGATGTTTTTGCCCACCCGGCGGGCGGCGGTCAGGCCCTCGCGCTTCAGGAGCGACAGGCTGGCCGAGATGCGGGACTGGCCCATGCCCAGGATCTCCTGGAGCTCGGCGACGGTTACTTCCTCCTCGATGAGGAGCAGGAGGAGCCGGAGGCGGGTCGGGTCAGACAGCGCCCTGAGGGATTTGACAAGTGCTGGCATCTGATCTATCAAGATATCCGTATATTTAAATAAGTACAACTCTTATGCCCCGACGCTACATATTCTCCTCGGAGTCCGTAGGCGAAGGTCACCCCGACAAGGTGGCCGACACCATTTCTGATGCCATTCTGGATGCCTGCCTCGCGCAGGATAAGCACAGCCGTGTCGCCTGTGAGACGTTTGTGAAGAGCAACGTCGTCGTGGTCGGCGGCGAGATCACGACCCAGGCCCAGTTTGACTACAACGCGATCATCCGTCAGGCGGTGCGCGAAATCGGCTACGTCAATAACGACGATATCTTCCACGCCGACCAGATCTTCATCAACAACTACATCACCGCGCAGAGCCCCGACATCGCGCAGGGAGTCGACGCCCGCAAGGCCAAGGGCAAGAAGACCGCGGAGCAGGGCGCTGGCGACCAGGGCCTGATGTTTGGCTACGCCACGAACGAGACGCCGGAGCTCATGCCCGCGCCGATCATGTTCGCCCACCGCCTGGGCCGCGAGCTCACCCGCTTCCGCAAGAGCGGCAAGGTGAAATGGCTCCGCCCCGACGCGAAGAGCCAGGTCTCCGTCGTCTATGAAGACGGCAAGCCGGTGGCCATCGCCAACGTCGTCGTCTCGACCCAGCACGCCGCCGACGTCGAGCACGGGGAGATCGAGAAGTTCATCATCGAGAAGATCGTCAAAAAGGTCCTCCCGAAGAACCTCCTTACCCCGCAGACCGAATATCTCATCAACCCGACCGGCCGTTTCGTCATTGGCGGTCCCCAGGGTGACAGCGGACTCACGGGCCGCAAGATCATCGTCGACACCTACGGCGGCATGGGCCGTCACGGTGGTGGCGCTTTCTCCGGCAAGGACCCGTCAAAGGTCGACCGCAGCGCCGCCTACATGGGCCGCTACGTCGCCAAGAACGTCGTCGCCGCCGGGCTCGCCGAGAAGTGCGAAGTGCAGTTTGCCTACGCCATCGGTCACCCGAAGCCGGTCAGCGTGCACATCGACACCTTCGGCACGAATGCCGTCTCCGAGGAGAGCATCGAGAAGGCCGTCCTCAAGACCTTCAGCTTCAAGCCGGCCGACATCGTCAGCCAGCTCGACCTCCTGCGTCCCATCTACTCGAAGAGCACGAACTACGGGCACTTCGGCAAGGACGACGAGGATCTCACCTGGGAAAACACCGACAAGGCCGCGGCCTTGAAGAAGGCGGCCAAGTAAGGCGGCCCAAGTTTCCAGTTTTCAGTTTTCAGACACGGTTATGCCTTACCACTCGTTTGAAGAACTCGAAATCTGGAAGCGCGGTTGCCGCATGGCCGTTGACCTCTGCCGGGAACTGGCGAGCTGCCCCAATTTCTCGCTGCGAGACCAGATGCAGCGGGCGGCGATATCGATACCGTCGAATATCGCCGAGGGGGCCGAGCGTGACTCCGTCGCCGACTTCGCCAAGTTCCTGCGCTACGCCAAAGGCTCTGCCGGGGAACTCCGTACGCAGGCCTACATCGCCATCCGGCTCGATCTGATGGATCGCGCGAAAGGCGAGGCCTTCGTCCAGGAACTCCGCGAGCTGGGGGCTATGATCCAAGGCCTCATCTTCGCACTCACAAAGTCTGAAAACTGAAAACTGAACCACTGAAAACTTATGTCTACCTCGCTTGTTAATCCGACAGACGCCTACAAAGTCGCCGATATCAAATTGGCCGACTGGGGCCGCAAGGAAATCTCCATCGCGGAGCAGGAAATGCCGGGTCTCATGTCGATCCGCAAGAAGTACGCGACCGACAAACCGCTCGCGGGCGTGCGCATCACGGGATCGCTCCACATGACGATCCAGACGGCCGTCCTCATCGAGACGCTCGTCGACCTCGGCGCCTCCGTGCGCTGGGCCAGCTGCAACATCTTCTCGACTCAGGATCACGCTGCTGCGGCCATCGCGGCGGCTGGCGTGCCGGTTTACGCCTGGAAGGGCGAGAGCCTCGAGGAATACTGGGATTGCACCTGGGCGGCGGTTTCGCACCCGGACGGCAAGGGCCCGGAACTCGTCGTCGACGACGGCGGCGACGTGACGCTCCTCCTCCACAAGGGCTACGAGCTCGAGAACGGCGACGGCTGGGTCAATACCCCGAGCGGCAGCCATGAGGAAAAGGTCATCAAGGACCTCCTCAAGCGCATCCACGCCGAGCAGCCGAATATCTTCCACGAGATCGTGCAAAACTGGCGCGGTGTCTCCGAGGAGACCACTACCGGCGTGCATCGCCTGTACCGCCTCCAGGAGCAGGGCAAACTGCTCGTCCCGGCCTTCAACGTGAACGACTCCGTGACGAAGTCGAAGTTTGACAACCTCTACGGCTGCCGCCACTCGCTCATCGACGGCATCAACCGCGCCATCGACGTCATGATCTCCGGCAAGGTCGCCGTGGTTTGCGGCTACGGTGATGTCGGCAAGGGCTGCGCCCAGTCGCTCCGCGGCCAGGGTGCGCGCGTCATTGTCACCGAGGTCGATCCCATCAACGCCCTGCAGGCCGCGATGGAAGGCTATGAGGTCACGACGGTCGAGGATACCCTCGGCGTGGGCGACATCTACGTCACCACCACGGGCAATGTCGACGTCATCACCATCGAGCACATGGCCCGCATGAAGGACCAGGCGGTGGTTTGCAACATCGGCCACTTCGACAACGAGATCCAGGTCGACAAGCTCAACAACTACGCCGGCATCAAGCGCACCAACATCAAGCCGCAGGTGGACAAGTACACCTTCCCCGAAGGCCACGAGATCTTCCTCCTTGCCGAGGGACGTCTGGTGAACCTCGGTTGCGCCACCGGCCATCCGAGCTTTGTGATGAGCAACAGCTTCGCCAACCAGACGCTCGCCCAGCTCGAGCTCTGGAAGAACCGCGAAACTTACAAGGTTGCCGTCTATGTGCTGCCGAAGCGCCTCGACGAAGAGGTCGCCCGCCTGCACCTCGAGAAGATCGGCGTGAAGCTCACGACGCTCACCCCGGCCCAGGCCGAGTACATCGGCGTGCCGGTCGAGGGTCCGTACAAGCCGGAGCACTACCGCTACTAAGGAATTTCCGCCGCCTAACGGTGGCGAATTTCCCAAGAAAGGCCGGGCCGCAAAGCCCGGTCTTTTTTTGTGCCTTGGGCTGATCCGAGGCGTTGCAGAGTAGGGCCAGCGTCCCGCTGGCCTGGGCGGGTTGCGAACGGAGGACCGGAGAACCCTATCCGCCAGAAGCTTGCTATACGAGCAGGCCGGCAGGATGCCAGCCCTACGATGGCGTGGAGCGAAAACCGTCGGCGGGCGAAAGGCGCGGCGGTTACTTCGCCGTGCGGCGGAGGAACTCCTCCATGTCCTTCTTCTTACCGGGGAAGGCGACCATGAAGCACACGTCGCCCTCTTCGCGGATGGCCAACACCATGCGGTCGGCCTGCGAGATGCGCCACGACTTCTCCGGCACCACATCGATGCCGAGTTTTTGCGACGGGAAGGAGTAGAAAAACATGGTGTCGTCGCCATTCACCGCCGCGGCCTGGGCGACGGCCTCGCCCTCGTAGCGGAACATGCGCACGCCCACGGCCTCGAACTGGTCAAAGCCCGCCGGCAACCGGAAATTGTCGAATCCCTTGAGCATGAACCAGTCCTGCAGATCGCCCGTCTTTTGCGTCACGGGGTCAAACTGCTCGGCTCCGGCGCTGTTGCCCTGGGTGGCGAGCTTGATCGCCTCGTCGGGGAAGGTCCCGGCCTTGCCGAGGAAGTTCCACGTCAATACGGCCACCATGAGGAGGAAGCCGATGCCGACCGCGATGGAGGCCGGGTTGCGGATGGAGAATTTCTTGCTCGCGTGGCGGCCCGCCACGGCCTCGGCGGCTTCGACGAGCTGCTTGTCCTCCTCAGGCGTTGGCAGGAGCTGACCCAGCGCCTCGGCCAATGCCGGATTCTCAGGCGTGGCGGGCGGGAGCTTGGTGACATTCAGCAGATGCTGGATTTCCTCGGCGTCGAGGGCATTCAGCTCAAGGAGCACGCGGGCGGAGCGGTCTGGCTCGGCCAGGGCATGAAGCTCCGCCAGGGGGCCGGTGAGTTCGCACCGGGCGGGGAAGCGCAGGCAGCGCCGCCGCAAGATGCTGTAAAAGAGCATTTCCAGCCGATGCCGGTCATGCACGCCCGGATGCTGCAGGAGTTCATCGATGGACTCCTGGATGACCTTGCTGGCGCCTTCTTGGCAACCGGTCAGGATGTAGGCGACCCTCCAGGCGGTAACCAGAGAGGGGCATTTCTGGGCAGCTTCACTCATTCGGGCTCATGCTAGATAGCCGTGCAGCCGTCCCGGCACAAGCAGGTTCTCTCGTCCCCGAGGGAAGCGCCGGGGGGCGAGATTTCATCAAACCTGCCGCCTGCGATTGACTTTAGCCCCGGGTGGATTTCAACTTGTACCCTTCTCGATGAAGCACGTCCTCTTTGTCTGTACTGGAAATGTCTGCCGCAGCCCGATGGCTGAGGCGCTTTTTCGTCAGCTCGTGGCCGACCGGGACGACATCGAGGTGCAGTCCGCCGGGGTGAGCGCCGGTCGCGGGCAGCCCGCCAGCATGGACTCCGTGCGGGCCTTGAAGACGCTCGGCATCGACCTCTCGCGTTTCCGCAGCCAGCCCGTCTCCGAGGAGCTGGTCGAGCAGGCCACGCATATTTTCGTCATGACCCGCGACCATCGCCGGTTGCTGGAGCTTTTTTTCCCGGAAGCCTCGGGAAAAACCTACCTCGTCCGCGAGTTTGACAACGGCTCGCCGGACGTGCCGGACCCCATCGGCCTCGGCCGCGAGGTCTACGAGCGTTGTCGCGACGTCCTCCGGCGCTCGCTGCCCGACCTCCTCAACTTCATCGACCAAGAATCTTTTTCCATGAGCAACGACTCTTCCACTCCGTCCATCGCCGCGATCGACCCTGAGATCGCAGACGCCATCGCCAAGGAACGCCATCGCCAGTACGAGCACGTCGAGCTCATCGCCAGCGAGAACTTCACGAGCAAGGCCGTGATGGAGGCCCAGGGCTCCTGCCTGACGAACAAGTACGCCGAGGGTTATCCCGGCAAGCGCTGGTACGGCGGGTGTGAATACGTCGACATCGTCGAGTCGCTCGCCATCGAGCGCGCGAAGCAGCTCTTCGGCGCGGATCACGTCAACGTGCAGCCCCACAGCGGCAGCCAGGCCAACATGGCCGTGTACTTCAGCGTCCTCACCCCGGGCGACCGCATCCTCACGATGGATCTCGCCCACGGCGGCCACCTCACCCACGGCCACAAGGCAAATTTCTCCGGCAAGCTCTACGAGGTGCACCACTACGGAGTCGACCCCGAGACCGAGACGATCAACTACGACGCCCTCGCCAAGCTCGCGGGCGAGGTGAAGCCCCGCATGATCACCGCCGGGGCCTCGGCCTACCCGCGCACGATCGACTTTGCCCGCATGCGCGAGATCGCGGATTCCGTCGGCGCGCTGCTCTTTGTCGACATGGCCCACATCGCGGGTCTCGTCGCCGGCGGCGCTCACCCGAGCCCGATCCCGCACGCCCACTTTGTCACCACGACGACGCACAAGAGCCTGCGCGGACCCCGCGCCGGTCTCGTCATGTGCAAGGAGGAGTTTGCCAAGAAGGTCGACAGCCAGGCCTTCCCCGGCGTGCAGGGCGGCCCGCTCATGCATGTCATCGCGGCCAAGGCGATCTGCCTGAAGGAGGCGCTCGATCCGTCCTTCCGCACCTACGCCGCGCAGATCGTCAGCAACGCCAAGGCCCTCGCCGCCCGCCTGAACAAGCTGGGCTACCGCATCGTCTCCGGCGGCACGGACAACCACGTGATGCTCGTCGACCTCCGCTCGCGCGGCATCAATGGCGCCGAGGCCTCCCTCACGCTCGACAAGGCCGCCATCACGGTGAACAAGAACGCCATCCCGTTCGACACCGAGCCGATCTTCAAGACCGGCGGCATCCGCATCGGCACCCCGGCCATGACCACTCGCGGTCTCAAGGAGGAGGAGATGATGGAAATCGCCGACTACATCCACGCCGCGCTCGAGGCTCGCAACGACGAGGCCGAGCTGGCGAAAATCCGCAAGCAGGTCACCGCGCTCACCGCGCGCTTCCCGCTGCCGTAAGCCCTTCCCTCCAAAAAGGGGGACGCCGGGTTTTATCCTGACGCCCCCCTTTCTTTTTCCGATTATCATTTACAACTGTAAACGAATGACTATTTACAGATGTAAATGATCCAGATTTCCGAGGCGGAATGGCAGGTGATGGAGGTGCTGTGGGAGCATCCGGGCCGCAATGGTCGGGAGGTCGCCATCGCCCTGAAAGGCACCGGCTGGACGGAGGCGACGGTGAAGACGCTCCTCAACCGCCTGCTAAAGAAAAAAGCCCTCCGGCACGAACAGACGGAGCGGCACTACACGTATTTCCCGGCGGTGCAGCGGACCGAGTGCCAGCAGCGCGAGGCGGTGAATTTCCTGCGCCGGGTCTTTGGCGGTTCCTCTCCGGTGCCGCTGGTGGCGCATTTCCTCGAAAATCAAAAGCTGACGGAGGCGGAGCTGGCGGAGTTGCGCCGGCTGCTGGACCGGCATGACGACGCTCATTGACCTCACCCTGCGCGGCACCCTGGCGGTGGCGCTGGTGTTTGCCCTCAGCCTGATCCTTCGCCGCTCCTCGCGGTCGGGTGCGTTGCGCCTGTGGTGGCTCGTGGCGGCGCTGGTCTTTCTCTGCCCGCTGCGCACGCCGCACCTGGGGCTGTGGGGCAATGAGACGCCTGCGACGCTGGCCACCAGTCCGGCCCTCCATTACGCCCCGGTGGATTCCATCGCGTCAAAGGCGAGCCGCGCGGTGCACGAGGCCGTTCCTGTGCTGCAAATCCTCTGGCTGGTCGGCTTCCTGGTGTCGGGCGGGATCGTGGTCGGGCGCTCCGCCGTCTTTCTCTCGGCTTGGCGGCGGCATCGTCTTTGCACCGACAGCCGCCTGCTCGACACGCTGGAAGAGTGCAAGGCCTCCCTCGGCGTGAGCATTCCCGTCGGGCTCATCGTGGACGAAAAAATCTCCGCGCCCGCCGTGCTCGGCTGGCTGCGCCCGCGCCTGTTGCTGCCTGCGGTGTTTGCCCGCGAGGCCAGAGAGGACGCTCTCCGCCACGTCCTGCGCCATGAACTCGCCCACGTCCGCGCCGCCGACATCGCGGCGGGCTGGCTGTTTGCCCTGGTCCGCTGCGTGCATTGGTTCAACCCCGCCGCATATTTCCTGCATCGCGAGTGGATTCGCTGCCGCGAGGAGGCCGCCGACGAGGCGGCGGTGCAGGCCGATGACCGCACGGGCGCCTCCCGCGCCTATGGCGAGACGCTGCTCGGCATGGCGGCGGAAAGTTCCTTTGCTCCCAACCTCGCCGGGATCGGCGAGAGCTTCCGCCACCTGCGGCGGAGGATCGACCGGATTATGAAAACCCAGCATCGCAAACCCAGAATGCTCCTCACCGCCCTCGTCGCCGTGATCCTCGGCGGCATCGCCACCCTGCAACCCGGCCACGCCGAAAACCCGAAGGACCAGGCCGTCGCCGCCATGGAAACCTGGCTCAGCGGCATCGATGCCGGCAAATATGCCGAGAGCTGGAAAGACGCTTCCCCCGATTTCCAGAAAGCCGTCACCGAGGCTCAACTGGTCGCATCGCTGACAGCCGTGCGTGCTCCGCTCGGCGCGCTCAAGGAGCGCAAACTCGCCTCCGCCATGCAGCAAGCCGAGGTGCCCGGCCCGAAAGGCCCGATCAAGGGGAACTTTGTCACCGCCCAATTCGAGACCGCCTTTGAGAATCTCCGCTTCGCCATCGAGACCGTGACCTTTGTCGAGGAGGGCGGCACATGGAAGGCCTCCGGGTACTACATCAAGCCGAGGTAGGCAGGTATTGGCGCATCCGGCCTTGACCCGGCACGCGGCCTTCGTAGGTTTCTTGCATGGCGATCCGGCGTATCGATCACGTGGGTCTCGTGGTCGAGGACCTCGCGACCGTCCGGGATTTCTTCGTGCACTTTGGCATGGAGGTCGCAGCGGATGCCGTCGTCGAGGGTGAATGGGTGGATCGCATCATCGGCCTGAAGGACGCGAAATGCGCCATGGTCATGATGACGACGCCCGACGGTGAGGCGACGCTTGAGATCATCCAGTTTGAGCGCCCCGTGTCGGAGGACGGCATCCGGCAAACGCAACTGAACGCCCCCGGCCTGCGCCACGTCGCCTTCGTGGTCGACGACGTCGAGGCCATCGCTGCCCGACTCCAGCAAAAGGGCGCGGCGCTCCTCGGCGAGATCGTGAATTACAAAGACGTCTACAAACTCTGCTGCCTCCGCGGCCCCGAGGGCATCCTGCTGGAGCTGGCTGAGGAGCTAAACTAAAAGCGCGCCTAGCAGCTGCGCGGATAAGAAAGCTTAGTTCTTTGCCCGATCCGAAAGGATCACCGCCCATGTCCTGAGCCGTTGCTCCGGTTGCCTGTTATCTCCGATCCCGAGGTTGGGAGCGATTTCCAGAGAAAACTCACCAGTCTCCATGATGGTCATTTCGGTCGCCTGCCCGTTGGTCGACGGCGTATTACCGCGAATGGGGAGAGTCACCTCCTCTGGCAACTTCTTGCCATCCACTTCGATGATGTGCAGCACGGGATACGTGGAGTCTTTGTGATGCTCCGAGTGGTGCATGGCTACCCGAGCTTTGACCCGGAGGTCCGCGCCGAGAGGATATCCGAGAGAGCCAATGAGTATAGTCTCGATTCCTACCGATGAGGCTCGAATCCGGGTATCTGATGCAACATCTACGGAGAACTCAAAACCGTTTTTTCTGACGAAGTCTTGGAAATCCCCCATCGACTCGAATCGCATCATTTCCGCCCTCTTTGCATAAGGGATGAAACCGCTCAATTTCAACGTGGCGTCTTCAGGAATGGAGTCAGGTTTGATCTCTAGCGAAAGGGAGCTAGACGACGGAGATGCTCCAGCCTTGTCGAGAAAGATATACCTCGCAGGATTGCGGGACCATTGATGGCTTTCACTCAGGATTGTTGTATGTTGAACCTCGAGTGTCCCATTTTCTTGCCTCTGCTCGTCTTCGGTAAGGCGGGATTCGATGCCATACCTTTCATGGCCGAGAGGTAGCAGCATGATCGCCAATGGATCCTTCCCAGTGTTTACTATCTTAACAAAGACCGAATGGCCGTCTGTTGCGGCAGTTACGCTCAATGGGCTAGAAGGTTCAACCTCGGCATAACTCATGGTCACCATGGCGAGAGCCAGCGGCAGGACTTTGCCAAGAGCGAAGTTCATAGGCTATGAGATGTGCTAGGGAAGGAGAGAGACAACCACTAGGTCACCATTCTTGAAGGGGAATTGGGAGTTCTTGATTGCTTCGAATTTTCCCTCCAGTTTGAAGGTCGGCTCGTTCTGGCCTGCCCGGTAGACGAGCACTTGGATCACGCCTTGAATGGTCGGCTGATTTTGCACTGGTTGGACTGGCCACGCTTGGCCTTGCAACACGGCCGGGATCAATCCTTCCGGGTTGCGGCAATACTCCAGGTCGAGCATGCGACAGTATGGCACCGTCCTTGTGACTTCCTTTCCATCAGCGAAATAGGTTTCTGAAGTAAACGGGGGCCCTGTGACATAAACCAGTTGGCGCGAGTCCGCGTTATCGACGGGCTGGGCAACGCCATTCTTATCCTGAACATAGCGTTGCTGCGCGGGAGCGATGTTGGCCCGCTCTTTCACCAAAGCCACCGTGTCTGCATAGCTGAAGGGCTTGGAAGGCTCCGCCGATTGCGCGTGTAACATGAGCGGAAGGACGCAGGCGGCGAGGAGGAGGCGGGAGAGCGGCATGGCTAAGCTTAGAACAGGAAAGCAGAGGATTGGCAAATTCATCCCGCCGGAGCACCGCCGCCGCCCGCCAACCTTTTGATCGCCAAGGCGCGATCCTGGCGTAAAATCTCGGCATGAGCGACTCCACGACACCGGATGCCACGATGGCTGTGTTTCTCGATTTGGAAAATGTCGCCCTCGGCGCGAAGGAGGCGGCGTTTGAGCGGTTCAGCATGAAGCTCGTCAATGAGCGCCTGCTGCTGCGCGGGCATATCGTGGTGAAGAAGGCGTATTGCGACTTTGACCGCTACAAGGAATTCAAGCGCGATCTGCACGAGGAGGCTTTTGAGCTGATCGAGATCCCGCACGTGCGCCAGTCGGGCAAGAACTCCGCCGACATCCGCATGGTCGTCGATGCGCTCGATTTGTGCTACACCAAGCCCCACCTCGATACCTTTGTCATCGTGAGCGGCGACTCGGATTTTTCCCCGCTCGTCTCGAAGCTCCGCGAGAACAACAAGACCGTCATCGGCGTGGGCGTGAAGAAGTCGAGTTCCGACCTCTTCATCAACAACTGCGACGAGTTTCTCTACTACGACGACTTTGCCCGGCGGAAGAAGCAGCAGCAGCGCCCGAGGGTGCAAAAGCCCGCCGCCAAGCCGCAGGAGAAGCCCGCCGTGAACGAGGGGCCGACGAAGGAGCAGGCCTTTGAGCAGCTCGTGAGCACGATGGAGGCGCTCACCGAGGAGCGCGGCGACGACCCGATCTACGCGTCGATGGTGAAGCCCGCGCTCAAGCGCCTCAACCCCGGCTTCAGCGAGCGGGCGCATGGGTTCAGCTCCTTCAACGAACTCCTCAAGGCCGCCAAGGCCGCGCGCCTCGTCGAGCTCGATACCGAGGGCAAGGCGAGTAACAACTACGGCGTGCGCCTCGTGCGCGAGGCCTGAGAGCAGCGCCATGGCAGGCATTCGCACCTTTGCCCAGGCCCGCGCCTTTGTGAAGCGGGTGGGGATTTGCGGCATCTTTGCCGAGGTCGAGGGGCATTCGCTCTGGGACGTCACCGACCTGCCCGACCGCCAGCCCGGCGAGCGGGGATGGGGGCAAAAGGTGAGCGCCGTGTGGACGTGGAAAAACCTCCTGCCCGCGCGGCATCCCGACGAGATTTTTTACGGCAAGGTAAAGGGCGGCAAAGCCGTCCTCATGAGCATGGCGCGGCTGCGCGAGCATTACCCGCAGCACCACCGGCCCGTACGCGAGTGCAGCCCGGTCGCCCAGCGCATCCACCAGGCGCTGAAGTTTGACCCCATGACGACGCCCGAGCTGCGGCGGCACCTCGACATGACGCACCCGCCGGAGCGCAACCAGTTCGAGCGCGGGTTGAAGGAGCTGCAAATCACGCTCAACATCGCCCGGCGCAACTCCGAGGAGGACGAAAACGACACGTGGGTCCTCTTCCGCGAGCAATATCTGGAAATCGCCGGGGGCGCGCAGTAGTTTTTTCCCTTCCCGCCACCCGGCGGAACATGGCATTACCTCTCGTTTTTCCCGTATGGCTCACCTCAACTCGCACTACCTGAAGCTCAAGGCCGGCTACCTCTTCCCGGAGATCAATCGCCGCGTAAAGGCCTTCACCGACGCCAATCCCGAGGCGGCCGCCCGTCTCATTCGCTGCGGCATCGGCGACGTCACCGAGCCGCTCCCGCTCGCCGTGCGCGAGGCCATGCACAAGGCGGTCGACGAACTCGGCACCAGCGAGCACTTCCGCGGCTACGGCCCCGAGCAGGGCTATGAATTCCTGCGCAAGGCCATCGCGGAAAACGACTACCGTTCGCGCGGCCTCGATGTCGCCGACGACGAAATCTTTGTCTCCGACGGATCGAAGTGCGACTGCGCCAACATCCTCGACGTGCTCGGCCATGAGAACCGCATCGCCGTGATGGACCCGGTCTACCCGGTTTACGTGGACACGAATGTCATGGCGGGCCACACCGGCGAGGCCAGCGACGCCGGGTTCTACGAGGGGCTCGTCTACCTCCCGTGTACGGCGGAGAATGGCTTCATGCCTGACGTGCCGACCGAAAAGGTCGACCTCGTCTACCTCTGCTCGCCCAACAACCCGACCGGCGCTGTCGCCACCCGCGAGCGCCTGGAAAAGTGGGTCGCCTACGCCCTGGCCAACGACGCCATCCTGCTCTACGACGCCGCCTACGAGGCCTACATCACCGAGCCCGGAGTGCCGCGCTCGATCTATGAGATCCCCGGGGCGCGCCAGTGCGCCATCGAGTTTCGCAGCTTTTCGAAGAACGGCGGATTCACCGGCGTGCGCTGCGCCTTCACTGTCCTGCCCAAGGACTTGCTCTGCACCACCGCCGACGGCGAGAAGCGCCCGCTGCATCCGCTGTGGAACCGCCGGTTCAGCACGAAATTCAACGGCGTGTCCTACGTCACGCAGCGCGCCGCCGAGGCGCTCTACTCCAGCGAGGGCAAGGCCGAGGTGGCCGCGCTCGTCTCCCACTACATGGGCAATGCCAAGATCCTCCGCGAGGCCGTGAGCGGCGCGGGGCTGACCGTCTTTGGCGGAGTCAATGCACCCTACATCTGGGTGCGCGGCCCGCAGGGAGCGACGAGCTGGGACATCTTTGACCGCGTGCTCAACGAGGCAAACATCGTCATCACGCCCGGCAGCGGCTTTGGCAACGCGGGCGAGGGCTACTTCCGCATCTCCGCCTTCAACAGCCGCCTCAAGGCCGAGGAGGCCGCCCGCCGCTTCGCCGCGATGAAGTGGTAGGTTGCAAACTTCTTAAAAGAATTCCCTCCCGCAGAGATAAAGCCGGTTCTTCGGAACCGGCTTTGTCGTGTCCGGGCGATGTGAGCGCAGGCGTTGCCCCCCTGGTCGGCTTCGTTTCCGTTTCCTATTATCTATAAATAGGAAACGGAAACGAAGCCAGAGAGCCTCACGCGGGAGTGGCGAGGGGAGCATATCCGGGTTCCAATCGCCGCCGCGAAGAAGTGAACGAACGCCGCGAGAGAACCGCATTTTTGCCACAGGTGTGCGTTTTTTTCGTTCAGCGAATTCCCGAGGGGAAACGCCATTCGTTTCCAGCTCGTTTAGCGATTCGTTCAGCTTGGTTCAGGAAAACCCCTCTTAGGGGCATGAACGAGAAAACGAACGAGTAGCGAGCAAGGGTGGATTTGTGGATTTCCAGCCTTTCAGCGACGGAACGGTGTTTCGCCCGACGAGGCTGGTGGGCGGTGCCTGCGTGCAATGAAGGAAGCGGGAAAAGCGCATTTCATTTCAGGGACTCGCGTCCGGGTCATTTCACGATTCCCGAGGGGAAGAGCCGTTCGTTGCAGCCCCATTTCGGGTTTCATTGCGCTTCCTTTCTCATTTCACACCTTAGGGGAGATTCTGTGCAATGAACTGATCCTCATCCCTGGATCATCCGCTTGAGCGCCTGGCCGATGGTGTCGGAGCCGGGGGCGCAGATTTCCAGGGTGAGGCCCATGACGGCCAGGGCGGCGGCGGTGATGAGCACGGGGAGCCAGGTGCGGCGTACGGCAGCACCCAGCCAGTGCTCCTCGGCGGCGATGCGGAGGCGTCGATACAGCACGCTGGCGAGGAAGATATCCACGAAGATCTCCGCGATGAGCAGCGGCGCGCCTGCGATGGCCACGCAGACCGTCGCGGCGACCGCGATGATGGCCCCCAGCACGATGGCCAGCCCGCAGCCTTCATCGGGCATGAAGTCGATGCCATCGAGCCAGTCCCATGTGCGGGATTTTGCCTTCTTTAAAACGTAAGGGCTGGGAGGGGTGGATTGAAAATCCTCCTGCAGTTCCGCGTCCTCGGGATTGAACTGCGATTTCTCCAGTTCCACCCACAGGCGGATGAGCAGGAGAAAGACACCATACGCTCCCAGCAAAGCCACGGGATAGCGCACGGCCATGTTGGTGACGCCCAGCCTGAGCAGGCCCACAGAGAGCCCAAATCCCGCCGTGCCGGTGAAGATGAGGATCAGGCCCAGGGTGAAGCGCGGAAGGGCTCTGCGGGTAAAATAACGCTGCAACGCATGGCGTGCACGGTCGCGCATCGTCTCCGGGTCATCCGTCATCGCGGGGACTCAACCAAAACGCGCTAAGCTTAGCGATCAGAAATCGCCAGGAGCGGTAACGCCTCACGATAAAAGCCGCCTTGCGAAAACAGACCGTAGGGAGGGCATCCCGCCCTCCAGACTTTTTGACGGACTCTTGGGAGGTGGATGTTCCGACAGGGAGGCGAGGGTGAAGCCGAAAGCGCAGGCCAGCGGGACGCTGGCCCTACAACCCGGGAAAGGACGCTCATCTTTTTAGGGTGAGCGGGAGGTGGATTGATGAAATAAAGGCGCAGGAAAAACGGAGGCTCATTGCATCTGCCCATTTCCCGCTCATTTCTCTGATCCCGAGGGAAAAGGAGATTCGTTGCAGCCCCGTTTCGGGTTTCATTGCGCTTCATTGCACCATTTCCCCCTTAGGGTGTGAAATGGCGAATGAGGACGATGATGGAACTCCCTGAGAAGAGGCTGAGGCTTGAGCTTGTCATGTGCTCGCATCGCGCAACCCCGAGCAATACGCGATGGCCTTCTTTTGAAGCTCGAGACGGCTTGTCGCGGCGGTGACTTCCTTTTTCAGATCGGGATAGTCCTCGGGAACTGTGCCAAAAACTTCCAAAGCCTCGGCGTAGGCCCCGAGGTTGACCAGGCAGATCGCGATGGTGAATCGTGCGTAAGGTACTTTCTTATGGCGAGGGGCTCGTTCGATGAATCGCGTGAGCAGCCGGACACACTCCACGTCGTCCTTGTCCTCGTAGATGCAGATCGCTTTGTAAAAGAGAACCAGCGGCACGCTGTCCTCGATCTCCGTCATGGCGTCGAGCAGCGGTCGCGCCTCGGCGTACCTGTCTTCCGCGACAAGGTCGGCGATCTGGCAGATGGCTTCGTAGCTGGCCTCAGGGGTGAACACCCCTCTTCCCTGACAGCCTTTTCTCACCGCGCCAAGGCGCAATCACGGCTCGCAGCCCGGATCAGAAAGGGTCTTTTCGTTCACTTCTTTCGTTTCCGGCTCGTTCAGCGGATTCCCGAGGGAACGGGCCGTTCGTTTCCGGCCCGTTTACCATTTCGTTCACCTTCGTTTCCGAAAAACGCCCCCTAGGAGGGAAAATCCTAAACGAGGCGAAAGAATGCCTTAGCGTTTGGAAAGGACGTCGGCCTCGTAGGCCTTTACTTCCTTGATCCAGGCGGGTCCGGCGGGGGTGCCGTTGCGCTCGCAGAATTCATTCCAGACCGCGCCGAGAGGGAGGGTTTTGGCTTCCTCCAGGAGGGCGAGGCGGGTGGCGTAGTCGCCGGAGTTCTCGGCGTCGCGGAGCTGCGCGATGGGTTCGAGCAGGGCGGCGAGGAGGCTCTTCTGGGCGTTGCGGGTGCCGATGACCCAGGCGGCGATGCGGTTGATGCTGGCGTCGAAGAAATCGAGCCCGATGTGTGTGCGGCTGAGGAAGCCCCCGCGCACGAGCTCCTCCATGATGGCGCGTGTCGGGTCGTCGAAGAGCACGACGTGGTCGCTATCCCAGCGGACGCCGCGGCTCACGTGGAGCAGCAGCTCGGGGACGAATTGCAGCGTGGAGCTGATCTTGTCGGCGAGGCTTTCGGTGGGGTGGAAGTGTCCCGCGTCGAGGCAGAGCGCCTTTTTGCGGCTCACGGCGTAGCCCATGTAAAACTCATGCGAGCCGACGACGTAGGACTCCGACCCGATGCCAAAGAGTTTGCACTCGACCGCGTCGACGTGGTGACGGGTGTTGAGCTGCTCGGAGAAGAGCGCGTCGAGCGAGGCCTCCAGGCGCTCGCGGGGGCCCTTGCGGTCGACGGGCAGGTCTTTCGAGCCGTCGGGAATCCACACATTCATCACACTGGGTTTGCCGAGCTGGCGGCCAAACTCCGCGCTGATGCGGCGGCAGCGGCGGCCGTGCTCGATCCAGAAGGCGCGGATGCCTGCGTCGGGACTGGAGAGCGTGTAGCCGCTGGCCGAGAGCGGGTGGGAGAAATAGGAGGGGTTGAAGTCGAGGCCGAGGTTGCGCTCCTTGGCCCAGTCGATCCAGCTCTGGAAGTGGGAAACCTCGATCTGGTTGCGGTCGGCCTTGCCGCTGGAAAAGTCGCCGTAGATGGCGTGGAGATTCAGGCGGCGGGAGCCGGGGATGAGGGCGAGGGCGGCGTCGAGATCGGCGCGGAGTTCGTCGATGGAGCGGGCTTTGCCGGGGTAGTTGCCCGTGGCCTGGATGCCGCCGGTGAGCGCGCCGCCGGTATTCTCAAATCCCCCCACATCGTCGCCCTGCCAGCAGTGCAGGGAGATGGCGGTCTGGCCGAGCGTCTGGAGCGCGGCCTCGGTATCGACGCCGAGTTGGGCGTAGGTTTCTTTGGCGAGTGAGTAGGAGGCGGAGGACATGCTAATACGGGGAGGTTGGATTAAAGGAAAAAGCTGCCTTGGCGGCCGGGTCCGTGGACGCCCTGGATGAGGATGCCCTCGACGTCGGCGGTCTTGGACGGGCCGGTGACCCAGACGATGCCGGGGTCGGCGGGGAGGGCGGCAATGGCCTCGCCGATGGTGCGGACGAGCCCGGTGCGCGGGACGACGGCGATGTGCCACCACGGGGCCAGCGCGGCCAGCCGGTCGGGTGTGCCGGAGTCGGTGAGAATGACGGTGCCGGATTCCGCGATCGCGCCATGGGCGACAGTCACGGCGGCGTCAATACGATCCACCGCGTCGCGCGTGTATGCGGGAACGACCTCCAGATGCGCGGCGAAGTCCGCCGCGAGGTGCGCGACCTCCGGGGCGAGGTAGACGCTTTTCGCGCCGTCCTTCTTCAGCCACGCGGCGCAATCGGCGGGCGATTCAAAGAAAAACCCGCCCGTGCCGGTGAGGCGCTTGCGGAAGAGCGTTTCATTCTCCTCGGCGGCGGGGAGCCAGCGCGGGGTGGTGACGGCGGCGGTGTCGTAATCCGGGTAGGCCGCGCGCTCCGGGAGCGCGGTGATGGCCTGGCGGATGCCTTGAAAAATCTGGTCGCGGTGGCTCATGGCTGGCGGTCCTTTCCCTGGGCGGGGCGGTTCTTGTACCAGGAGCGGAATTTTCCTCCGCGCCACGCGGGCAGCGTGCGGATCTTCAGCCACTCCTGGAGAGCGGGAACGGGAATGAGTCCCTTCGGCGTGAGGTCGAGGGCGATGCCTGCGTGCATGGCCGTGCGCCAGAGCATGGGCGCGGTGGCGAGCAGGGCAAAGCCGCCCATCGGCGGCGAGCCGGGCGAGGGGAGGTGCTCCTCCTTGGCGCGGTTGCGCAGTTTCAGCAGCAGGTCGGGGATCGGGATGTCGACGGGGCAGACCTCGTTGCACGCGCCGCAGAGGCTGGAGGCCTTGGGCAGGTCGCCGAGCTGGGCAAACCCCTTCCCCGCCAGCATGGGCGAGAGCACCGCGCCGAGCGGCCCGGGGTAGACGCTGCGATAGGCGTGGCCCGACGCCTGGCGATAGACCGGGCAGACATTCATGCACGCGCCGCAGCGGATGCAGCGCAGGATTTCCCGGCAGTTCGACGCCAGGGTATCGACTCGTCCATTGTCGACGAAGACGACGTGCATTTCGCGCGGGCCGGAGGGCTGGGCGGGCAGGGCCGCGCCGGAGAGAAACTCGGTGTAAACCGTGAGCTGCTGGCCGGTGGCGGAGCGGGCGAGCAGGTTGAGAAAGACGGCGAGGTCGCGGTCGTGCGGGACGAGCTTTTCCACGCCGATGAGGGCGATATGTACGCGGGTGCCCGCGAGGCAGAAGCGCGAGTTGCCCTCGTTCGTCACCAGCACCATGCGGCCCGACTCGGCCACGACGAAGTTTGCCCCCGTCACGGCGGCGTCGGCCTGGAGGTACTTCTGGCGCAGGAAGGCGCGGGCGCGTCGCGTGATCGTCTCGGGATCGTCGTTGTAATCTCCCAGCCCCTCGCGCTCGAAGCTCTTGGCGATGTCGCGGCGGTTCTTGTGCAGGATCGGTTTGACGATGTGGCTCGGGTGGTCGTGGTCGATCTGGATGATGTACTCGCCGAGATCGGTCTCGACGGACTCCACGCCGTTTTCCTCGAGGAAGTCGTTCAGGTGGATCTCCTCGGAGATCATGCTCTTGGACTTCACCACCTTGCGGCAGCCGGTCTGCTGGAGGATGTCGAGCACGGCCTGCCGGGCGTCCTGCGTCGACACGGCGAAGTGAACCTTCACGCCATTGGCGGTGAGGCTGCGCTCGGCCTGCTCAAGGTACTGGTCGAGATGCTCGATCGTGTGCTGCTTGATCGCGCCCGCCAGCTTGCGCAGCGGATCGGGATTGCCAAAGTCCGAGCCGAGCACCTCGTAGCGCTTCTCGGTGCCAGCGGCGCTGTTGGACCGCACGGCCTGGCGCACCTCGGGATTGAGGGTCGCGGCGTAGGTGTCGATCTTTTGGTGAGCCATGGTTAGGGGGCCTGGATGAGCGCGTCGCGCAGCACCTGGGCGATGTGGCGGATTTGCAGCGGCTTGCCTTCCTTGTTGGCAAGGCCGGAAAGATGCATGAGGCAACTCATGTCGCCGGAGACGAGGAAATCGGGATGCGTCTCCATGACGTGCTCGAGCTTCAGGCGGCCCATCGAGCCCGAGATATGCGGGAAGGCGACGGAAAACGTGCCGCCAAACCCGCAGCACTGCTCGGCCTCGCCAAAGGCGGCGATCTTCAACCCCGGGATCGAGCCGAGGAGTTGCAACGCCGCCGGGCCGCTCTCCGTGCCGCGTGTATGGCAGGCGCGATGAAAGGCGACATTCGCATCGAGCCGTCCCTCCCACTGCGTGATGCCGAGGCCGTTGACGATGAAATCCGCCAGCTCCCACGTGCGATCGGCGAGAGCCTGCACCTCGGGCGCGTCGGGCTGTTTTTCAAACTCCAGCGGCGCGCCGTGAAAGAGCATTGCCGCGCAGGAGCCGGAGGGAATGACCACCGGCGCGTCGCCGGAAAAGGTCTTCACCGTGTGGCGCATGATCTTGCGCGAGGCGTCCCAGTCGCCGGAGTTGAAGGCCGGTTGCCCGCAGCAGGTCTGCCCCTCGGGAAACTCGATCTCGCAGCCGAGATGCTCCAGCACCTCGACGGTGGCGCGGGCGACATCGTCATAGAAGGCGTCGCACAGGCAGGTGGCCATGAGCTGCACCTTGCGGCCGGTGACAGGAGTGCGGGTATTTGCCATGGGTCAGGCGGATATCAGTTGGAGAAACCGGGCTTCCTCATCGTTCCACGATTGCGTGTCGGAGGGCTCGAAGGTTTCGAATTCAAAGGAGTTGCGGACGATCTCGCGGCCTTCCTCGAGCGAGGAGATTTCGCCGCGGGCCATGAGCTGGGCGAGGATGTTGCCCGTGGCCGTGGCCTCGATCGGGCCGGCCTCGACGGTCAGGCCGGTGGCGTCGGCGGTCATCTGGTTGAGCAGGGCATTCTGCGAACCGCCGCCGACGATGTGCAGCGTGCCGGGCAGGTCGGGCATCCAGGCGCGGAGTTGGTCGACGAGCACGCGGTACTTCAGGGCGAGGCTGCGCAGGATGACGCGGGCGATGTCGCCGGGCTTTTCGGAAACGGGCTGGCCGGTCTTGCGGAGGTAGTCCGCGATGGCGCGCGGCATGTCGCACGGGCGCGAGAAGCTTGCGTCGTCGGGATCGACGAGACCGGGGGCCTTGCTCACCCACGCGTGGTCGACGAGTTCGCCGTAGTGGAGCTTGCTGCCCTGGGCATCCCAGTTGCGCTTGCACTCCTGGAGGAGCCACATGCCCGCGACGTTCTTGAGGAAGCGCGTGGTGCCGGAGAGTCCCTGCTCGTTGGAGAATCCGGCGGCAAAGGACGCGTCGGTGACGATCGGGGCGTCGAGTTCCCGACCGAGGAGCGACCACGTGCCGGAGCTGAGAAAGAGCGGGTTTTTGGTACGCGCCGGAGCGCCCGCCACTGCCGAGGCGGTATCGTGGCTGCCGCAGGCGACGACATCGACGGAATCCAGCCCGATCTCCGCTGCGAGGCTGGCGATGAGTTTGCCCACTTTCGTGCCGGGCGCGGTCACGGGCTTGAGCAGGTGGGCGGGGATGCCGACCTTGGCGGCCAGCTCCAGGTCCCACTCGGCGGAGCCTGCCTTGAGCAGTTGCGACGTGCTCGCGATGGTCTGCTCGATCACGCGCTCGCCGCTCAGCCAGTAGGTGAGCAAATCGGGCACAAACAAAAGCTGCGACGCCTCGCGCAGCACCGCAGGATACGATCGGGCCTCGGCGGCGAGCTGGAAGAGGGTGTTGAAAAACAGGAGCTGGATGCCCGTGCGGCCGTAGAGTTCCTCCTTCGGCACGGTCTTGGAAACCTCCTCGATCAGACCGTCGGTGCGGCTGTCGCGATACATCCACGGCAGGCCGAGCAGGCGACCGCGTTCGTCGACGAGGCCGTAGTCCACACCCCAGGTATCGACTGCCACCGAGACGACCTTGTCACCATGCGCCTTCGCAGCGGCGGCGATGCCGTTTTTGATATTGGAGAAAAGCTCCGTGATGTTCCAGTGCCAGCCGGTCGGGAGCTGGACGCCCTGGTTGGGGAAGCGGTTCTGGTCTTCGAGCTGGAGCTTGCGACCGTCGAAGTGACCTGCGACGACGCGTCCGCTGCCTGCTCCGAGGTCGACAGCGAGATAGGTCTGATGAGACATGGGGAGGAGAGAAAGGGTCTAGGCGAGCTCGATGCGAACCCCCTGTGCGGTCACGGCCGCCTCCAGCGCGGGCGATGGCTTTTCATTCGTGATCCACACGTCGACAGCGGAGTTTTGCGAATAGAAATAACTGGAGGCCACGCCCGACTTGGACGAATCCGCCAGGAGATAGACGGACTCCGCACCCTCGACCACGCGGTGCTTCAGCCGGGCCTGTTCCTCGCTCGCCTCGCTCAATCCGCGCTCGGGATCAATCCCGCGGCAGGAGACGAAGGCCGAGTCAATGCGGTAGAGGTTCAGCGTTTGCTCCGCCGCCCAGCCCGTGCAGGACAGAGAGCTCGACATCAGGTTTCCGCCGAGGAGCACGACATGGACGGCAGGTTTGTCTGCCAGCAAATTGGCGATCTGGAGCGAATTCGTCACCACGGTGAGCGGGATGTCGGGCAGGGCCTCGGCGAGGTGCTGCACGGTGGTGCTGGGATCGAAGAAAATGGTCTGCCCCTCGCGGATCTTGGCCACGGCGGCGCGGGCGATCTGGATTTTTGCCCCGGCATTCTGAACCGCACGCTCGCGCACGGGGAATTCCCGGCGCTGGGCCTCCAGCCGCACGGCTCCGCCATGGGAGCGCATCAGCATGCCCTCGGCCTCGAGCTTCTCAAAATCGCGGCGCACGGTCTCCTCGGTCACGCCGAGAGTCTTGGCCACCTCGGTGGTGCGGACGCTCCCGTGCTTCTTCAGCAGGTCGAGCATTTGACGATGTCGTTCGAGGGCGAGCATGTGGGAATCAGTTTGAATGATTTTTCTTGCCCAATCAATAAAAGAAATTCAGAAGCAAACACAGCTAAACAAACATTCCTCCACCTTATGAGCTACAAGTACGTTAATTACCTCTGGGATGACGCCAAGGCGGCCTCCCTCGACTTCGTTTCCCTCCTCGTGTACCGCTCGAACCTCCTCGGCTCGGACCAGCGCATCACGAACACGGGCGGCGGAAACACTTCCTCGAAGATCGTCGAAAAGGACCCGCTCTCGGGCGAGGACGTGGAGGTTTTGTGGGTGAAGGGCTCCGGCGGCGACCTGCGCACGTCGAAGAAGGAGAACTTCTCCTCGCTCTACCAGAGCAAGCTCATCGACCTCCAGAAGGTCTACGGCTCCCGCGAGGAGCGCGGTCTCAAGAGCCAGGCCGAGGACGACATGGTGGGCATGTACCCGCACACGACTTTCAACCTGAACCCGCGTCCGTCGTCCATCGACACGCCGCTGCACAGCTTCCTGCCCGGCAAGCATGTCGACCACATGCACCCGAATGCCATCATTTCCATCGCGGCGAGCCGTCGGTGCGAGGAACTGACGAAGGAAATCTTCGGCGGCGAAATGGCCTATGTGGGCTGGATGCGCCCGGGCTTTGAGCTTGGCCTCGCCATGCAGGAAATCTCCCGCCAGCAGCCCGGCATCAAGGCCATCATGATGGGCCAGCACGGGTTCATCTCGTGGGATGACGACGCCAAGGTCTGCTACACCCGCACGCTCGATTTCATCGAAAAGGCTGCCGCTTACATCGAATCCAAGTACGAGGCGAAGGGCGGCCATGCCGGAGCCTTCGGCGGCGCGAAGTACCAGTCGCTCGACGAGGCGCAGCGCCAGTCGGTGTTTGCCCAGATCCTCCCGTGGCTCCGCGGCCAGGTGAGCCAGCAGAAGCGCTTCGTCGGCACCGTGCAGGACGACGAGAAGATCCTGCGCTTTGTCAATTCCCAGGACGCCCCGCGTCTTGCAGAACTCGGCACCTCCTGCCCCGACCACTTCCTGCGCACCAAGATCAAGCCGCTTTACGTCGACTGGAATCCGCAGTCCGAGGACGTCGCCGCGCTCAAGGCGAAGCTCGCCGCCGGTCTCGAGGCGTACCGCGCCGATTACGCGGAGTATTACAATCGCTGCAAGCATGCCAACTCGCCCGCGATGCGCGACGCCAACCCGACCGTGGTGCTCATCCCCGGTCTCGGCATGGTCGCCTGGGGCAAGGACAAGAGCGAAAGCCGCGTCACCGCCGAGTTTTACAACTGCGCCGTCGAGGTCATGCGCGGCGCGGAGGCCATCGACGAATACGTCTCGCTCCCGCAGCAGGAGGCTTTTGACATCGAGTACTGGCTCCTGGAGGAGGCCAAGCTCCAGCGCATGCCCGCCGAGAAGGAACTCGCCCGCCAGGTCCACGTCGTCATCGGCGCGGGCAGCGGCATCGGCAAGGAGGTCGCTCATCGCCTCGTGAAGGAAGGCGCGCATATCGTTTGCGTCGACCTCAACCTCGCCGCGGCGGAAGCCACCGCCAAGGAGATCACCGACAAGTACGGCCTCGGCATCGGCGTGGCTGGCACGGGCATCAGCGGATGCGGACCGGCCATCGGCCTTTCCGCCAATATCACCGACCGTGCCAGCATCCGCGCTGCGCTCGACCAGGTGGCCATCGCCTACGGCGGATTTGATTCCATCGAGGTCACGGCGGGCATCTTTGTCCCGAGCGACACGACCGGCCACATCCCGGACGACAAATGGGCGCTCACCTTCGGCATCAATGTCACCGGCAGCTACTTCGTCGCCGACGAGGCCTACAAGATCTGGAAGGAACAGGGCCTCCGTGGCAATCTCGTCCTCACCACCAGCGCCAACGCCGTCGTCGCCAAGAAGGGCAGCGTGGCCTACGACACCAGCAAAGCCGCCGCGAACCATCTCGTCCGCGAGCTCGCCATCGAGCTTTCGCCGCTGGTCCGTGTCAATGGCGTGGCTCCGGCCACCGTTGTGCAGGGCAGCGCCATGTTCCCGCGTGACCGCGTCATCGGTTCTCTCGCGAAGTACAACATCCCGTACACCGACGATGAGGCGACCGAATCGCTCGTCAGCAAGCTCGCGCAGTTCTACGCCGATCGCACGCTGACCAAGGCGCCGATCACGCCCGCCGACCAGGCCGAGGCGTATTTCCTTCTCGTCACGAACCGTCTCAGCAAGACCACCGGACAGGTGATCACGGTGGACGGCGGATTGCACGAGGCGTTTCTCCGGTAGTTCCCAGCCCGCCCGGTGTGTGGAGGCGGGCTGATCTTGGGGATCCCGCGGGGCGCTGGTGGAATTTTTTCCATCGGTTTCCCCGCGGGAGACTACCCCTTTCGCGAGGAAGAAAATCACTCTTCGCAAAATCTCCTTGTGCAAAGGGCGGCACTTCGGTGAAGGTTGCCCATGGAAGACCTGTCAGCCTTTTTTCCGGACGCGGATACGTTCTTTCCCCGGAATTTACCCGTCGGCTTAACCTTCGACGATATTTCGCTCGCGACTCGGTACACCGAGATCCTGCCCCGCGACGCCAACCTCTCGGTTTCCCTCTCGCCCTCGCTGCATTTGCAGATTCCGATCCTGTCGTCGGACATGGACACCGTGACCGAGTCGCGCATGGCGATTCGCATGGCCCTCAATGGCGGTCTCGGCCTCATCCACTACAACATGACGGACGAGGCGCAGATCAAGGAGGTTGCCCGCGTGAAGAACCACATTCACGGCTTCATCCGCGAACCGATCAAGGTGATGGCCAACCAGACCATCGGCGAGGTGCTCGACCGCATCACCCGCAAGGACTTTGGGTTCCGCACCTTCCCTGTCGTCGATGAGCAAAACCATCTCCTCGGCCTGCTCTCCAGCAGCACGGTGAAGGAGCGCTATCGCGAGCGCTCGGTCCTCGAGGCCATGACCCCGCGCAGCGAGGTCTACACTCTCCCGGTCAGCGCGATCAAAGACCACCCGATCGAGGTGGCCGACAAGTTTTTCTCCGAGCACATCGGCATCCACAAGCTCCTCATCGTCGATGAGCAGGATCGCCTGTGCGGTCTCTTCACCCTCAGCGACATCGAGCGCATCGAGGACGAGGCCACCCGCATCGTGAAACCCGCGCGGGACGAGCGTTTCCGCCTCGTGTGCGGCGCAGCCATCGGCTCGCATCGCAAGGCGGACGGTTCCCTCGATTCCGACCGCATCATCGGCCATGTCACCCGCCTCGTGGAGGAGGGCGTCGATGCCGTGGCGGTGTCCACCGCGCATGGATTCTCCAAGGGCGTGGGCGATACGGTGAAGCTCATTCGCAGCCAGTTCCAGGATCTCACCATCATCGCGGGCAACGTCACCAGCGCCGACGGCGTCGAGTTTCTCGCCAAGGCCGGGGCGAACTGCATCAAGATCGGTCAGGGTCCGGGGTCCATCTGCACCACGCGCGTCGTCGCGGGTGTCGGCATTCCGCAGATGACGGCGCTGTACGTCGCCTCCCGTCAGGCGGCGAAGGAAGGCGTGACCATCCTCGCCGACGGCGGCATCACAAAGTCCGGCGACATGGTCAAGGCGCTCACCCTCGCCGACGGCCTCATCTGCGGCGGTCTGCTCGCCGGGTGCGACGAGGCCCCCGGCCGCATCATGGAAATCAACGGCAAGCTGTATAAACAGTACCGTGGCATGGGCAGCCGCGAGGCCATGAAGGACGGTTCCGCCGCCCGCTATGGCCATGACAAGAAGGACGCCGTGGCCAAGGCCGCTCCCGAGGGCATCGAGGCTCTCAAGGAGGCGGCTGGTCCGCTGGATTTCGTTCTGCGCGAGCTCATTGGCGGCATCCAGTCCGGCATGGGTTACCTCGGCGCGGCGGATCTCAAGACCCTCAAGGTCAACGCCCGGTACATCCGCGTGAGCCCCGCCGGACAGAAGGAAGCCGCTCCGCACGACGTCATCACCGTCAAGACGACGCCCAACAACAGCGCGGAGTAGGACGAAGTCGGAAGTTTGAAGTGGGAAGTCGGAAGGAATCCCTCCGATGCTGCCAACGCGTGGCATGATGGAACTTCCGACTTCCGAATTCCCACTTCCGAAATTCCCCGGTTCGCTGTAACATTTCCCCTCCTTCATGGCCCTTACTCCGTTTTCCAGCCTGCTCATCGCCGATACCGGAATCTCCACCGGTGACGAAGGGAAAGGCCGCCTCATTCTCGAAATCATCGACGAACTCCGTGAATCGACCGGCAATCCGGACGCGGTCGCGGCGGTGATGAAGGTCAATGGCGGCTCGAACTCGGGACACTCCGTCGCCGATGTGAAGCTCAATCTCATCCCCGGCGGCGTGGTTGACACCACCCTCCCGCACCTGCTCATCGGCTGCGGCGTCGTGGCCGATCCGCGCAAGTTCCTCTGGGAGGCCGCCTATGCCGAGTTGCATGGCTACCCGACCCTGAGCCGCCTGCGCATCGACGAGCGCACCCTCGTTTCCGACCTCTCCCACCGCCTGCTCGACCTCGCCTGGGAGGATTACCGCGTGCATGTGCTCAAGGAGGAGCCGCGGGGTTCCACTGGCCGGGGCATCACGCCCGCCTACACGGACGAGATTGCCCAGTTTCAGATCACCTACGCCGACTTCCGCTCGGAAAAAGCGGTTTTCGCCCGCAAGCTCCGCGCCCGCGCGGATCGCGCCCTGCGCGTGATCGAGCACGTCTGCCAGCTCCGCCCGGAGCGCTGGCCGGAGCTTTTCGACACCCTTTCCAATGCCGAGACGCGCGCCAACAAGGAGACGATCGACGCCGGGATTTTCGCGGCAGCGGAGTTTGATTTCCGCTGCTTCAAGGGCCCGCAGCCCTTTACCCTCAATGTCGACTTGCTTGTCGACACCTATTGGGAGGCGGGACAAAAGCTCGTCGCCTGCGTGACCGACGTTCGCGAGATCGTCCTGCAAAACGTCGAGGCGGGCCGCAGCATCATCGGCGAGTTCGGCCAGGCCTACTGGCTCGACAAGCGCCATGGCTTCCCGCCCAACGTCACGGCCTCGCACACCTTCACGCCCGAGTTTTTCCAGTCGGCTGGCATCCCGGCCCAGCCCGTGCACACCATCGGGTGCTGCAAGGCGTATGACACCAAGGTCGGCACCCATGTTTTCCTCACCGAGCTGACCGACGAGCATCCGCTCGGCCGCACGCTGCGCCGCATCGAGTTTGGCTCGACCACCGGACGCCAGCGCATGGTCGGGTGGTTCGACGCGGTGGAGAAGGGCGACGCCCTCCGCTACGGCGGCTATCAGGATCTCGCGCTCAACAAGCTCGACGCCCTCTCCTACGGCGGCGACTGGACGGAAGGCGAACTCGCCATCTGCGTTGCCTACGAGGCTCCGGATGGCACGCGCGTTTCCCACGTTCCCCGTGACGACGCTTTCCGTCGCACGCTGAAGCCTGTCTACAAAATGCTCCCCGGATGGAGCGAGGATCTCTCCGGCATCCGTCATTACGCCGACCTGCCTGCCGCCGCCCGTCGCTATGTCGTCGAGGTGATGGCTGCGATCGTGGACATCGCATATGGCGAGAATCGCCCTGCGGTCCTGCCCAATCTCCGCTACATCGGAGTCGGTCCGCTCCGCAGCCAGATCATCAAGGACGTGCCGACGACAGGGGAACTCCTGAGCGCGCTATAAGGCGTATTTCCCACGCGGCAAAGGGCTTGAGGGAACGCTGAGCCCTGCTTAGCGTGCAAAGTCCATGCCGGGTACCCGATTCACGTCGTTCCGCGCAAAAGGACTCCGGGGCATCGCCACCGTGGCGGGGCTTTTTGGAGTTCTCGGCGGCATTGTGACGCTCCTGGGTTGGGCGCTCGATGTCCCCTGGATGACCGATTGGCTGCATACCGGCATCTGCATGTTCCCCAATGCCGCGATCTGTGGCGCGCTCATCGGCGTGGCCCTGATCATTCTGGCCTGGAGCGGTCGCAGCAGGACGTTGCGGAATCTTTCGAGGGTGACCGCGCTTTTCTGCGCGGTCTTCAGCGGGTTGGTGCTCTATCAGCATCTCACCGGCACAAACCTGGGTATCGACACCTCCATCATTGCCCGCACCTGGGGGCAGAAGGCCAGCGCGGCTCCGATGCGAATGGGCCTTCCCGCCAGCGTTTCCTTCCTGATCATGGGCCTCGCCGTCTTCCTCGCCTCCTGGAATGGCCTCGCCCGGCGTGTGTCTTCCCTGCTGGCTCTGGGTACGGTAGCCGTCGTTTCCCTCTCGCTCATGGGATACTGGTTCGGCGCGAACCAGCTTTTCGGCCTGGCGCACTACACGGCCATCGCTTTCCAAACCGGGTTCATCATTTTCATCCTGAGCACGGCCATTATCGCGGTGATCCCCGAGCATGGCCTCGCCGAGATGCTCCTGCGCGAGGATGCCGGGGGCGTCGCCGCCCGACGCCTGTTGCTCCCGATCATCATCATCCCGCCAGTGCTCGGATGGCTGCAGGTGTTTGGTCGGCAGTATGAGATGTACGATGTGACCTTTGGCACGGCGGTGCGAACTCTCTGCGAGACCGCTCTGTTTTTCCTGCTCCTGTGGTGGACGGTCAACACCATCAGCAGCCAGGCTGCCGTCGCCCGGCAGGCCCGCTCCGCCCTCCGCGTGCTCGATGAGCGGTTCACCCGTTTCATGGAGTCCGTGCCAGGACTCGCCTGGATCAAGGATGCCGATGGACGCTACGTCTTCGCCAACGAGTCTGCGCTCAAGGCGTTCGGATTATCCCGCACCGCTCTTTACGGCCGCACCGACGCGGATGTCTTTTCTCCCGAGACGGCGGCGATGTTCATTGCCAATGACCGGAGGGCGGTTCAGTCGCGCATCGGGATTCAGGTGATCGAAAAGCTCGAGCACGGCGATGGCGAACATCATTCGCTGGTGGCGAAATTCCCGATCGAGGAACCGGGTTCCGCGCGTCCGTTTGTCGGCGGCATCGCCATCGACATCACTGATCGCGTCCGGGCCGAGGAGGCCTTGAGGCTGGCCGACCGCCGCAAGGATGAATTCCTCGCCACTCTCGCCCACGAGCTGCGCAATCCGCTTGCGCCGATTCGTTACGCGGTCCAGCTGATCGCGCAACCCGGCGTCGACCGCTCCACCCTGCAATACGTGCATGGAGTCATCGACCGCCAGGTCGGCCACATGGTGCGCCTGCTGGAGGATCTCCTCGACATGTCGCGCATTTCCTACGGCAAGCTGGAGCTGCGTCGCGAGAGGGTCGAGTTGGCAGTCATCGTCAACTCCGCCCTCGAGGCCAGCCGTCCCATCATCGAGGCTGCCGGGCACGAGCTGGTCGTCGAGATGCCTCCCGATCGCATCGTCCTCGATGCCGACGCCGTGCGCCTCGCCCAGGTATTTTCCAATCTGCTGAACAACGCCGCCAAGTTCACCACCGCCCGCGGACGTATTGTCTTTGCCGTCGCGCGCGAGGATCGCGAGGTGATCGTCTCCGTGTCTGACAATGGGATCGGCCTCACCCCGGAGTCGCTGCATACGATCTTCGATATGTTCTCTCAGGTGCATCGCGGCGGTGTGCAGTCGGGCCTTGGCATCGGCCTCGCGCTGGTCAAGGGCCTGCTCGACCTGCATGGCGCCACCATCTCGGCCGAAAGCGAGGGGGCGGGACAGGGCAGCCGGTTCACCATTCGTATTCCCTTGCCCGCGGTTCCGCTTGAACTCTCCGCTCCCGGAGCGTTGCCCGACGTACACATTTCTCGAACGCTGAAAATCCTCGTCATCGACGATGTGCGCGACATCGCCGACAGCATTTCCAGCCTGTTGCGCAGCATGGGCTATGAAACGCACCCGGCCTATGGCGGCGAGGAGGGACTCGCCGAGGCGGAGACTTTCCGGCCCGATGTCATCCTCCTCGATATCGGCATGCCCGGCCGGGACGGCCACCAGATTTGCCGGGAGATCCGCCAGCAATCCTGGGGAACCCCGATTTTTGTCATCGCGATCACCGGCTGGGGCCAGGAATCCGACCGCCGCCTTACCCGCGAAGCCGGGTTCGACGAGCACCTCGTCAAACCCGTCGACGTCTCACAGCTCGTCGACCTCATCGAGAAGGCCCGCGGCTCGCGCGGGGCGGGCTAGGAGTCGCCGCTTACTTCTGCCGGATTGGTTTGCCGAGTTCGAAGACCTGGCCGGGCCTGGCCGGGGGGCCGGGTTTGTCTGGCGTGCCAAAGGCGATGCGGCCTGCGATGCCGGACAGAGTCGGGGCGTCCACTTTCAGGCGGAGGAAGCCGATCTTGGCCTCGGGCTCGCTGGCGTTCCAGAAGACGGAGTTCTGGCGCACGAGGTCGCGGTATTTGGGATCGATCACGACCGTGAGCAGGACGCGGCTATTGTCCGGCGAGAGGGTCTTGGTGGTCACGTCACCGACTTTCACGTCGCGGTAGAGCACCTGCGCTCCCAGGCCGACGGTGGTGGCCGGGGTGGAGATCTTGATCGTGAACCCGCTCGCCTCGGCCAGCGACGGGTCGGTGATCATGCGGCCGGAGAAGACGTTGCCGTAGCCGCCCGAGCCGGGGATACAGTCAATATAGACGCCGCTGATGATGGTCTCGAGGCCCGAGATGCCTTGCAGCGAAATCTGCGGCTCCACCAGCGAGAAGATCGAGTCCTCGCGGCGCAGGTTCTCGTAGCCGGGCTGGATGCGGGCGATCACCTCGACGCGGCCGCGATCCGTGCGCACCTCATCGACCAACCCGACACGGACGCCGAGATAGCGGAGTTCCGTGCGGCCCGGCAGGATGCCCTGGGCGCTGGCAAAGCGGATGCGGATCGGCGCGGAGGTCGCGCGGGCCGAGGCCTCGTCGTCAAAGAGCTGGTAGCGCTGCCCCTCCTGGACCGGGGAACCGCTCGCGCCGAAGCTGTCGAAGGTCACGCCGCCGCTGAGGAGCGCGGTGATGCCCTCGATATGGATGTTGATCACACCCGGTCCAGCCATGGCCGAGGTCGCGGGCGTCCGCCAGAAGCGCGACGAACTCACGAGCGCCGACTGGAAGTCCGGCTTGATCGAGGCGATAAGCGCGGGCTGGCCGTTGGCGGTGAGCGTCTTTTCCTTGATCGCGCCAGCTACGAGGCCGCGGTAATACACGGGCGCTCCCGGTTCGATGGTGGGAAGGCTGTCGGCCGTCAATGTCACGAGCAGATCGTTCTGTCGCGCAGCGGGATTGCCCACGGTGATCCCGGCAAAGGTTTCGGCAGGTTCGCCGGAGCCAGCCTGGCATTCGATGTACGGGCCGGTGATGATCGCGTCCAGGCCCTTGATACCTTCCAGATTAGCGGTTGGGCGCACGAGGGTGAATTGCGACTCCTTCGCCGCGAGGAAATCATAGGAGGGTTCGAGCTGGGCGGTCGCGATGGCGGTTTGCGAGCCGGAGGGAATCTCCACTTTGCTGATGATGCCGACGGGTTGCCCGAGGTACATGATGCGCGTCTGGTCGGCCACGATGCCGCGTGAGTCTTCAAAGGCGATGGAGATTTTCCTCCCCGAGGCCCGGGCGCTGGCCTCGTCGGGTTGGAGTTCGAATTCCTTCCCGTCGTCGACCGGCTGACCCTTTATGCCGAAGTCATCGAATGCGATGCCGCCCTGGATGAGCGACTCCAGGCCCGCGATGTTGAGCGAGAGTCCGCCGGGTCCCGCCTTGAGCGAGGTTGCCGGGATCAGCCAGAACCGTGAGGCGTCATTTACCATCTGCGCGTGGTTTTCATCGATCACGACCTGCACGTACGGGCGGCCATCCGTGTCGATCTCCTTTTCCACCACCCAGCCGACGGGCACACCCAGGTGGTAGATCGGCGAGCCGTGGTCGACCATCGGGATGGAATCCGCGCGCAGCTTGATCAGCAGCGTCGGTGCGTCGAGCGGAGAGAGCGGAGCCTTGGCCAGTCCGGTGAAGCGCGTTTCGTAGCTGCCATTGCCGGGACGCTGCCGGGCGCGGATCGAGTTGCCCTGGATGATGGCCTCCAGGCCGGTGAGCTGCTGGAGGGAGACGACGGGTTTTTCGATCCAGTAATCCGTATTTGAGCGAGCAAGCGAGCTGGCAAAGGCCCGGAGCCGCACCGAAACGATCACGCCATTCAGCTTCGGATCAAGATGCACCCTGGTGACCTTGCCCGCATGCACGCCGCGAAAGACGAGGGGCGTCTTGCCTGCCTCGATGCCCGGGGCCTCTGCGAACGCGATGTCTATCTCCGGCCCCTCCTCGCGATAGTTGTTCCAAAACAGCCAGACCGTGGCGGCGGCGGCGATGATGGGGAACACCCAGGCCCAGGGGAACGTCCTGCGGGTGGAGACGATTTCTCCGGCGTCTTCTTTGTCGATGGGTGTTTGGCTCATGTGGTACGGCGTTCTTTCCAGATCAGTGAAGGGTGGTAAATCTCGGCCGCGAAGAGCGTGCACAGCAGCACGGCGGCAAAAAAGAGTCCTCCCGGCTCGGCCTTGACGCTGGCGAGGATGCCGAGCTGGCCCACGGCGGCCAGGACGGAGAGGAGGAAAATGTCGATCATCGACCACGACCCGATCTGGTGGAGGATGCGGTACATCAGGGTGCGGCCTTCGCGGAGTTCGCTCGTGCCGTGCAGCAGCAGGATCCAGCTCATCACGGCGAGCTTGAGGAAGGGCACGACGATGCTGGCGAGGAACACGACCGCCGCCACCGGCGTCAATCCGGAATCATAGAGCTCCAGCACGCCGCCCATGATGGTGAGCGGCTCGACCTGACCGGTGATCGTGATCGTCATCACCGGGAGGATGTTGGCCGGGATGTAAAGGATGAGGCCGGATACCACGAGGGCGCGGGCCATGCTCAGCCGCGTCTCGTCCGTCATGGTTTGCCCTCCAGTCGCCGCTCGGCGGAGTCTTCGTCAAAGACGCGCGACAGCCCGATGGAAATCGCCGCCAGCAGCACGATCCAGCCGATGCCAACCTTCCACGCGACCGTGCCGATCATGTCCAGCTTCACCACCGCCACCACGCAGGCAATGGCAAACACGGGGATGAGGCTCCAGGATTCCGTGAACCCCGCCACATGCAGCGCGATGCGGCCGCCGGGCAGTTTCCACCCGAGACAGCAGGCGGAGACATAGGCGACCGCTCCGAAATACAGCGCCGGTGCGGCGATGGCGCAGAAGACAACCAGCAGCGAGATCGGCCAGTACCCCTGGTCGGCCAGTTTCTGCCCTCCCGTGATGATGAGATTGGACTGCGTGTTGCCCGCCACGGAAAAGGTCATGATCGGGTACACATTGGCCAGCAGGGCCATGCACACCCCGGTGATGCCCAGGGCGCAGGCGATATGGAACGAGTCATCCGTGCGGTGAATCATCAGCACCTCGCCGCAACGCTTGCAACGCAGCGACTCGCCATGCTTGAGCACACGCTCCCGGATCGAGACTCCGCACGTCCGGCAGGAAAGCCATCCGGCCTCCTTGTCGGGGCTTGAGGTGCGGGGTCTCATTTCACGGTGCTATCCTCCCTGCGGGGATGAGTCAGTTCTTCTTCGGCGGCTCTTTGTCAAAGCCGCGCCGGTGCTCGATTTTCATGACCGATTCGACCGTGTGGTGATCCTTGATCACGTCGGAAAACCAGTTGGCCGAGGGCTTGAGGATGCGGTCCTTTGTCTCGGGGTCCATGTGCGAGAGGCCAAAGGTGGCGGTGTAGCCCCAGTGCCACTCGTAGTTGTCCGCGAGCGACCAGGTGAAGTACCCGCGCACGTCGTAGCCGTCCTGGATGGCGCGGCCGATCTCGTGGAGGTGGTTCTGGAGGTACCAGATGCGCTTGGAGTCGTTCGACGTGGCGATGCCATTCTCCGTGATCATCATTGGCTTGCCGTAGCGGTCGCCGACGCGCTTGATCTCGTCATAGATGCCCTTGGGATTGATGTCCCAGCCCATCATGGTGAAGTGCTTGCCGCGCATGGACGGCCCGGCGAGGAGCGAGATCGGCCCGGGCGCCTGCGAGTAGTAGTAGTTGATGCCGAGGATGTCGCAGACATCATAGATGCGGTCGAGGTGATCCGTGTTGCCATGGATCATCGTGTTGTAAATCAGACCGCCCGGGTCGAGCGGAGCGCGCTGCCACCACGGCAGGGCCTCGACGCTCAGGATCTTGGCCGAGGGTTTGATCTCCTTCACGATCTTCGCCGCATCGCGGAACATCCCCGTGCTCGCGTCGATCGCCTTCCAGTAGTGCCCGATGGCGAGGGTCATCGCCGGCGGCCACTGGCCCACGATGTAGGCGGTCGTGATCTGGCCGTTTGGCTCGTTCTGCGGCGCATAGTACTTTGTGTACGGGGCGGTCGCCTTGACCATCTTCTCGACATAGGCCTTCCAGCGCTCGCGGGCGAGCGGGTGGAGCCAGTTGGAGTTGCCGGGGTGCTTCTTGTCGTAGAGCCAGTCGGGGAAGGTGAAGTGCCAGAGGCACACGACGGGCTCGATGCCCATCTCCTTTAGCTTGCGCGCCATGCGGACATAACCCTGGATGGCCTCCTCATTATATACGCCGGGCTGCGGCTCGACGCGGGCCCACTCGATGCTGAAGCGATAGTGCGTCGGACGGATTTTCTTCAGCGCCTCGAGGTCCTTGTCAAAGTCGCTCCAGCTATACAGCGCATTGCCGCGCGGCGGAGCCTTGTGCTGGCTCACGAGGATGTCCCAGTCCGTGGAGAAGTAATCCTTCTCGCCCGGTTTCACCGCCGGGTCTTCGTACTGGTAGCTCGCCGTCGAGATGCCCCAGGCGAACTTCTCCTTCATCTTGGGGGAGGGCCGCCCGGAGACCTTGGGCGTGGGGTCAAATTTACCGAGGGGATTGATCGGGTTGACGCAGCCGGACAGCAAGGTGGCGCAGGCAAGACCGACCGCGAGGGTGAGCCGTGTTGGATTCATGGAGATTGGTTTGTATTCCCTAACGTTTCCGCTGGCGGCCGCGCTATCCACTTCGAGCAACACGACCGGAGATTCCTTCATGCACGAGGGACTCTCTTGGGGGCGGATTCTGTCCATGCGCCACCGGAGGCGTCAATCCGCAAAGAGGCTCCGGGCAGGGGGTTGAAACGAAATCAAACGAAAGAGGGAAAGCCAATCGGCGGATGCTTTGCAGCAAGAGAGGGGTATACCCGGCGGTCGATTCTTCTATGATGGGCGTTCTGGAATGAAGATTTCATCCCCCAAAGAATCTCACCCTGGGGAAACGCGGGCTCCGCTCACGCCTGACAGCGTGGCCAAGCTCGTCAAACTCGGCGCCGAGGTATCGGTCGAGGCTGGCATAGGGCTGCCGGCAGGTTTTCCCGATGAGATGTATGCCAAGGCTGGCGCGACGATATCGACGGATCGCGCCTCGCTCCTGAGCTCCGCCGATATCGTCCTACGATTGCGCAAGCCGCCCGTGGAGGAGATCGACCTCCTCAAGCCCGGCTGCGTGCACCTCAGTCTCCTCGATCCATTCAACGAGAAGGAGTTGCTGGCAAAGTTCGCCGCTCGTGGGGTCAGCGCGATCAGCATGGAGTTCGTTCCCCGCACCACCCGGGCGCAGAAAATGGACGTCCTTTCCTCGCAGGCGAACCTCGCCGGGTACGAGGCTGTCATCCTCGCCGCCCGGTATTCGAACAAGATCTTTCCCATGATGACCACCGCCGCCGGGACCATTCTCCCGGCCCGCGTCTTCATCATCGGCGTGGGCGTTGCCGGTCTCCAAGCCATCGCCACCGCCAAGCGCCTCGGCGCCAAGGTCACCGCCTATGACACCCGCCCCGTGGTAGAGGAACAGGTGAAGTCGCTCGGCGCGCAGTTCCTCAAGGTCGACCTCGGCGAGACCGGCCAGACGAAGGACGGCTACGCCAAGGCGCTCACCGACGAGCAGATCCAGAAGCAGCGCGACACCATGACGAAGACCTGCGCCGAGTCGGATATCGTCATCACCGCCGCCCAGGTCTTTGGCCGTCGCGCTCCCATCCTGCTCACCAGCGCGATGGTTGCCGCCATGAAACCCGGCAGCGTCGTCGTCGACCTCGCGGTCGAGACCGGCGGCAATGTCGAGGGCATCGAATACGACCAGGTGACGAATCGCAACGGCGTGCTCCTCGTGGGAACGGCGAATCTCCCCGGCCGCGTCCCCTTTCACGCCAGCCAGGTCTACGCCGCCAACCTCGTCGGGTTGCTCGAGGAGTATTGGGACAAGAAGGAGAAGACCTTCGCTCTCAACCTGGAGGACGAGATCATCCGCGGATGCCTCGTCACCCACGGGGGTCGCATCGTGAACGAAAAACTCAGCTCATAGCCATGGATACCAACGTCCTGTTTATCTTCATCCTCTCGGTTTTCGTGGGCTTCGAGGTCATCTCGAAGGTTCCCTCGATGCTGCACACGCCGCTCATGTCCGGCACCAACGCCATTCACGGCATCATCCTCTTTGGCGGCATCCTCGTGCTGGCCGGGGCGGACAGCCTGCTCGTGCAGGTGCTCGGCTTTGTCGCCGTGGTCTTCGGGTCCGCCAACGTGTTTGGCGGCTTTATGGTCACGGATCGCATGCTCCAGATGTTCCGAAAGAAAAAATCCCAATGAGTTCTCCCCTGGCTCTCGTCTTTATCGGCGCGTCCGTCCTCTTCATCCTCGGCATCAAGTTCCTGAGTTCGCCGAAGACGGCGCGGCTCGGCAACCTCGTGGCTGCGGCTGGCATGCTGGTCGCGCTCCTCGCCCTGCATAAACCGGAGGGCGGCTCGGTCTGGCTGTCCGGCTGGAATACCAACTTCACCCTCATCCTCGTCGGCATCGTGGTCGGCCTCGGCATCGGCGCGCTCGGCGCGTACTCGGTCAAGATGACCGCGATGCCTCAGATGGTCGCCCTTTTCAACGGTCTCGGCGGCGGTGCGGCGGCGCTGGTCGGCGGGCTGGAGTTCATGCACGGCACGCATGGCGGTCTCCCGGCTTTCATCGCGGGTGCGATGCTCTTCGCCACGCTCATCGGGTCGCTGTCCTTCTCCGGCAGCGCCATCGCCTACCTGAAGCTGGAGGGGAAATTTGACAAGCCCCTCACCTTCCCGGGCCAGAACGTGTTGAATGGACTGATCCTCCTCGCGATCCTGACCCTGTGCGGCTGGCTGACCTTCAACTCCACCGGCAGCCTCGCCATTGCGATCCTCGCGGTCGTGGCCGTGCTCGCGCTCATCTTTGGCGTCGCCATGGTGATGCCGATCGGCGGAGCGGACATGCCGGTCGTGATCTCGCTGCTCAACTCCTTCACCGGCCTCGCTGTGGCGGCGGATGGTTTTGCCATCAACAACCTCGCCATGATCGTGGCGGGTACGCTGGTGGGTTCCTCCGGCACGCTCCTCACCCTGCTGATGTGCAAGGCGATGAATCGCCCCGTGACGAATGTGCTCTTCGGCGCGTTCGGTTCCGGCAGCTCCGCCAAGGGCGGCGGCGAAGGCGTCACCGGCACGATCAAGCCCATCCAGGCCGACGAGGCCGCCGTGCTCCTGGCCTACGCCCAGCGCGTGGTGGTCGTCCCTGGTTACGGCATGGCCGTGGCCCAGGCGCAGCACCAGGTGCGCGAACTCAGCGATGAACTCGGCCAGCGCGGCGTGGAGGTGCAGTTTGCCATTCACCCGGTCGCAGGCCGCATGCCTGGTCACATGAACGTGCTGCTCGCCGAGGCCAATGTGCCTTACGATCAGCTCTGCGAGATGGAGGCGATCAATCCCTCCATGGATCGCGTCGACGTGTGCCTCGTCATCGGGGCCAACGACGTGGTGAACCCGGCCGCCCGCGAGGACAAATCGAGCCCCATCTACGGCATGCCCATCATCGACGCCGATCACTCCAAGACCGTGATCGTGATGAAGCGCTCCATGGCGGCGGGCTTCGCCGGCATCGAGAATCATCTCTTCTACCGCGACAACACCCGCATGCTCTTCGGCGACGCCAAGGCGTCCCTCAACGAACTCGTCGCCGCCGTAAAGGCGAACTGACAGGCGGGAACGGCTCTTACGCAACATTGTTTACCATGAAAATCGGAAGTTGTATTTTCGATTTTCATGGTAAACTGCCGAGGTGATTCAAAGGAACACGCTGCGATCTGCATTGGATGCCGCCCTGGGACGGTCGCGGATCGTTGCTTTAATTGGGCCTCGCCAGTGCGGAAAAACCACGCTCGCGCGAGAGCTGGTAGATGTCGATTCCGCGAATTATTTCGACCTTGAGGACCCTCTAAGCCTGGTGCGTCTGGAGGAGCCCATGACGGCGCTTCGTCCGCTGGAGGGATTGGTCGTGATCGATGAGGTGCAGCGGCGGCCCGATTTGTTTCCGATCCTGCGTGTGCTGGCTGACCGCAGGCCGCTCCCGGCAAAGTTTCTCATTCTCGGGAGCGCCGCACCCGAGTTATTGCGCCAGTCTTCAGAGTCGCTGGCCGGTCGGATTGAGTTTCTCTCCATGGGCGGATTTGACCTTGAGGAGGTGGGAGCGGCATCACTTTCGCGGCATTGGCTGCGAGGAGGTTTTCCCGACTCCTTTTTGGCTGCGACCGAATCCGACAGCTTTATCTGGCGGCGGAATTTCATCACAACCCTTCTGGAGCGCGATTTGCCGCAATGGGGCATATCCATTCCCGCTCTGACCCTGTTTCGCTTTTGGTCGATGCTGGCCCATTATCATGGGCAGATCTGGAATGCGGCGGAATTCGCCCGTTCGCTGGAACTCAGCCAGCCAACCATCCGCCGCTATCTGGATATCCTCTCGGGAGCATTCATGGTGAGGCAGCTTCCGGCCTGGCATGCGAATCTGAACAAACGCCAGGTCAAGGCTCCCAAGGTCTATCTGCGCGACACCGGGTTGCTGCATCAGCTGCTGGGTATCCGTTCCGAAAAGGATCTTTTGATGTCGCCGAAATGCGGGGCTTCCTGGGAGGGCTATGTCATTGAGGAGGTGCTGAGGTCGGTCGATCCTGATGAGGCCTATTTTTGGGCGACTCATGGCGGTGCGGAGATCGATTTGGTTCTCCGCAAAGATGGGCGGCTTTTTGGTGTCGAGTGCAAGCGGGTCGATGGGCCGAGAATGACCCCATCGATGCAGACCGCTCTCGACGACCTTGAGCTGGAGAGGATTGCCGTCGTCTATCCCGGTCCCAAACGCTTTGCGATCGCCAACAGGGTCGAGGCGGTCCCGGTGACGTCATTTGCCACGGAACCGCTCTTTCCCTCCTGAATCACGCTTCCGCGGATCAGGAAGAAATTCGGATGGTTCGAGCTACACCCCGATGGCGCTGGTGAGTTCCCCGGCGATGCGGTCGGCGTGGGAGTTGATCACGTCCTGCTCGCGGCCTTCGATGAGGAGGCGGATTTTTGGCTCCGTGCCGGAGTAACGCAGCAGGACGCGCCCCTTGCCATCGAGCGCCTTCTCGGCTTCGACCAGCAGGGTTTGCACCCCGGTCAGCTCCTCCAGCGGAGGCTTCACGCGCACCTTGAGGTTGCGCTGGGCCTGCGGGTATTTGCGAAGGACTTTCTTCAGCTCGCTCAGCGGCTTGCCGGTTTCGATCATGATACGCAGCACCTGGAGCGCGCTTACGATGCCGTCGCCGGTCGTGGCGAAGTCGCGGAAGATCATGTGGCCGCTCTGCTCGCCGCCGACATTGTAGTTCTCGCGCATCATCTCCTCGATGACGTAACGGTCGCCCACCTTGGTACGCAGGATGCGTCCGCCATGAGCCTCCAGGGTTTCGTCGAGGCCGAAGTTGCTCATCACCGTGGCGACGAGCGTGTTGCCGTGCAGTCTGCCGTGCTTGAGGAAATCCACTGCCGCGATGGCCATGATCTCGTCGCCGTCGACGAGTTCGCCATTTTCATCGCAGAGCAGGGCGCGGTCGGCGTCGCCGTCGTGGGTGATGCCCACATGCGCGCCCGTTTCCTTCACGAGACGCTGAATCTCGGAGGGGTGTGTGCTGCCGCAATTTTCATTGATGTTCGTGCCGGTCGGCTCGTGGTGGGCGATGATAGAATCCGCCCCGAGTTCGCGCAGAATCCACGGCGTGCTTTTGTAAGCCGCGCCGTTGGCGCAATCGACTGCGATCTTCAGCGACTCCAGCGTGAGACCCGCCGGGAAGCTGCGCTTGGCAAATTCCACATACCGGCCGAGTGCGTCGTCGATGCGGCGGGCCTTGCCGATCTTGCCTGCCGTCGGGCGGATGTTCTCGATCTCGCCGCTGAAGACGAGCCGCTCGATCTGGGCTTCGACCTTGTCGTCGAGCTTGTACCCGTCGTGACGGAAGAACTTGATGCCATTATCCTCGTACGGATTGTGCGAGGCGGAGAGTACGATGCCCGCGTCCGCGCGGAGCGAACGGGTGATGTAAGCCACACCGGGAGTCGGCAGCGGTCCGATCACCATCACATCCACGCCGAGCGACGTGATGCCGGCAACCATTGCGTTTTCCAGCATGTAACCGGAGAGCCGGGTGTCCTTGCCGATGACGATGGTGGGCTTGGTGCCGGGCCGCGCCTGATGGCGGGTCTGGCTGAAAATATGCGCCGCCGCACGGCCCAGCTTGAGGGCGGTCTCGGCGGTTACGGGTTCGATATTCGCCACTCCGCGCACCCCGTCGGTGCCGAAGAGCTTGCGTTGATCACTCATGAATAAAAAATTATCTGGAGGTATGCGCCGCGGGTTGCGCCTCTTCCCGCTCAGGACGCCAGGGGATTTTCTGGACGTTCTGGTGGATCAGATACCACAGAGCGGTCGCGAGCAGGACGCACGTGAGCTTGGGTTTCCAGTTTTTCAGGATTACTTCTTTGATCGTCATCGTGCAGGAGGAGCTGGCTAAGGCGGCGGCGGAACTTGTCCACGCTCAGGTTGCGCTCAAGCAGGCCGCTGTGACAAATGGAAACCTGACCGGTTTCCTCGGAAACGACTATCGCCACGGAGTCCGACTGCTCGCTCAGGCCGAGCGCGGCGCGGTGGCGGAGACCCAGGTTGCGGTCGAGATCCTCGCGCTGGGTGAGCGGGAAGATGCAGGCGGCGGCGACCACGCGGTCGTTGCGCACGACCATGCCGCCGTCGTGCAGCACCGTCTTGGGCTGGAAAATGGTGAGGACGAGTTCTTTGGAATAGTCGGCGTCGATCTGCACCCCCGTTTCCGTAAAGGGCTGCAGCCCGATCTCGCGCTCGACCGCCAGCAGTGCGCCGAAGCCCTTGCTGGACAGCTCAAAGACGGTATCCGTGATGTCCTCGATCGTCTCGCGTTTCTCGAAAGCCGAAGTGAAAAACGGATGGCTTCCGAGGTCGGTCAGCGCGCGCCGTAGCTCAGGCTGGAAGATCACGACCAGCGCGATGGCCAGGAAGACGGACAGGCTGCGGATGATCCACCCGATGACCTCGAGGTTGAACATCTGCGAGATGAAGGTGAGAGTGAGAAAGATGAGCGCGAGACCGATGAGGATGCGCGCGCCATGGGTGCCCCGCAGGTAGATGTAAATATAGTACAGGACGACCGAGAGGATGCCGATCTCAAGCGGAGTCCTCCAGTGCTGCCCAACAAAGGAGCCGATGGCGTCAAGCATGGAGAATCGCCTCCGTCATGCGCAGCGCCTCGCGGTGCGGTTTGGGTTCATGAACACGAAAGATATGCGCGCCCGCCTCGCGGCAAAAACTCGTGACGGCCACCGCCGGCCAGGCGCGATCTTCCATCGCCGTGCTGCCGGTGATGCGGCCGAGGAAGGACTTGCGCGACACGCCGATGAGCACCGGGCGGTCGAGCTCGGCAAGCCGTCCGGTTTCGCGCAGCAACGCGAGATTGTGCTCCTGCGTTTTGCCGAAGCCAATTCCCGGGTCGATCGCCAGCCTTTCCGCCGCCATGCCGTAGCTTAGGGCGAGGGAAATGCGCTGTCTAAGAAATTCCCGCACCTCCGCGACAACATCTTCATAGTGCGGAGCCACTTGCATGGTGCGGGGTTCTCCCTGCATGTGCATGAGCACGATGCCCGCCCCGCTGCGGGTCGCCACCTCCGGCATGGCCGGGTCTCCCGTGAGGCCGGTGACGTCGTTGATGATGTCGGCCCCGGCTTTCACAGCTTCGTCGGCGACGACAGCCTTGGAGGTGTCGATGGAAATCAGGACGTCGCTCTCGGCGCGGATGGCCCGGATGACGGGGCATACGCGGCGAAGCTCCTCCTCGACGGAGACGGGTTCCGAGCCGGGGCGAGTGGATTCCCCGCCCACGTCGATGATGTCCGCGCCGTGGGCAATCAGCTCTCGGGCGTGATCCAAGGCCGCCGCCGGGTCGAAGTAGCTCCCCCCGTCCGAGAACGAATCGGGCGTGACATTGAGCACGCCCATGATGAATCCATGGCGGGAGAGGTCGGCAACGCCGCGGCGGTGCTGCCAGATCATTTCTTCTTTGCGGCCTTCTTCGTCTTTTGCACGCGGATCGAGGCGGAGCGCCCGTGGGCGTCGAGTCCCTCGATCTTGCTGAACGTCTCGATGATCGGCACGGAGGCCCGCAGCGAAGGCTCGTCAAACATGACCACGCTCGTGCGGCGCTGGAACTGGTCGGCGGTCAGGCCGGCAAAGGACTTGCCCGCGCCGCCGGTCGGCAGTTCGTGGCTCGGTCCGGCGAGGAAATCGCCGCCCACCACAGGCGAGATGCCGCCCATGAAGATCGCGCCGGAGGAGTTGAGTTGCAGGGCGATTTCGCCCGGGCGCTTGGTCGCGATGGAGACGTGCTCGGAGGCAAATTCGTTGGCGAGGCGGATGGCCTCGTCGAGGTCCTTCGTCTGGATGAGCGTCGTATGGGCGAGGGCCTCGGCCAACTGCTTCGGGCGCTGGGAGAGCTTCACCTGGGCGTCGACGGCTTTGCCGACCTTCTCGATCAACTCGGCGTCATCCGTGAGCAGCACGGCGATACTGCCGTGGCCGTGCTCGGACTGCGCCAGCAGATCAGCGGCAATCCACTCGGGATTCGCCCACTTGTCCGCAATGACGAGCACCTCGCTCGGTCCGGGCAGCAGGTCGATGGCGGCCACGCCGAAAACCTGGCGCTTCGCCTCGACGACCCAGGAGTTGCCGGGGCCGAAAATCTTCTGCACCGGGCGAATCGTCTTCGTTCCGTAAGCCAGCGCGGCCACAGCCTGCGCTCCGCCCACGCGGTAAATCTCATGCGTTCCGCATGCGGCCAGCGCTGCCAGCAGGGCCGGATGGACCTTGCCCTCCTTGTCGGCGGGGGTCACGGCCACGATTTCCGGTACGCCTGCCGCCTCGGCCAGCGCACACGTCATGATCGCGCTGGAGACGAGCGGCGCGGTGCCGCCCGGGATGTAAATGCCCACGCGCGGGAAGGGGTCGAAACGCTCGCCGACCACGGCGCCCTGCTTGTTCTTGGTGAACCAGCTCTTGCGCAGGCTCTTCTTGGCAAAGGTGCGCACATTGGCGCGGGCGGCCTTGATGGCGTCGCGCGTTTCCTTGTCGATGCTCGCCTGCGCGGCCACGATCTCGGCCGGGGTGACGTAAAGCTGCCCGACCTCAAGCTTCGGGCCGCCGAATTTCTCGGTGTACCGGATGAGGGCCGCGTCGCCCTCCGTCGCCACGGCGGCCACGACTTCCTCGACGGTGGCGCGGACGGCGGGATCGGGGATCGCACGGCGGTTGAGCCGTTGGAGTGCCTGGGCGTAGCCCCGGTCTTTCGGACGGAAAATCTTCATCGCAAATACATACGAAACACCCCGGCCTTCGCCAAGGACGTGTTGCAGCTTTGCGCGGAGAAGGAGCTATTTGTTGAGTTTGACCTCGGGTTTGAGGATTTCCGGAGCGATGTCGCCGATGAACTTCTTGAGCATGTCCAGCGTCTCCTCCTGGTTCTTCGCGCCGGGCACGAAACCATCGAGCACGTTAGCGTTCACGATCACGTACGCCCAGCGGTGGTTCACATTGTGAAACACGCGATCGAGATCGGAGCGCATGATGCGCTGCCAATGATACGGAGTGGTCGAGTTCTTGCCGACGAACCAGTACAGGAAAAGTCCGGTGAGTTCCTTGCGCACGCCGGGTTTCACCTCGATGGGACGCGAGATCACGAGCTTCATCACCGGGAGCACACGCCCGTCGTCAAGCTTCACCTTGATGACCTCCGAGCTCTTTTTCGTCCATCCCTGACCGGGCAGGCAGATCTCTGGACGGTGGATGCTGCGCTTTTCCCCCCCGGAAAGGACGATCTGACAGTTGATTTCCTCGCCCTTGTAGTTCTTGTAGCTCATCCGGGCAAACTGCGTGTCCTTCGGCAGGATCGTCTTTTCCACCTCGGTGATTTCCATGCTCTTGCCCGTGAAGCTGCCGACAGTGTCGGGCAGTTTCATGATTACACCGCCCTCGCTGGGGATGTTGACGTTGGGAGTGTGCTGGCAGATGGCTACCGTGACGCCAGCGATCGCCAGCAGGACCAGAGCGCGGATGGATGCCGTGATCGAGGTTTTCACCGGATCGGCTTCGAGAAAGGATTGGCTGCTAGTATTCATCCTGCCGGGTTTTGCGGGTTGCGGGGGCATCGCCAGTGGGAGGAGACACCCGGGGCTGTGCGGTGGTGGCGGTGCGCAGCGAGGCGAGCAGCCGGATCTTGAGCGCAGAGTAGTCCAGATTCAACAGCCAGCTGACGCCGAATAATCCGCCCAGGCCGACGGCGAACACGATGTATCCCGCCAGTTCGTGGAAGAATGATGGATGCTCATTCGTGCCGATGGCCACCTCGGCTCCCATCGCAAGTGTGCCAACGGTGAGCATGATGATGCGCACGAGGTTGGCAAAGACGGCCAGCGGGATGGAGGAAAGGAAGAGCAGGCTCTGCCGGACAATGCCCTTCTGCGTGAGATGGCCAAAGAGCGCCGAGACCATCATCAGGGCAAAGAGCGAGCGGATACCGCTGCAGGCTGCCGCGACGTCGACCGAGAAGCGCGCCCCGATGGGGATGCCCGAGATGGGGTCGGATGCGGAGAGAATGGAGCTGCCGCTCTTGATGGCGCCGATGCCCAAGAGATTCAGGGCATGCACACTGGCCTCGGACATCACGAGCCGCAGCGGCAGGGCCACCCAGTTGTCGAGAAAGGGCAGCGGGTAGAGAAAGACGAGGAACGCCCAGGCAAAGGCGAGGGACCACATCCAACGCAGGCCGAAAAACCACAGGATCAACCCCACAATGATGATCTGGAAGCTGATGAATCCGAGATAGATGTTGTCGGCCTTGAAGCCGATCCAATAGATCGACAGGCTTATGAGGATCACAGCCAGACCGATCCAGGAACTCTGGATAGGATACTCGGCGAGCTTCTTTCGCTGGACGTAGACCAGGAAGGCGAAGGCGAACGGTACGAGGTAGCAATGCTGCCAGTCCTTCTGCCCATCCGCGCTGGTGGTCGAGTCCCAGACCCACCGGGCAAACTTCAGGATATTGATGCGGGTCGAGCCATACCCGGAGGCGAAATCCACCCAGGCGAAGAGCACGTAGAGCACCGCCAGCGAGGCCAGTACCGCGATGGCGATGGGCAGGTAGGGTTTGTAGCGGGAGAGAGTCACACAGGAGAGTGTTTGGCCCGCAGGGGCAGGCCGCATAGACTTCGTTCAGACGGCGGGGGATTTCAAATCAAATTTGCCGTCACTTCCGTCACCTATTCAACAGGTTGCCTCTCGGCCAATTTCGGCTAACGCGGAGATGACCGCTGATTCGCTGACCCCGGCGAGGCAGACATAGGAGGGCATCTGGCAGCGGTCGATGCAGGGATGGTAGGGGCAGGTATCCTTCCACACGACTTGGTTGCGGTCTCCGAACGGAGCGAACCACGCCGGATTGCCCGAGCCAAAGATCGTGACGACCGGTTTGCCGAGGGCAGCGGCGAGATGGCCCGAGTACGAGTCGTTGGCTAGCAGATAGTCGACTTGGGAGAGCAAATCCGCCAGTTCCCGGTGGGATGTTGTATCGACGACGATCTGGTTGGGAGCTTGCGGCATGGGAATGGCCGTGTCCGGTCCGCGGATGATGATGACGGGTAATCCTCGCGCGGCGAAATACTCCTGAAGCACTGCGACGTATCGCTTCACCGGCCAGCGTTTCGTTGGCAGGCGGCCGCCAGCATGGAGAGCCCAGACCGGTTTGCCCTCCGCCCGCGCTTCCGTGATGAGCCTCCGGGCCGCATCGGGAAGTTCCGTGGGATGCCAGGGAAACCATGGTGTTTTGAGCGGCAGGGAAAACCCCAGCCTCCTCGCCAGATGGGTCCAGTTTTCCAGATGGCGAGTTTCCGGTTCGCGAAAGACGTGCTCCGTGAGCAGCGGATCGCCGACGATCCGGGCGGCAAACTCCATCGCCTGACCTGCCCACAGCCTCCGCAAGCGCCACCCGAGATGGGTCGCGTAGTAGTTTGCCCGCGTCACCGGAAACCCGATTCGTCGACGAGCCCGGGTCAGCCGGGCCGCGATATGCACGCGCGTGTCACTCCACGCGCTGACCGTCACATCCGGCTCCCAGGCTCTGAGTTGGGTGCGGCATTGTTTCCACCGTGCTTTCCAACCCTCTGCCGCCTCGAAGATTTCGAGCCCGGGGAGAAACGTCCGCAACATTGTTGCCGCCGATGGCGTGACGCAGGCCGCGACTTCATATCTCCCGGCTGCCTCGCGCAGGAACGGAATCGCCAGTACGGCGTCGCCGAGGTGGTGGAGTTCCAGTACGAGGAGTCGCGGCTTCATTTTCGCAGTCTGCCGATCAGGGCAAACATCCGGCGTTTTAAAGTATAGTACCGCGCTCCGGCAACGCGCATCCAGAGCGCATCCCAGGCGGGTCGGCCATGAATGCCATAGCGGGCCTGCATCCGGGCGGCCTCGGCCCAGGCGAGGGCGAGAGCGCGCGAGGTTTTCGCATCTGCGTGCAGACGGCAGCTGGCCAGTGGTTCCGGCAGATAATGCCACACCGTATCTCCGCAGGCGCGAAGCCAGTACTCGTGATCCATGCAATATTGCAGGGTGGGATCGAAGCCTCCATGGCGTTCGTACACCCGCCGCCGCCAGAATACCGCGGGCTGGAGGAGAAAATTTCCCCGGCGTAGACGCTCGATCGAAAACGCACCCGCCGTCTTCCGCCGTTTCCAACCCGAGTCGGATTCCAGGAAATACCCGTCGCCATAGACGAAATCGACCAGCGGGTTTTCCGCAAAAACGGCAGCCACGCGCTGCAGGACGCCGGGTTCGAGAAAATCATCCGCGCAGAGATACGTCAGGATGTCGCCAGTCGCGCGTTCCAGGCCCTTGTTGATAGCATCGGACTGGCCCCGGTCGGCCTCGGAGATCCATTTTGCCCCGACCTGGGAGATAAGGACGGAAAGCGTTTCGTCCGAGCTGCCGCCATCGATGACCCAGTGCTCCGTCTCCACGCCCTGCGACGCCACCGAGGCGAGGCACTCCGCCAGGTACCGGCCCTGGTTCAGGGAGGGGGTGACGATGGAAAACCGCATGCCGCGTTAAGTTGCGGGAACCGGCTTGGTGGCGGCAACGCCGAGTTCCTCAAATAGCTTCTCGTATTCGGCGACCACGTGATTCCAGTCAAAGGTGCTTTTTGCCCGCGACATGGCCTTTTCCCCGAGCTCCGCACACCGTGCCGGGTGACTGGCCAGATAGGCGAGCTTGGCCGCGAGGGCCTCCTCGGGATTCTCTGCATCGAAGGGCTCGGCGGCATCGCCCACGACCTCGCGAGTCGCGAGGCAGTCCTTGTAAAGGATGGCCGATCCCATGCCCATCTGATCCAGCAACACGAGGCGGGTCGCCTCGATCGAGGCGGGCATCACGAAGAAGAGCGCGTTCTGGCTCAACTCGAGATAGCTGTCGCCGTAGCGGGCTCCGGTAAAGATCACCCCGTCGGAGGAGAGGCTCTTCAGATACTCGAGGTGATCCTGCTCGTAGTTCGCGCCGCCGCAGATGACGAGGGGGATGCCCACCCGGGCCTTTGCGTAGGCCCGCAGGAGCAGGTCGGCCTCGTTTTCCGGCGTGAGTCGCGAGACGAAGAGCAGATACTTGCGGGGCTCGAGCTTCCAATGTTCCAGCTCACCGCATTTCACGGGCTGGTCGCGGATGATGCAGCCATAGCTCAGGTAGAGCGGTCGCGTTTTGTATTCGCGCTCGTAGCGGTAGACGATCTCGTGATTGTCCGCGATGATGGCGTCGGCCAGCATCGTCGCCCAACGCTCGCTCATGCGCAGCCACATGCGCGCGAAGGAGCCCCACTTCTGACGGCGGAAATCCGCGCCATCGACATTGATGATCACCGTCATGCCCGCCGCTCGCAGCAGGCCGCCGATGATGGCATTGCCCACGCCGCAAAGGTAAATCACGTCGTAGCGGTGGAAGATGGCGTGGATAGCAGAGATGAAGGTGTGCGCGATCGTGTCGAGCGTCTTCGTGCGGATCGTAGGCAGAGTGATCGTGCGCATGCCGCGATAGATCTTGGTCGGAGCCTGGAAGCGCGGGAAGCGGTTGTACACCGTGACGGCATGGCCTTTCTCCGCCAGGCGGGCGCCAAGTTGCTCCACCACGACCTCAAACCCGGAGTACCGCGCCGGTACGCCGCGGGAGCCGAGGAAGGCCACCGAGGGCACATCCGTGCGCGGCTTGCTGTTCCAGCGTTTCGGGAGGCCGAAGACCTTGTCGCGGACAGTGAAGTAAAGAAACAGGCTGTTGTACTTGAAGTATCGCGCCCACAGACGGCGCGGCTCCTGCACGAGCCGGTACAGCCAGGTGAGCCCACGCTTTTGCATCCACTCCGGGGCAAAGGCCCGGCCCCCGCCGAGAAGCTCGAAGGCGTCGCCAATGCCAAAAAACACGCCGCGGCTGTGACGATGAAGGTTCTCCACGATCCAGCGTTCCTGGCGTTCGCCACCCAAGGCCACCCAGATGAAATCCGCTCCGCTTTCCCGGATGCGGCGGGCAAACTCCTGCTGGTCGTGCTCGGTCCACTGGCGGAACGGCGGCGACAGCACCTCGACGATCTCGATATCGGGCTGGATTTCCTTTGCCGCCGCCACCAGACGCTCGAGGCACTCTGGTGTGCCGCCAAAAAAGAAGTGCTTCCACGGCGCAGGCGTATTCGCCAGCACATGGCGCATGAAATAGGGGCCGTAGACCCGATCCTGAAGTCTGGCACCTGAGGCGTTCAGGCTCCAGACCAGCGGATAGCCATCCGGCACGATGAGGTCAAACCTCTGCATCACCCGATGAAACCGCACGTCGTAACGGGCGAGCGAGACGAGGTGGGTATTGCAGGCCGAAACCGCCGCTGGCCGGTTTCCTCGGGCCAGTTCGATCACGCGACGCAACGCCGTCTCGTAGTTCGCACAATGCACGCGCGTACTCAGGATCGTGCGACTTTCCAAGGCGACCTCCTGCTCAAGCATGGCGACTGGCAATTTTTCGGCGAAGATTTTGTCCGATGGAGCCGCCGGCCGGCTGTCCCTGGACGATGCCGCCCAGCAGACAGCTCGCCGCATCGGCGATCTGCGTCACGCCCCAGCCGTAGGTGCGGAAGAACCGCCGAAAGTTACCAGGGAGATATCTGCGCATGTGCCGACTGTGGGATGAGTGAAATGAGAGATAGCTGAGATTTTGCAGAAGAGAACAAAACTTCACATACCCCCCGCGTAGCGCCGCCCTCGCATCCCCCGGAGGATTCGGCAAATGAGGCACAGTTGCGCGGCAGGTGAAGACGAGCCCGCCCTCGCCCGCGAGCCGCATGGAATACTCCAGATCTTCGCCCAGCAGCCAGAAATCCGTCCGATGCCCGCCCAGCCGGTCATAGGCCCTGCGGGTGACCAGCAGGCACGCTCCGGTCGCCCAGCAGGCAGCATGCGGAGCATCGCCGATCAAACGACGAGCATCAGCCGGTTGCCCGGCCACGCGGATCAAGCGCCGGAGTTCCGGCTCTTCAGGCTCCGGGAAAGCCCATAAGTTTCCCTCCGTATCGGAAAGCAACGGCGCGATGGCATTTGCGCTGCCGATGTCCCGGCAAAGAATCTCCAGGCAATCCGGTTCCGGCACGACATCGTCATCGAGGTACCACAGCGCGGTAACTCGCTCGCCAAAATGCGCGATGGCTGTTTGTGCGGCATTGCTCCAGCCCGCACCGGGGCCGGGATTGGAAGCATCTTCGCGCACGACGACTTCCAGCGTGTCGATCCTGCGGGCCACTTCTGCTACCGACCCATCCGGGGAATGATCCGAGATCACACAACCAAGCAGCGGCACTGTTGACCGGCCCAGGCACTCCAGCAGCCGAGTCAGCTCCGGGAGGCGGCGGTAGGTGACCACCACCGCCACCACGCCCTGTGTCATCGCGCCCATTTCCAATTCCGCAACGTCCAGTCCAGTGCCTCATGGATCGGGCGCAACGGTAGCCCGAGGGAAGCCAGCTTCGCACTGCTCAACTGGCAACTCGCCCGGCGCACGTGGGCGGAATCGGACAAAAACTCCGCCTCGTCATGGAAGAAAACAAATTCCTTCTGCACCAACCCCGCCCGCCGCAGCGCCTCGGCCACCTCGCTCGTGCGGATCGCTCCGGGGTTCGTCACATTGTACGTCCCGCCCGGCAGCCCGCGCAGCAGCGTCTCGACGCTCACCGAGGCAAACTCCTGGAGCTGCGAGATCGTATTCGTCACCTCCAGCAGCCGCTCGTAGCGCATGATCTTCGTCAGGTAATTGCGCGGATGATCAAATTCGTCGAACGGAATGCGCAGCCGCCAGATCAAGCAGTTCGGGTGATCACGCAGCATGATCTCAGCCATCGCCTTCGTCCTGCTGTACCAGCTCGCCTCCGGGTGGCCGAAAGGAAAATTCGGCGCATCCTCCTCGGTAAATGGCTCACCGTCCGGGCGAGTCCCCTGAAAAATGCACCCCGAAGAAACATGTCCCCACGGGATGTTTCGCTCCCCCAAAACCTCGGCCAGAATGCCTGGCACCACGGTATTCTCCGTCAGGCAGCGCATCTTCTCGCGCTCCGTGGAATCGATATTCGGTCGCCCCGTATACCCGATGGCATTGATGACAAAGCGAGGATTCACCTCCGCCACGATCGCCGCCACCTGATCACGATTCGCCGCGTCCATATCCTGCCGCGAAGGCGCAAGCACCTCCATCCCGCGCTCGTTCAGAGCCCGGGCAAACGCCGCACCGACATAACCGGAACCACCCAGCAGGAGGATCATGCGATTCTTTCGAAGGGAAGGGGTGTTGCTTCCGGCACGGGAGATTTCCAGAGGGAAGTGGCAGCCATTGCGCCCGTCCTTATCAAGGATTTCCGAGCACTTCGACTCCAAAAAGAGGCCGAGGCAGGGCTGAAGCGACCAAGCACATACGGGTTCATGGTTTATTTCATTTTAAATTGAATTTTGAGAATTTTCATAGATTCTTTTTGATGTGTCGACCGCGCCTCCCGCTCAGACTGAAGCTTTCCGGTGTTTCGAGAGAGACCTCGTGGAGGTGTTTGCTGAACTGGCGGACTTGTTTGGCAACCCCCGGTCGCATGGCCAGATCTACGGGCTGCTCTTTACGGAGCCCGATGCGATGTCGATGGAGGATATCAGCAAGCGGGTCGGCATCAGCCTCGGCGCGACCAGTCAGGGGCTTCGCGCCCTGGAGGATCTGGGCGTGGTCGAGCGCGAGGTGCGGGGGCGATTCGGGTACTATTCCGCCAAGCTCGAGCTGAAGACCCTGATCTCGGGTTTTGTCCGGCAGCGGCTCGTGCCGCGGCTGGAGAAAAGCAACGCCGCGCTCAAAGACATGCAGGCATTGATCGGCGAAATGTCGCCCGATGAGGCCCGGGAAGCGGAGTGGCGTTTGCAGCGGGTGAGCCAATGGCACCGCCGGGCATCGACGTTTCTTCCCCTGGCAGAGAAACTTTTGCAGTCGGCCTCTCTTTTCTCGCCTAACGGCGAAAAGTGAACATACGCAGTCACGCGCCCAGGCAGTCGTCGATGGTCTCCCAGGAGTTTTCCCGGGAACGGCCACGGGCGGCAGCATGGTGAAATCGGAAGCTCAATACATCCATAGCCTATGAAAGCCGTAATTCTGGCAGGTGGCCTCGGTACTCGTCTCAGTGAAGAGACGGTCTCCAAACCCAAACCCATGGTCGAAATCGGTGGAAAACCCATCCTTTGGCACATTCTGAAGATTTATTCCTCCCACGGGGTCAACGACTTCGTCATCTGCGCCGGCTACAAGGGGTATGTCATCAAGGAGTACTTCGCGAACTACTTCCTCCACATGTCCGATGTGACTTTTGACATGAAGGAGAACCGCATGGAGGTTCACTCGAAGCGCTCGGAACCCTGGCGGGTGACGATCGTGGACACCGGCGATGACACGCTGACGGGCGGGCGGATCAAGCGCGTGGCACCCTATCTCGACGGAACCTTTTGCCTGACCTACGGCGATGGCGTGGGCAATGTCGATATCGCAGCGTCCATCGACTTTCACCGTCAGCACGGACTCATGGCAACTCTCACCGCCGTTCAGCCGTCCGGGCGATTTGGCGCGCTCAAGATGGAAGGCAGCAAGGTTGCCAGCTTTCAGGAGAAGCCCCAGGGCGACGGAGCGTGGATCAATGGAGGGTTCTTTGTCCTGGAGCCTTCCGTGATCGATTACATCGCAGGGGACGAGTCGATCTGGGAGAGAGACCCCTTGGAGGGGCTGGCCCGGGATGGCCATCTCGCTGCATTTGAACATCGCGGCTTTTGGCAGCCCATGGACACGCTGCGCGACAAGCAGCTGCTCGAGCAGCTTTGGGAGGAGAAACGGGCTCCCTGGAAGACCTGGTAACATCTGCCTGACCTATGTCTTTTATCCCGGCCAATGAATTTTCCGATGCGTTTCGCGGGAAACGCGTGTGGCTTTCCGGTGTCTCCGGTTTCAAGGGGAGCTGGCTGGCGGAGTGGCTGTTGGCTCTCGGCGCCGAGGTGAGGGGGTTCTCCCTGCCGCCGCCGACCTCGCCTTCGCTTTTCGACCAGGCTGGTTTGCAGGATCGCATCGCTTGGGACTGCGCGGATCTGCGTGATCCTGCGGCGGTGAGCGCCTCCATCGCGGCAGGTAAACCCGACTTTGTCTTTCATCTGGCGGCTCAGCCGCTGGTGAGGCTTTCGTACCAGCAGCCGGTGGAGACGTGGGATGTGAATGTCCTCGGCACCATCCACGTGCTGGAGGGGCTTCGCAAGCTGACCCATCCCTGCATCGCCGTCCTCATCACGACCGACAAGTGCTATGAAAACCGGGAGTGGCTGCATGGCTACCGCGAGGAGGATTCGCTGGGAGGCTACGATCCCTACAGCTCCAGCAAGGCTGCGTGCGAAATCGCCATCGCCTCCTGGAGGCGGTCGTTTTTCAAGAATCACCCGGTGAAGATTGCCAGCGCCCGGGCTGGTAACGTGATCGGCGGCGGAGACTGGGCCGAGGATCGCATCGTGCCGGACTGCATCCGGTCTCTGGAGCAGGGGAGCGCGATTCCTGTCCGCAATCAGACCGCCACCCGGCCGTGGCAGCATGTCCTGGAGCCCCTCGGCGGATACCTGCATCTGGCGAGCCGCCTGGCGAAATCCGTCGGACAGCCGAACGCGGAGAGTCTCGCCACCGCGTTCAACTTTGGTCCGCCCCTCGACTCGAACCGCACCGTGGCCGATGTCGTGAAGGAGATCCTCAAGCACTGGCCTGGCGAGTGGGTCGACAAGTCGGACCCCAACGCCCCGCATGAGGCCGGGAAGCTCAACCTCGTCACGGACAAGGCCTTTCACCTCCTCGGGTGGCAGCCGCGATGGAACTTTGAAACGACCGTCGCCCGGACGCTCGAGTGGTACCGGCAGGCTCAGAACTGCCGGACCTCGCAGGAGTTCAGTGCTCTGACCCGAAGCCAGATCGAAGCATACAGCGCCGCCTGACGTATCAGCCTTACCCTAGCTTATTCGATGCCCATGACATTGGAAAAAATCAAAGAGGAGATTCTCCGCCTGACCAGGGAGTACTCGCGTGAGATGCACAAAGCGAACCGCCCCGGAGATGACGCCGACCGCATCGCCTCGGAGGGAACGGGAGACCCCGCCGTCGTGCCCTATGCCGGTCGCGTCTTCACCGAGGACGAGGTGGAGGCTGCCGTGTCGTCCACCCTCGACTTCTGGCTGACGCTAGGCTCGGAGGGAGCTGCTTTTGAAAAGGAACTCGCGACCTTCCTCGGGGTGAAGCACAGCCTGCTCGTTAACTCAGGCTCCTCCGCCAACCTCATCGCGATCACCTGCCTCACCACGCACAAGCTGCCCGATCACAAGCGGCTGCGCCCGGGGGATGAAGTCATCACCTGCGCGGCGGGATTTCCCACCACCGTAGCGCCCATCCTGCAAAACGGCTGCGTCCCGGTCTTTCTCGACAACGATCCGGTGACGGGCAACGCCCGCGTGGAGGATCTCGAGAAAGCCTATACTCCGGGCAAAACCAAGGCGGTGATGATGGCCCACACGCTGGGAAACCCCTTCGATCTCGCAGCCGTGCTCGCCTTTTGTAAAAAATACGACCTCTGGCTCGTCGAGGACAACTGCGACGCGCTCGGCTCGACCTATTCGCTGCCTGTCGAGATGGCGCAGGCGCTGGGTCTCGATCATCTCATCAAGCTCGCCGGGGAAAGGCAGGAGGGATTCCCCCGCATGCAGGGTGGAGTGCTGACTGCCTACACCGGCAGTTTCGGCGATCTCTCCACGCAATCCTTCTACCCGCCGCATCACCTGACCATGGGAGAGGGAGGAGCAGTCAACATCATCCGCCGTGCATCGCTCAAGACCTACGCGGAGAGCTTCCGCGACTGGGGCCGCGACTGCTGGTGCCCGTCTGGCAAGGACAACACCTGCGCCAAGCGCTTCGGCTGGCAGCTCGGCGAACTCCCCGCTGGCTACGATCACAAGTATATCTACAGCCATCTCGGCTATAATCTGAAGCCGCTCGACCCGCAGGCTGCCATCGGCCGCGTGCAGCTCCGGCGGCTGGACGGCTTCATCGCGGCCCGTAAGCGGAACTGGGAAATTCTGCGGCGCGGATTGGCCGATCTCGAAGAGTTCTTCGATTTTAGCCTGCCCACCCATGCGGGAAAATGGGCCGCTCCAGATGCCGCCGAGGCTGCGGATTTTTCCCGCTTTTCCTGGCAGGCCGGGAATGCTGGTCCGAGCTGCGATCCGTCGTGGTTCGGGTTCATGCTGCGAGTCCGGCCAGGCGCGCCCTTCACCGTGAGGGAATTGGCGGCGCATCTCGATGAGAAGCGCATCGGTAATCGCATGCTCTTTGGCGGAAACCTCCTTCGCCAGCCAGCTTTCGTTCAACTGCGGAAGGATAATCCCGCGGCATTCCGCACAGTCGCGGAGACGATGGAGGGAGCCGATGACATCATGCACACGGCGATCTTTCTGGGCACCTATCCCGGATTGAGCGGCACTCAGTTGGATTACGAAATCCGGACGATCCGCGATTTCGTGGACTCCTTTCGCAACGCGGAGACCGTTGGGTAGGAAGATCGAGCCCCCGCTGCTTCGACGTATGGCGACCGTATATGACGTGCTCATCGTTGGCGCCGGCTTTGCCGGGCTGACGATCGCCGAGCGCCTATGCACCCGGCACGGGCTGCGATGCCTGCTCGTCGAACGCCGCCGCCACATCGGAGGAAACGCCTACGACCATCTCGATGACCACGGCGTGCGCATCCATGCCTACGGGCCGCACTACTTTCGGACGAACAGCGACCGCGTCGTCGAGTACCTGAGCCAGTTCACAGCATGGCATCCCGTGCAGTATCGGGTGAAGTCCTTTACGGATGGACGGTACTGGAGTTTCCCGATCAACCTGGAGACCTTCGAGCAATTCATCGGGCGACCGGCGACATCGGAGGAAATGGAGGCCTGGCTCGCCGAGCATCGCGTCCCCATCGACCAGCCAGCCAACTCCGAGGAGATCATCGTTTCACAAGTCGGCTGGGAGCTCTACGAGAAGTTTTTCAGGGGCTATACACTCAAGCAATGGAAGCGTCACCCGAGGGATCTGTCGCCGAGCGTGTGCGGTCGCATTCCGATCAGGACCACCCGCGACGACCGCTACCTGCGCGAAAAATTTCAAGCCCTACCTGCAGCCGGATACACAGCGCTCTTTGACAGAATGGTGGCAGCCTGTGGCGATGCCCTCACGCTGATGCTCGACACCGACTATCGCGAAATCGCGCCAAATACCGATTTCCGCCATCTGGTCTACACCGGACCGATTGACGAATTTTACGACTACGCCTTTGGAGATCTGCCCTACCGTTCCCTGCGATTTGAAAAGGAGGGCTTCACCCCGGGGCAGCTCGCCGAACGGCAGCCGATCTCCGGAAAAGCTGGATTCTGGCAGCCCGCAATGCAGGTAAACTACCCCAACGACGAGGATTTCACCCGCATCGTGGAGATCAAGCACGCCACCGGCCAGGATTGCGACAACACAACCATCGTCCGCGAATATCCGCACGACTACACAAGAGGCCGCGAACCCTACTACCCCGTGCCCTCGCCCGATGCCGAAGCCATCTACGAGAAATATCGGAGTCTCGCCGCGGTTGGGACTCTCCCAGAAGTGTTCACTGCTGGCGGAATCTCTCGGGCAGGAGTGAACGCCTCCTTCGTAGGCCGCCTCGCCACCTACCGATACTACAACATGGACCAGGTCATCGCCCTCGCTCTGGAGAAGGCGGAACAGATCGGCGAAATGAGCCGCCCCAAAGGCCTTACGACCTGAACGGTCACTCCCGATCATGCGAATCTTCGTCACAGGCGCAACCGGCTTCATCGGATCCCATTTCGTCCGGGCGGCATTGGCCGCCGGGCATACTGTCACCGCATTGCGGCGCGGGCCTGACTCGCGCCCGGTGATCGCCCTCGATGAAGATCAACCCGGCAGCCAGCTGACGTGGATCGACGGCGGACTGGGCGACGTCGCGACACACCATCTTAAGAATCACGACGCCCTCGTGCATCTCGCTGCCGCGGGGGTGAAACCCGGCGCAGCCCAATGGAAGGAATGCTTCGAGGTGAATGTCTCGCAGAGCCTGAACTTCTGGCTGCGGGCCGCTGACGCTGGCGTGGGGAAGTTTCTGATCTGTGGCTCCTGTTTTGAATACGGCCGGGCGGCGGACCGGTATGACCTGATCCCAGCGGATGCGCCGCTGGAACCGACGGGCCCATATCATGCCTCCAAGGCTGCGGCATCAATGGCCGCCCACGGGCTGGGGGTTCAGCGAAAGCTCCAGCTCGCCATCCTGCGACCGTTTCATGTTTTCGGCGAGGGAGAGTCAGCTGACCGGCTTTGGCCTTCCCTCCGCCGGGCGGCGGAGCGCGGCGAGGATTTTCCCATGACGCTGGGCGAGCAGGTGCGAGATTTCATCCCGGTCGGCGACATTGCGGAGGCCTTTCTCCGCTGTCTGGGACAGGAGTTGACCCCGGGCGTTCCCCTGGTGGCTAATTTAGGAACGGGAAAACCCCAGACATTGTGCGACTTTGCCGGGCATTGGTGGAAAGCGTGGGGAGCCACGGGGAGCCTGCTCCTGGGCCAGGTCCCCTATCGCGCCGATGAGGTGATGCGCTACGTGCCCGAGCTTTCATAAAACTCCGCGATTCTTGATCTCCGAGATGCTTGTCATACTTCCAACCTTTCGCCGCCATGAGGAGCTGGCTCTCTCCGTGGAGTCTGTCCTCCGGGCAGATGTACGGAAGGTCGAGAATCCGCGGCTGTGCGTCGTCAGCAATCATCCGCCTTCGCACGGCAAGGTGAAAAGCATCATCGATGCGGCGGCGGCGCGATGCCCGGAGGCGGACCGATGGCAAATTGATTTTGTCTATCGGGAGCTGACCCTTCCGCCTGCGGAGAACTGGTATGGAGCCATCACCGACAATGCCCATGAGGAGGAGATCGTTTTTCTCCATGGCGACGACGATATCATGCTTCCCTGGGGTCTTGAGGTGAGGGTACGGGCCATGGAGAGCCACGCTTCGGAAATCCTCACCTCGCCTTTCGTCAGCGGATTGCTCTATGACGGGGAGTATTGCTATCCTCCGGCCATCGCAGAGAAAGACGACGTCCGCAGGGTGCCGGAACTGGCGGATGTATTGGGATGCGCGCCCTTCATCGGGAGCAGTTGTTTTCGGTACACAGAGGGCTTTCGGATGGCCCTGAAAAACGCCATGCAGATTTGCGAAGGCCAGACCTGGATAGCGGTCGATGATCGCAAACTGTTTCTGCCCTTTTATATCCCGCTGGTTGCCGCGACCCTCGGGGTGCCCGTCTCTGGGATCGACACCTCATGCGTCGTGCGAGGCACCTCCTTGGATGAGGTCATACATGCGCCTTTTGCCTGCCGGGGCTGGAATAACGCCTATCTCTACGGTGCCGTGCACGATCTGCTTTCTCAACAGCCCCTCGCTGCCTTTCCGATTGCGGCGCATTTTTCCCGGCAGTACCTCCAGGGCGCCATGAAGGGATTTTTCACCGTGCTCGCGGATGGCCGCCTTACCTGGCCGAAACGCCGGGAATGGCTCCAGCGGTTCGCCGGTTTCATTCCACGGTACCCGCGCGAGGTTCTCGGGAGCTGCCGCCTGGTGGTATCTGAATCGCTCCGGCTCAGGAGCATTCGCGTCAAAGTAAAACTGAGATCCCAGCGGCGGTGTTTGTCCCGGGACTGGTTTGAGAGCCTGTACAAACACCAGCCAGCAGCCTCCTAGCTCCATGCGAACTCGTTCCAAAACCGCAGCATGGAATGTCGTGTTCCACATGCTCTCGATGGGGGTCAGTTCCGTTGCCGCCCTGGTGACGGTGCCGATCAACGTACACTACATCCCGGTCGACCTGTACGGAGCCTGGATTGCGAGTGGCAACATTCTCGCCTGGGCCACGGTGATCGACCCCGGGCTATCCACCGTGATCCAGCAGCAGGCGGCCGCTGCCTATGGCGGTGGTGACCTGAAGCTCCTGGGCCGAATCACCGGCGGCGGTGTTGCGATGAACACCCTCGTCGCGACCATCCTGGTATTCGTCGCGTCCTTTCTCGTTCTCTTCCTGCCCTCCATCCTCGGCATCCCGGCGGACAAGCTCCCGTATGGCGAGCTCCAGATGGCCTGTTGGGTTTCGTGTATTGGCTTTTTCTTCAACGTGGCCGCCTATGCCATTACTGCCGTATGCCTCGGCATCCAGTCCAGTGTCGCGGTGGGCACCATCTTCCTTGTCGGTCTCATCGGCAGCTTTATTTTGCAAATCTACCTGGTCATGCATGGCTGGGGGCCGATGGGCATCGCTCTGGCCACGGTATTTCGCGGTGTCGTGGTACTCGTGGGCGATGGGATCTATCTCGGCTACCGGTTCCTCCAGGAAAAAATCCCCGTGCTCTGGGACAGCGCGGTCACGCGGAAGCTGCTGAGCCTGGTCTCTTTCACCTTTGCCAGCAAGACGGTCGCGACCTTTGCCTCCAATCTCGACTCCCTCCTGATCGTGCGATTGATCTCGCCGGAGGCCGCCGTGGCGATGCGCAGCACCCGGTCGACAGTGGATATCTGCAGCAGCCTCGTTAGCCGTCCGGCTGCCGGGGTGGCGCCCGTGGTGTCTCATCTGGCCGGAGCGGGCGAGCTCGAGAGCAAGCGGCATCAGCTCGTGCGCCTCATCAAGTACTCGATCTGGATCTGCCTTCTGGCCGTGACCGGGCTCATTGCGCTGAACAAGACCTTCGTCACGCTCTGGGTTGGCGCTGCGCTCTACGCGGGCAACCCGACCACGCTGGTTCTTTGCCTGTCGCTGTTTGTCGTGGCGCTGGCGGGTCTGTTCTCGAATCTCACGACGGCGATCGGCGAGATTCGCAGCACGAGCGTCGTCACCGCCATCCAGGCCGCAGTCTCCATCACCTGCCTGTATGTCGGAGGAAAATTCTTCGGCCTCCCGGGCATCGCCGCCGCCACCGGCGTGGGATCAGTCGTTACGGTCATTTATTGCGCCAAGCTCCTGTGGAAACACCGCGTGCTGACCGCAGACACTGTTCGCGAACTCGTCGCCGAGACTCTCCGCTGCGTTTTGGCGCTTGCGGTGACCACCGCAGTGTCCATCCTTTTTGTCCATACCACGGTTTCCTGGGTCGGATTTGTTCTCGCGGCCGGGGCGGTGGTGGTCGTGTTTTTTGCCGTGTTATACATGATCTCGCCGAGCCTACGTTCGGAGTCGGCCAAATTCGCCAACCTCAAGCGATTCCTGAAACGCTGACCGCCTCTTGATGAAGAAGACTCCGATGATCGTCAAGCTGCACGGGGGGGCGGGCAACCAGCTCTTTCAACTTGCCTTCGCGCTCTGGCTCCGCCTGCAGACGGGAGATGAAGTCCGGCTCGACGAGTGGCTGATCGACATTCCGGGCCAGGGTATCCGGCGTAACTGCGTCTTGGAGGAATGCGCGGCCAGCAGCCTGCTCCTGCCTCCCAAGAACTCGCAATGGTTTTGGAACATCCTTCGGGGCTCCCGTCTCGTGCCGCCCAAGGCGGCGGCCGCTGTGCGCGCCGTGCTGGGCATCAACCTCATCAACGAGCGCGAGCTGTCCTCGTACGACCGGCAGATCGTCAATGAGATCGGGCGAGGCAGGCAGAATATCTTTCTCGGCTACTGGCAAAATCACCGTTACGCGGGTGAGGTCCGGGCGGAGTTGCTGGAGCTGCTGGATTGGAAAATTACACCGGCGGATGCGTGCTTTCCCAGTCTCGAGCACATTTCGCGGGAGCAAGACGCAGTGTCGCTCCACATTCGGCGCGGGGATTACATGAAACTGGCCTCGGCCCCGGTGCTGGGGACTGCGTATTATGAACGTGCGATTCGCGCGGTGCTTGAGCGATTGGCCGCGCAGGGGAGCGGAGGGCGATCCGGCCCCCGCCCGGTTACCTTCTTTGTTTTTTCCGATGATCTCGCATGGTGCCGGGAGAACGTGCCGCCGCTCGTGGGTTCTGTGAATGATCCACGATTTAATGTGTCCCTGGTCTTTGTGGAGGGAAACGACAGCCAGGCCTCGCACAAGGATCTTTGCCTGATGCGAAATTGCGGGCACCACATCCTCGCCAACAGCACCTTTTCCTGGTGGGGCGCATGGAGCAATCCCCGCACCGAAAAGGTGGTCATCGCACCGTATCCATGGATGCCCGATCGCAAGCCTGTTCCGGGATTGTTTCCCGGCGACTGGATTACAGTGGAGTCGGGGTTCTGAATTCCGGCGCGATCATTTTCAACTGATCCGCAAGGTCTTGAAACGAGTACATTCCGGTTTCGCCATTGATCGCGACCTGCAGCCAGTCCGCCGTGTCGGGAATCTTGTGCCACCAGGGCGTGGTGGAGATCTTGATGCCGGGATTGATAAGCCCGGCAAGGAACGAAAAACCGCTGCGGCCAACCGCCAGAATATCGGCCTGGCAGAGCTCGCGAAACGTCTCCTGGGCGGATGCGTCGAGATGCCATACCGCGCCGGGCAGGGACCGGCTGATTTCGGGAAGATCGGTCGCGCTGCCGTCGGAAAAGATATGAAACTCCAGCGGGCGGGACGTGACGGAGCGGCGGAGCGTGTCGGCCAGTCCGATATAGTACGCCTCCGGCAGAAAGCGGGAGTACTTCAGATCGGTGCGAGCGTCCTTCAGGCCGATGATGTCACCCCGGCGAACATGCAGGGCGACTCGCAGGCTCCCGCCGGGGGATGCACCGGGCGCCAGCTCAGGATGTGCTGCGAAGAACTTCCGGTGGAGGGCGGCTCTCGCCGGGCTCAGGTCGAACGACGCCTGGTCGTACTCTGTAAAAAACAGGCATGGCCCTTTTCTCAGCTCCCGGGCCACGATGTGAGCGATGGGGTGGCGGCGGTCAAATGGTTCCTCTCCGGCGAACCTCGGGAGGGAGATGCGACGCAACCCGGTGACGCGTGGATCGGTGAAGGATTGCTCTCCGATGGGCAGGCCCAGAAAGTCATCCCACTCCGGATCGAGCGGGCGATGCACGAAGGTCAGCCCCAGCGCCTGCGCCAGATTGTGCGCGGTAATCCAGGCCGACGATTGATGACCGATGCCGGCGACGGGATTCGGCCGATAGGTCAGGCAGCCACCTTGCGGAATCTCCGCCTCGCCGGTCGGGAATCCGCCTTTCAAGAAGGGACGCGCGGCGGGATAAAACCGGAAGCGCTTTTCGGATGGGCCTGCGAGTTGTACACGGAGGCCGTACCATCGTGACAAGATGATCCGTTTCGTCCAACTCCAGCTCCGCTGTTTCATTGCCGGGATTACGGCGGCCCCGGGCCGGTCTGACAAGAGGATTTCCATGCACCCGCATCGACGCAGTTTCCATTCCCCGATTGGTGCCTTTCGCCAGCCTTGAAGCCATGGAAACGAGTTTCGTCATATTGACCCATTCCGATCCCGCCCAGGTGGCGCGGCTTGCCCGCAGTCTCGCGCCGGCCGGTCGCGCATTCATCCACGTCAACGCCGAGAGCGATGTGGCGTCCTTTCGCGAGGCGGTCGGCGGTGACGCTGCCTTTGTGGAGGCGCGAGTGCGGGTTCAATGGGGCACCTGCAGCCTGCTCGATGCGATTCTCTCGTCTCTACGCGAGGCGATCGAGAGATCCGACAGCAGCCGTTTTGTCCTGCTCAGCCAAAGCTGCCGCCCCATTCGGACGCCGCAGGCGATTGGAGATTTCTTTCGCGCCCATCCGGAGAGCGAGTACATCGGAATGCGACGGATGAGACCATACGGCATCGATCGCTGGCGACTCTCCTACGATCTGCAGCGCAACGACCTGCCCGCCTGGTCGCAGCGGGGCGTCGTGGGCAAGGTGCTCCGGCGCACCGGTCTGGCCGTGCCCGCCCTCGACTGGCGCACGGGCCTGGGCGGGATGGCCCCGGCCAAGGGCTGCCTGTGGTGGGCATTGACCCGCCCGGCATGCGAGCACCTCCTGCGGGAGATCGACTCCCGGTCGGAGCTGATGCGGTACGCCAGATCGCTTTTCGGCCCCGAGGAGATCATTCCGCATACGGTGATGCTCAACTCGCCTTTTGCCGACCGCATCCGCCATCACCTCACCTATGAGGACTGGTCGCAGCGGGGGCCATCGCCGAAATGGCTAGCGCCTTCGGATATCGAGGCCTTGCAGTCGCACGATTTTCAGTGGAGAGATGACTACGGCAGCGGAGAGGCGCTCTTCGCCCGCAAATTTCGTCCCGACATGTTTCCTACCCTCCCGGCTGACCAGCAGTTCTCCGCATGAAAGTCTCCATTCTCGCCAGTGCGGTGGACTACGGGACCCGCAGCATTTCCGAGACCTACAAGCAGGCCATCCAGCCTACCTCGAGCCTCACGCTCACCCGGGGATTCAAAAAGTTAAAACCGGAGGATCTCCTGCGCGTCACATCCTTCCTGGCTCTCAACTGGCTGTGCCGGAATACCGTGCTCTGCATGTTCAATGCGCCGGTCCTGCTTGGCGGACTTTTCCCCCTGCCTCGGTTCTCCCGATGGGTGGGCTTTTTGGAATGGAACGAACTGCTCGCTCCCTCAGGCCAGCATATTCCGCTCTTTTCCTTCTACGACCGCATTTACAAGACGGCGTTCCGGCGCTTGTCCGGGCTCTACAGTCCCGCCCCGGATTTCATCAAGCTTTACGAAGGAAAGGGCATCGCGATTCAGCGCTGCGATTGCCCGCTGCCTCCGCCGCACCAGGTGCCGTTCCGCCCGCAACTGGCTCCAAAGACCAAGGTGCTATTCGTCGGAGCGGATTACGTTCGCAAAGGTGGGGACATCCTGCTTCAGGAATGGGCCCGCCTTCGCCCGGCGAATGCCACTCTCACTTTTGTATGCCCTCATCCTCCCGAGGCTGAAATCGAGAACGTGATCTTCCGGCGAGACATCCGGGCGGGAACGCCCGAGCAGCAGACCCTCTTTCTCGATCACGACATTTACGTGCTGCCGACGCGGAAGGATTCGTACGGCTTTGCCATTCTGGAGGCTCTCAATAGCGGCATGTCTGTCATCTCCTCCTCCGAGGCGGGAGCGGCTCATGTCGTCTCGGACTTCGGCGGAAGCGTCTCCGCGACTCCCGAGGGAACAGTAGCAGCCTTGTTTGCGCATCTCGAACGCCGCGACGCTATCCAGGCCGCTCGCGAGGCCTGCCAAGCCTACCTCCCCGTTTATCGCAACAGGGTGAAACAGTCGCTTGCGGAAATACTCGGAATTCCTCGTTTCTAAGCGAAGCCTAACAGTTCAGTATATGCGATTTTTATTTCTGATCCAAGGTCGGACGACGGATGATCAGCCGGGGTATCACGATGGATGTCTGCGGTTGTTACAAGAAAACCGGATTAGCGCATACGATTACTTTTGTTATTACGATGGGAGTGATAATCTAACCGGGAAGGGTTGGTCTGAGCAATGGAGTCGACTTGAGCGCAAAGCCAAGGATTTCTCGCCAGACTTGGTGCTCCTTCAATTTTTTCATGGTCCGATGGATAATGTTAGCGGTTTGATGGCCCGGCTTCGAGTCTTGCCGTCCGGCCCAACCATAGCATCAAGTTGTGGTGATCCATTTGCACCCGGACTTTTGGACCATGGTTTTCCGCGGTCATTCATCGAATCCTCGTCCCTTGCCGATATGTCCTTTTTTTCGCAAATGGGACGCAGCGCCAAGGCGGCGGAAAAGTGGGGTGCGAGGAACCTGCTTCTTTGGCCGCATGGAAACTGTCAGAAACGTTTTCCTAACGATTTTGATGCAGTCACCTGGAAACCGGAATTTGATGTCGTTTTCGTGGGAAACCATACATCGGTGCGAAACCCTTTCTCCTCGCTTGGTCGTGGATCAAAGAAACGTGCCGCTTTGGTCGATGCTCTCACGCGTCGCTATGGCAAGAGGCTTGGATTATTTGGGCGTGGCTGGAATGGAAATCCGGCTTGGCAAGGGCCAATCCCGTATCATGATCAAGTGAAGGCCTTCCGACGAGGTAGAGTCGTTTTTGGCGGGTATCCCCACGCCAGCGACGATTATTATCTCTCCGATCGGCCATTTATTGCGATGGGTTCGGGTATTCCCTTGATTGACTACCGGGTGCCGAAAGTCGATGAGTTATTCTTGGAGGAACGTGATTGGTATCTGTTTTCCGATAGCAATGAGTTGATGGCGCAATGTGACAAGGTTCTCAAGTCAGACTGTGCTGAAGTCATGCGGAAGGCGGAAAAGGCGGCGGCCCTCGTTCACCAGAAACACACTCAGTATCACCGGATGAAATTTGCCATCGAGACCATGACCGCGCTGCGTATGGCCCGCTTGCAGAAGCGAGAATTTCATGTTCCCGAGATCGAGTTTTTACTACCCGGCCCTTCCGGGCGGGATGCGATTCGCAACATTCGAGGATAGCTCTTGGTCGGGCACCCTTTGACCATCCATTTTTCACCATGACTGGAAATTTTAACAGCCGGCCGTTCATCCTGATCATTGGCGGCCTGATTTACATTGCTCTAGCTTTGTTCGGCTTTCGAGCGCTCTTGGGCGGAGATATCATCCGATTTGGCTTTATACTCTGCCTGCCCCTCGTCTTGGTGTTTAACAGCTTGCGAAGATATTGGGCCGCATTTCTTCTGGGCAGTTTATCGTTGTGGACCTTGGGAAGCTTCCAGATGCCTGTCATTGGCTCTTTAGGCCTGAGTGGTGTTATGTTGCTTCTCGTTGCTGGATTTCTTGTGCTCGACGTAGCGATGCGGAAGCCCCGTATTTTCATCTATTGGCGCGGATATTATACGCTGTTTGTCCTGTCCGTTGCACTAATAGCTGCCCGAGTAATTTATGATCGCCCGGGAATGGCAAATCTTGGATCCGAGCAAGGTGGTCTGAATGTCGCGGTCAATTATATCATGTCATTTGCTGGCTTTGGCCTGGGATACTTTGCGGCCCTATATCAAAAATCTTGGAAGGCAACTTTCCGACTTCTTGTCCTGAGTTCTATAGTATTCTATCTGATCGGTGATATCTGGTTGTCTCGTGGCGTGGTGTCAGATGGATCCGGAGAGATGAGCGTTTACGGCTTATCCTACACCCGATCGCTCTATTTCCTATTTACCGCTCTTATAATTTTGTCCCTGCGGGCGAAAACATTTCGGCTATTTGGGCCTGTAGCATTTGCTGTCGTCATAGCCCTTCTGCTTGTGCTGGGAGGTATTAGCGCGGTTCGTTCAACGGTTTTCCAAACTGGAGCAATGATTGCCACTGCGGGGTTGCTGTATCGTCGTTTCGCAACGGGAATGTTGATATATGTCGGATTGGCGGTTGCGGCCCTCGGGAGTATTGTCGCGGTTATACCCTACGACGATCTTCCTTCGAATATTAAACGGCCGCTGTCTGTTTTTTTGATGGACAAAAACGATACATCCGCGGCGTATGGCGCGAAGGACGAATTTCGAGAGAACCTGTGGAATTATGCCACTAAACAAATTACGGTGAATCCCATTTTTGGACGCGGGTGGGCGTTTGATCTTTCGGATCTGTTGACCTCCATGAACATGGATAATGTAACGCCCGAGGAGGGGCAACTGGTGATGACGGGGTCTTTCCATAACTCATTTTTGACGATCGCGGTGAATAGTGGCGTCCCTACAGCCGCGATTTGCGTATTGGCGTTCCTGAGTGGTGGGTTTTCTCTATTTAGATACGCTCGAAAGGAGACTGATCCCGAGCTGAAGGAGTCCATTTCCTTCATGTTGATCTATTGTAGCTCGATTATTATCATGGCTTACCTGAACGGAAGTACCTATGAGATCAGGGGATTGGCGGTGGCTCTGGGTATCGCTTCCGCATTCCGCGATGTTGCGGAACGCAAGCGAGCTGACCAGCGAAGGGCTGCGGCGGTTCCCTCTGTTGAGGGCGGTGCATTGCCGCAGCAGGCCTGACCAAGGCTCATGGAGGATAATGCGATGATTCATTCCTGGCGCTTTTTCTCTCGACGTTTCCTTTCTGTGAAAATCCGCCTGCATCAGCTGACCGGTTGGGCTGCCACTGTGCTTGCAGGAATTCAGGCACCGTACTCCTGTGCGATCATTGGAGCTCCAATCATCAGTCTGACAGAAGGAAGTCGAGTGACATTCGGACAAAGAGTGATGTTGATCTCAAAAGCGTGGTCCACTGCACTCGGTGTATCCAGGCCCTCAATTATTCGCACCTTGACCGCTGATGCGGTCATATCGATCGGCAACGATGTGGGAATGAGCGGAGTAACAATATGCGCCGCTAAAAGTATTGTCATAGCAGATCGAACTCTCGTTGGGGCGGACTCAATGATTGTCGATAATGATTTTCATCCGATCCCTCCTGAGCATCGAAGGGAAGCATCAATTGCCTATGAAAACGGTAGAGGAATTGAGATTGGCGAAAATGTATTCATTGGAGCGCGGTCAATCATCCTGAAAGGCGTCAAAATTGGTGCAAATTCCGTCATTGGTGCTGGCAGTGTTGTCACATGCGATATTCCGGGAGATGTCGTCGCTGGCGGCAATCCATGCCGGGTGTTGAAGCAGTTGAAGTAGGAGTCATGGCGGAAGTGTTTTTGGCTCCTTTTATAACGACACAATTTCCATGAACATCGGAATAGCGGGCCCTATTTCCCTTCAGCCGTTCAAAGAACTCTTCTCCCATGGCGAAGTTATTCCGAGAACATACAGTTTTCCTCTTATTGGCCATCTTGCGAGGGAGGTTTATGATCGAGGACATTCCGTCACCGTCTTCGCATTAAGTTCTGAGGTGAATTCAACGGTTCGTCTGTCAACGGACCGCCTGCGGGTAATCATCATGCCCCAGCGCGCTCGTAGGACTGCCTATGATTTTTATTCGCATGAGCGGAAGATATTATCTGAAGCAATGTCTGGTTCGGATTGTGATATCATCCACGCGCATTGGACCTATGAGTTTGCTGCTGCTGCGCAGAGCTCAGGGAAGCCTGTATTGATCACGGCACATGATTCTCCTTTGGTGCTGCCTCGATTTTTTCTGTGGACGAAAGGCATGTTGTTCTGGGTAATGCGCAGTTTTCTAGGTCTCAAAGTCGTGGCTGGAGCGTCGGCGATGTCCGCGGTTTCTCCATATGTTCAAGGTCACCTGCAAGTAGTTAGTCGCTCAGACTCTGACATCACTGTTATTCCTAACGGCGTTGGGGAGTCGCTGTTTCAGCTGGGATCTCGGCGAATGGAGCGCTGGAGTCCCTCTCAACCTCTTACGCTTGCAATGGTGCTGGAGGGTTTCACCCGGAGAAAAAATGCAAAGGTCGCATTAAAAGCATTTCAAATATTGAGAAGAAAGAATCCGCAGATCCGGATGCGGTGTTATGGAGTCGGCTTTGGTCTTGGGGATGACGCTGAACGATGGGCGGAAAAATCTGGATTGCTCGAGGGAATCGAGTTTGTCGGCAAGGTGTCCCAGGAGCGCCTCTTTCGGGAGCTGACCGAGCAGACTCATTTGCTCGTCCATCCGTCGCTTGAGGAAGCACACCCTATGGCTTTATGCGAAGCGATGGCTCTGGGCGTACCGATCTTGGGGGGAAGGAATAGCGGCGGAGTAGCTTATACTCTCGCTGACGGAGCTGCTGGCTATCTCTGCGATGTGCGCAGTGCTTCCGCTATCGCCGAGACCGTCCAGCAGGCGATAGATGATTATCAACAAAGTATGGAAAAGGCGCGGTATGCGTGGGAGTACGCTCACAGGGAGTTCACAATCTCAAGAATGACCTCGCGATACCTTGATGCCTATGAAAGGGTGTTGGGGCGCACCACGGAATTACCATAGCCTTTTTAGGGATTTTTTTTGGGAATGACAGCCTCTGCCAGATTCGGACGCGATCCGATCTTTTTCGGATGAACAAAGCGTCTCCTCGTGTTGCGGCGTTGCTGACCTGTTTTAATCGGCGTGAAAAGACGCTCGCCTGCCTGAAGGCGTTGCGGGAGCAGCTGCCCGCGCGGACGCCGGCGGGGGAGGAGGTCGAGATCGACGTGTTTTTGGTCGATGACGGGTCCAAGGATGGCACGGCGGAGGCGGTGCGGGCGTATTGGTCGGCGGCGCACATCATTCCCGAGGATGGGATGCGGTTTTGGTGTGGAGGTATGCGGCGTGCCTGGGAGGTCGCAGCGGCGACGGACCCTGATTATTATTTCTGGCTGAATGACGATACGCGCCTGCTCCCTGGTGCGCTTGCTCGGCTGCTCCAGCATGCGAGCGGGGCCGACGAGACTGGGGACCTGCGGGTGGCGCTGGCCAATTGCCGCGATCCGGAGCTCGGGATTTTCACCTATGGGGGCTACGAGCGGCTGGGTGCTCATCCGCTGATCCTGAAGTCAATGGCGGTCAACGAGCACCAGCCGGTCTTTGCGGATACTTTCAATGGCAATGCGGTGCTGATCCCGCGCGCGGTCTATCGGGCAGTCGGCGGCATGGAGTCGTTTTTGCACGGCCTGGGCGATCTAGACTATGGCTACCGCGTGGTGCAGGCGGGAGGCCGCAACGTGGTCGTGCCCGGGTATATCGCGGAATGCGAGCGGGGAAATGTCATCACCTACTGGCTGAAGGGGCCGGGACGTTGGAAGCGGTGGAAGATGCTGAACGATCGCAAGTCCGGCCTGCCATTCCGCGACTGGCTCCTCTTTGCCCGCCGCCACGGAGGCAGGATGTGGCCGCTGGTTTTCCTGCGTCCCTACCTGCGTGTCCTGCTCGATATCTGAACTTGATTACCCTGGGATGAAACGACGGCGGATTCTATTGAGTTGTTTTTACTTCTCCCCCTATCGCGGTTCGGAGGCCGGGGTCGGTTGGCGCGTCGCTACCGGCCTGGCGGCGAAATACGATGTGACGGTCCTCTGCGGAGATTTCACGCCGCAGGGCATCACTGCCGGGGACTTGCGAAAGTACCGCGAGGCGGGCGGTGAATTCCCCCCCGGGCTGGAGGTTCACGAAATCCGGGCGGACGAATGCGCCCAGGCGCTTCATCGTATCCACGCTCTGCCGGGGATGTGGGCGTTCTATTACCTGGCCTATGCTCGCTGGCAGCGACAGGCTCTAAAGCTGGCGCAGGAACTTCACGCCCGGCTGCCGTTTGAGCTCGCTCATCACGTGAATATCATCGGTTTTCGCGAGCCGGGATATCTCTGGCGACTCGGCATCCCGTGGTTCTGGGGCCCGATTGCGGGCGCGTCGATGATCCTATGGCCCTATCTGGCGTTGATGAGCCGCGCGGAGAAATTCCGGTGGGGTTCGCGGAATATTCTCAATGCCTGGCAGATTCGAACGAACCGTCGCTGCCGCGAGGCTGCGTGTCATGCACGCCATATCTGGGCGGTCACGCCTGAGGATTGCCGGATGGTGACGGATGTCTGGGGGTGTAAGGTAGAGCCGATGCTGGAGACTGGCGCTTCTCTTGTAGAGGGGGTAACGCCGAGGATGCTGGCCCGGGGAGAAACTTTGAAACTGGTTTGGAGCGGGTTGTTTCAGGGGCGAAAAGCCCTGCCGCTGGTTCTGGAAGCGCTTGGAACCTTGAAGGATCGCAAGTGGACGCTTTCGATCCTTGGAAATGGGCCGGAGGCCCAAAGCTGGAAGGACATTGCACGGACAATTGACGTGGCTGACCGCATCGAGTGGTGTGGAATGCTGCCTCGGGATGGAGCTTTGGAGGTCATGAGAGATTCCCATGTCTTGCTGCATTCTTCGCTGAAAGAAGGGACTCCACATGTGGTTCTGGAGGCTCTGGCCTTGGGGGTGCCGGTAATTTGCCATGACGCCTGCGGGATGGGAACAGCGGTTACCGATTCCTGCGGGATCAAGATCCCCATGATCAATCCTCGGGTCAGCGTCGCCGGATTCCGGCAGGCTTTGCAGCGGGTGCTGGACGAGCCGGAGCTTGTTGAGCGGCTCTCGCGCGGAGCGATCCAACGGGCGTCGGAACTTAGCTGGCAAAGCAATATGGATCGCTATTCCCGGGCATATGAAACACTCTGGGCCGATTGACAGGATCCGAAGGGAGCAAATCCAGCTCCCTCCATAATATGATTTCAAGAGCGATTCGGTTTTTGAAAAGTCTCCGTGACCTTTGGCTAAAGCGAATAAAATGGAGGCGCTATACGCTGGGCCGGAATTTTCACGCGGGTCGGGGCGTTGTCCTTTGGGCGAAGAGCCACCTCGTGATCGGTGATAATTTCTATATCGGTCGCTATAGCCAGATCGAGTGCGATGCTGACATCGGGCATGATGTGATCTTTGCGAATTGCGTCGCTCTGGTGGGGCGGTACGACCATCATTTTCAGCAAATCGGCACGCCCATTCGGAGAGCCTCCCAGATTCGCGATGCCGACTACTCGTGGAAGGGACTCGATTCCCGGGTGACCATAGGCAACGACGTGTGGGTGGGTTATGGTGCGATCATCCTGAGCGGGGTACATATCGGGGATGGAAGCATCGTGGCTGCGGGTTCTGTCGTGACAAAAGACGTGCCGCCATATTCTATCGCTGGAGGGAACCCGTGCCGGGTTATTGCGCCGCGCTTCCTCACCCCCAGTGACATTGCTGAACACCAGAAAAGGTACCATCCGGGAGGAAACTAAGTGCCGAGGGTAGTTATCGTTCAGGAGCACTTGCCGCACTATCGGCAACGGTTCTATGAGTTGCTTCACGCCGCTTTGGCGGGGCAGGGCGTGACGCTGGATCTCGTATATTCACCGCACGTCGCTGCGAATCTCCTGGCTGGTCGCCTGCCTTGGGCCACGCCTGTTCCTATTCAACGCTGGAAGTCGCTCGCATGGCAGAATGTCTTCCCCATATGCAGGGGCGCGGACATGGTGATTGTGCAGCAGGAATCCAAATATCTGGCAAATTTTCTCCTGCAGCTCAGGAGCTTCGTTTCAACGCAAAAGCTTGCCTACTGGGGGCATGGGCGAAACTTCCAGTCGGAGAATGCCAGTATCGCAGGCGAAACGATCAAGCGGATTGCGTCGCGGTATTGCAACTGGTGGTTTGCGTACAACGATTTCAGCGTTGATATCGTCAAGAGCCTGGGTTTCCCGGAGGATCGCATCACGTCGGTGCAAAATGCGATCGACACTCGTGCGATCGCGGAGGCCCGCAACAATATCCCTCCAGGTGAGCTGGCGGCCTTGAAGGCCCGGCTTGGCATCAAGTCGGATAATGTCGGAGTCTTCACGGGCGGATTATATCGCGAGAAGCGGCTGCCCTTTCTCCTCGAGGCCTGCCAGTTGATCCGGAGAGACATTCCGGACTTTGAACTGATCGTCATCGGCAAGGGGCCGGAGGCGGACTTCATCGAGGCTGCGGCGCGGCAGAACGAGTGGATTCATTTTGTCGGTCCGAAGAGCGACCGGGAGAAGGTGCCGTATTGGGCGCTATCCAAGCTGCTTCTCATGCCGGGCCTGGTGGGTCTGGTGGTGCTGGATTCCTTTGCTCTCGGCGTGCCGATGATCACGACAGACTATCCGTATCACAGCCCAGAGATATCCTACCTGAAGGATGGAGAAAATGGCCTGATCGTAAAGCCGTGGCCCGATCCGGAGGAGTACGCCCGCCGCACGGTGGAACTCTTGCGCGATCCGGATCGAATCAGCCGACTGGCGCGGAAAGCACTGGAGGACGCCGATCGCTATTCCGTGGAAAGGATGTCTAAGAACTTTGCGGAAGGCGTGCTCAAGGCGCTCGCAGCGCCGAAGCTGCGAAGGAGCAGCCTCAGCGGACGACCGGCGGAGAAGCTGGCAAAGAGAGACACGACCAATGTGGGAGTGGTCGTGCGGAGCATGGCACCCTATCTGAGGGACTTTTACGACAACCTGAGCGCGCCGGAAAACGGTGTGGGAGTGAAAATCTTCATCGGCCAGCGCGGCACGGACTGGGTTAATCCCTGGGACAGTACCCTAATGAACCTGCGCCGGGCGGATCATGTCTACGTGAACGGGAGGACCAGCAGCAAAATCCTGCGTACGATTTTCCCGACGAGAGAGTTATTCAATGCCCTGGAGCGATATGCGCCGACGATCCTGCTGATCAATGAGTACTCGCCGCTCTCGATTTTCGGAGCGATCTGGGCGGGAGTGAGGGGAGTGCCATGGGTCATCGCCACCGATATCGGCCCCGACTATCGGCCTCCTTATCCGCGATTGAAGTTTTCCCAGAAAATCGTCCATGCTATTGCGAATCGCCTATGCTTTGGCGTGCTGGCGCTCACCCCATCCGCCGCGAAAAAGGCCCGCATGCTCGGCAAGCCGTATCTCCTGAGCCCGCACGCCATCAATACGAGTATCTACCTGCCCGGAACCAAGCCATGCCAAGGTGATCGCGTCAGGTTGATCGCGGTCGGGAATTTCATTTATCGTAAGGGCTACGATCTTCTTTTTCGCGCCATGGCAACCCTTCCACGGAAATGCGCTTGGGAACTGAATTGCTATGGAGCTGGCAGTCAGTTGGTCATGCGGGAACTCGCGAGCGATCTCGGGATCGTGGATCGGGTGAATTTTTTTGCCTTCGTTGAAGTGAGTGGCTTGATCGAGGCCTATCAGGCGGCGGACGTCTTTGTCCTGGCCAGCCGGTCGGACACCTATGGCGTCGTGGTTCATGAGGCGGCTGCCTGCGGGCTGCCGCTGGTGGTTAGCAAGTATTGCGGCGCATCCGAGGTGCTCGTGGAGGAGGGGAAGAACGGATATGTAATAGATCCTGAGGATACGGAAGCCTTTGCGAGGCGTCTAGAGGAGGTGATCTCCAGCCCGGATAAGCGGGCGCAGTTTGGACGGCATTCCCGGGAGCTGGCGGAAAAGTGGGACGTTCGGCGTAACGCAGCGAATGCCGCAGAATGGTTGAAAGAGAGGATTTCCTCGCAGCTTAAACGATAGATGTTATGAAATCAGATATAGGTATTCGCAATGACCTAAGCGTCGTATCTGCCGCGATCATTTGCCTGCTGGGCATCGGGCTGATCATGTTGGTCGATACGACCATCAACGATGTAACTAGCGCGCCGGTGATAGGCGTGTGTACGCTTTTCTTACTTGCATTGAGATATCCGCCGCGGGTGGTAGCGCTCTTTTTGATTCCCTTGTGGATATTTGTTGCCTTTCGTATGTGGAATATCGTGTCTTGGTCAACGGCCGAAGGCGGTCAGTTGCCGCGGTATTGGATTCGGATTATGACCTTTGGGCTCGCTGGTGTGATTGCCGTGGCTGCAGCTGCCTATCGAGCCAGGCTGGATAAGGTAACCGGTCAGCTGATGCGCATCCTGGAAGCCATCCCGCTGCCATTGATCATCGCTGATGCATCAGGGGCGATCCGCGCCGTTAGTGCTGAGACCTGTTCCATCTCAGGTTTGTCTCGGGAGCAAATCATCGGGTTTCGCCTGCCGGATGTTGTTGGCTCTCATCTCCTGGAGGAGGCAGATGAAAACTGGTATCAACATTGGCTGGAAAGTCCTGAGGGGAAGATTTTCGATGTGGAATTGCAGCTTGGTGCTCGCCGTTCTCCCGCCAGAGTCGGAAGGCTGGGCTCTGGCCGGCACGCGGTGATGATTGTGATATTCCTTTAGGATTCGAAAATGGTGGTCGAAAGAGATCGTCTTGCCGAACCGATGAAGTTTTACCTGCGATCGCTTTCAACCGGCTATGGGATGCTGGTCATTGGTGCGGGGTGTTCGCTGGTTAGTGTCCCGCTTGCTTTGCATTATCTTTCGGCGGAGAAGTTCGGGCTTTGGACCGTGGTTCTCCAGATCGCGGGGTATTTTGCGTTGATCGATACGGGGGTGTCTTCGTCGGTTGGCCGGTTGTTGATCGATCATCGCAAGGTCCGACCGTCGCGCGAGTATGGGGCGATCTTCTGGGGGGGATTTGTTGTTTTGTGCGCGATGGCGGTCGTCGTTGCGGCGGTGGGTTTATGCCTGGTTCCGTTCCTGCCGGATGTATTGAGAATCAATGCGGCGATGCGGCCGACGTTTGCCGTGCTGGCCTGCGTCCAGATTATTACCACGGCGCTGAGCCTGCCGGTGCGGGCTGTCGGGCAGAGCGTCCTCTCCGCTTCGCGGTATGACCTGATCCACCTGTGCCTGAGTGCGTCCCTGCTGGCGAATCTCGCGGCCCTATGGGTGGCGTTTCTGCTTGGGGCGGGGATATATGCCTTTGTCTGGGCAGGGGCAGCGGGGTTGGCGATTTCTGGGGTGCTGCAGGTGCTGGTTGCGGTCAACCAGCGTACGCTGCCGGGACGCGGCGAGCATTGTCTGCCGACGCGGGGAGGGTGGCGGCCCTTGCTGGGCTTTGCCCGCGATGTTGTTTTTTTACAGATCGGCAGCACGCTGGTGTTTTCAACGCAGTCGGTGATCGTCGGTTCGACGCTGGGCTTGACGGCGGCTGCGACCTGGGCGGCGGGGAGCAAGCTGTTCACCCTTTTCCTCCAGGTGGCGGGAAAGGTTTCTGAGGTGGCTGGCCCGCAGATGGCGGAGATGCATGTGACGGATGACCGTGCACGTCTGGCCGCGACGCTGCGAAAGATCCTCGGATTTACCGTGCTGACGGCCGGGGCCGGGGCGATCCTGCTGGTCGCGGGCAATTCGATATTCGTCACGGTATGGACTGGCGGCAAAATCAGCTGGCCGTATGCGGCGAGCATCTTTCTCGCGGTATGGCTGGTTTTGTCGGCGACAGCCAATGCCTTGACCGCGCACTCTGTCGCACGGAAGCGAATCACCCGGCTGCGGTACGTCTTTCTCCTGGAAGGCATCGTCGGTACTGCCGTGGCTTGGTGGATCGCTCCAGTGGGAGGCATCGCAGGGATAGCGGCCGTCTTTGCCTGCACCTGCCTGTGCTTCTCGTTTCGGGCAACAGTCTGGCATGCTGTGAGGGCGAATGCCCTCGCTGGGGCTCAT
>Ga0209935_1000472_pt1 | contig 100720 bp, 97 predicted proteins | sample ThiBio_1000_plan_2_FD_183958 | JGI IMG/M metagenome (GOLD analysis project Ga0209935, IMG submission 183958) | Wastewater bioreactor microbial communities from Cape Town, South Africa - Thiocy_cont_1000_plan (SPAdes) | ecosystem: Engineered > Bioreactor > Thiocyanate-remediating >... | reverse complement strand
AGGGAAAGCCCAGCACATTGTTGACCTGGTTGGGATAGTCGCTGCGCCCCGTCGCCACGATACAGTCGGCCCGCACCGCCTTGGCCTCTTCGGGCGTGATCTCCGGGTCGGGATTGGCCATGGCAAAGATGATCGGCGCCTTGGCCATGGAACGCACCATGTCGGCGGTCAGCGCGCCCTTGGCGGAAAGCCCCAGGAACACGTCGCAGCCCACCATGGCATCGGCCAGGCTTCGGGCCTTCGTCTCGACCGCATGGGCGCTTTTCCACTGGTTCATGCCTTCGGCACGGCCGCGATAGACCACGCCCTTGGTGTCGCACAGGATCACATTGTCGGATTTCACGCCCATCGACTTCAGAAGCTCGATACAGGCGATGCCGGCGGCGCCCGCCCCGTTGCACACCACGTTCAGGTCTTCCAGCCTGCGCCCGGTCAGGTGCGCGGCATTGATCACGCCGGCGGCGCTGATGATCGCGGTGCCGTGCTGGTCGTCATGGAAGACGGGAATGTCCATCAGCTCGCGCAGCTTCTGCTCGATGATGAAACAGTCGGGCGCCTTGATGTCCTCCAGGTTGATGCCGCCGAAGCTTGGGCCCAGATAGCGCACCGCGTTGATGAAGGCATCGACGTCCTTGGTGTCCACCTCCAGGTCGATGGAGTTGACGTCGGCGAAGCGCTTGAACAGCACCGCCTTGCCCTCCATCACCGGCTTGGACGCCAGGGGTCCCAGATCGCCTAGCCCCAGGATCGCCGTGCCGTTGGAGATGACGGCCACCAGGTTGCCGCGGGTCGTATAGTCGAAGGCCAGTTCCGGGTTTTCCGCGATCCTGAGCACCGGCACCGCTACGCCCGGCGAATAGGCCAGCGAGAGGTCGCGCTGGGTCGCCATGGGCTTGGTGGGAATGATCTCCAGCTTGCCGGGCTTGGCACCGGCATGGAATGCCAGGGCTTCTTCTTCGGTGAAGGACGGACGGGACATGCGTTTCTGCCTGTAGGTGATTTCTTGGGTCGGCTTTTGGCGTCGGGAATTTTCCACAGAATAACCGCGCGCGCGGCCAATGCACACCGCTTCGGTGAAGCAGGACGCCGCAGGTCTGCTATGTTTGCCGCATGAGCGAACCCGCCGGTATACAGTCTGCAGACACTGACGTCCCAGGGTTGGGCGAAGCCACGCCCATGATGGCGCAGTATCTGTCGATCAAGGCCGAACATGCGGACTACCTTCTGTTCTACCGCATGGGCGACTTCTACGAATTGTTCTTCGCGGACGCAGCAAAGGCGGCAGAGGCGCTGGACATCGCGCTGACCAAACGCGGCAGGCATCTGGGAGAGGACATCCCGATGTGCGGCGTGCCGGTCCATGCCGCCGAGTCCTATCTGGAAAAGCTGATCCGCAAGGGCTATCGCGTCGCGGTCTGCGAACAGATCGAAGACCCGGCGGAGGCAAAAAAGCGCGGTGCCAAGGCGGTGGTCAAGCGCGAGGTGGTGCGCCTGGTCACCCCCGGCACCCTGACCGAGGACGCGCTGCTGGAGCCGCGCAGCGCCAATCTTCTCTCCGCCCTGGGGCGCAGCGGCGCCGACTTCGCCGTCGCCTCCGCCGACATGTCGACCGGCGAGTTTTCCGTCGCCCAGCTGTCGCGCGACGAGATCGGTACCGAGTTGGCGCGCCTTAGCCCACGCGAACTGCTGTTGCCGGACTCGCTGCTCGCACAGGACGATCTGAGCGCCCTGTTCAAGATGCTGAACATGGTCTTGTCGCCGCTTCCCGCGTCACGCTTCGACTCCGCCAGTGGCGAACGCGCGCTGAAGACCCATTACAACATGCTCTCGCTGGACGGGCTGGGCGCCTTTGGCCGCGCCGAACTGTCGGCGGCCGGCGCGCTGGTCGCCTATCTCGACCTGACCCAGAAGGGCCGCAAGGTTGCGCTTCAGCGTGTGCGCCGTGAGGCTCCTGCCCATTTCATGGGCATCGACGCGGCCACGCGGCGAAACCTCGAACTGACAAGCACGCTGTCGGGCCAGCGCAGCGGGTCGCTGCTGGCCGGGATCGATCGCACGGTGACGGCGGTGGGCGCACGCATGCTGGCCGGGCGGCTGGCCGCGCCGCTGACCGATGTGAAGGCGATAGGCGCGCGCCATGACGCGGTGGAATGTTTTGCCGCCGATTCGGAACTGCGCCGCCGCGCGCGCGAAGCCTTGCGTGCCGCGCCCGACATCGCCCGCGCGCTGGGGCGCCTGTCGGTGGCGCGCGGCGGCCCGCGCGACCTGGCCAGCCTGCGGGACGGGGTGAAGGCGGCGCGGGCGCTGCGCGATCGCCTGAACGGCGAAGCGCTGGCGGGCGAAGCGCGCATGGCGGTCGATACACTGACGGCGAACATCGCCGCGGTCTCGCGCCTGTCGGACCGGCTGGAATTCCTTCTGGTAGAGGAGCCACCCTATCTGGCGCGCGACGGCGGCTTCATCAAGCCGGGCGCGCATGCGCCGCTGGATGAACTGCGCGCCCTGCGCGATGAATCGCGCCGGGTGATCGCCGGACTGGAAAGCCGCTATCGCAGCGCCGGCGGCGTGGCGCAGCTCAGGATCAAGCACAATGGCGTCCTGGGCTATTTCATCGAAGTGCCCCAGGCCCACGCCGACAAACTCATGGGCGACAAGGATCTGTTCCGCCACCGCCAGACCATGGCCGGCGCGGTGCGTTTTTCGACTGACGAACTGGCGAGCCTGGCCAGCCGCATCGCCGAGGCGGGCGAACAGGCGCTGGCGCTGGAAGCCGCGCTGTTCGACGAGATGGCGATGCTGGCCATCGAGCATGGCGAACCCTTGAGCGCGATTGCCGAGGCACTGGGCGTGCTGGATGTCGCCGCCGCTTTGGGCGAACTGGCAGTGGCGGCGCGCTATGTGCGGCCGAAGATGGATACCGGCCTTGCCTTCCGCATCGAACGCGGCCGCCATCCGGTGGTCGAAGCGGCGCTTGCCGCTGCCAATGCCGGCGCCTTCGTGCCCAACGACTGCGATCTTTCTCCCAGTGCAAAAGGACGGCTGTGGCTGGTCACCGGCCCCAACATGGCAGGTAAATCGACCTTCCTGCGCCAGAATGCGCTGATCGCCATCCTGGCGCAGACGGGAAGTTTCGTGCCGGCCGAATCCGCGCATATCGGCATCGTCGACCGGCTGTTTTCCCGCGTCGGCGCGGGCGACGACCTGGCGGCGGGGCGCAGCACCTTCATGGTCGAGATGGTGGAGACGGCGGCGATCCTGAACCAGGCCACGCCGCGCTCGCTGGTGATCCTGGACGAGATCGGGCGCGGCACCGCAACTTACGACGGCCTGGCCATCGCCTGGGCCGCCGCCGAACACCTGCACGAAGCGAACAAAAGTCGCGCGCTGTTTGCCACCCATTATCACGAGATGGTGGCACTGGCGCAGCGGCTGAAATCCATGGCCGCCTATACGATGAAGGTGCGCGAATGGAACGACAGCATCGTCTTTCTCCACGAAGTGGTGCCGGGCACGGCCGACCGTTCCTATGGCATCCATGTCGCCAAGCTGGCGGGCCTTCCGCAAGCGGTGGTGACGCGGGCGGAAGAAGTGCTGCGCGCGCTGGAAGAGGGACGCGAAGGCCACAAACCGCTGGCGCGGATCGACGACCTGCCGCTGTTCGGCGCATCGCCGTCGGTGCCCAAGACCAGCGCGGTCGAGGACGCCTTGCGCGCCGTCGACCCTGACGCGCTGTCGCCGAAAGAGGCGCTGGAGATTCTCTACAGCCTCAAGCAGAAGCTGCCTCCCCCAAATGGTTGATGGCGGGGGGAGGTGAAAAGCCCCGCCCAATCGGCTAGCGTGCCGCCCGATGAGCAGTTCCGGCACCTCCCGCACCCCCCGCAAATTCCTGGTCGTCATCGACAAGTCTCCGGAATGCCGGGTGGCGCTGCGCTTTGCGGTCCGCCGCGCCCAGCATACCGGCGGCCGCGTCACCCTGATGTGCGTGGCCGAACCGCCCGACTTCCAGCAATGGCGCGGGGTGGAAGAGATCATGCGCGACGAGGCCCATGCCGAGGCGGAGGGCCTGCTGTTCGAGGCCGCCAAGCTGGCCAACGACCTGGCCGGCATCATTCCCGAACTGGTCATTCCTTTCGGGATTGTCACCGATTGCCTGATCCAGCTTCTGAAGGATGACAAGGACATCTCCATCCTGGTTCTGGGGGCAGGCACGGCCAAGGAAGGCCCCGGCCCGCTGGTCACCCTGTTCTCCAGCACCGTCCAGGGCATCCCCGTGACGATCGTGCCGGGCAATTTCAGCGACGAACAGATCGACGCGCTGGCCTGAGCGTGCCGCACCATCGTCATGGCCCACCGGAGTGTGGGCCACCCAGTTGGCCAAAGGGCGCATTGGTCCAGAATCGAATATCGACGGTCTTCTGGCTCTCCCTTTCGTCAACTGGGCGGCCCGCATTTGCGGGCCGTGACAAGCGAGGCTAAAAACCCCGTATGGGAAAAGCCCTTGTCGCTGTCGCCGTCGGGATTGTCTTCGTGGTCCTGTGTCTGGGCCTCTATACCCTGTGGAAGGGGGGCGCGACCTCGGCAACCTGGTCCAACAAGCTGATGCGGATCCGCGTCCTGGCCCAGTTCATCGCCATCATCATCATCATGGCGGTCCTCTGGTTCAGCCAGAGCCACTGAACTTTGGACCTGTCCATCCCCATTTGGAGATTTGCCCCCCGCCCTTTATGTAAGCGGCCCGATCCGCCCCGACAGGGCGGCATGGGGGGAGGGGGGTGGCCCCCGCCGGAGGTTCAATTGGGCATATGTCCCAATAAATACAAAGAGTTAGATCATGGCCAGGACGCTATATGACAAGATCTGGGATGCCCATCTGGTGGCCGTGCCGCCCGGCGAAACCCCCATTCTCTATATCGACCGGCATCTGGTCCATGAAGTGACCAGCCCCCAGGCCTTCGAGGGCCTGCGCAATACGGCCCGGAAAGTCCGCCGCCCCGAACTGACGCTGGCGGTGGCCGACCATAACGTGCCGACCAAGGACCGCGACAAGGGCATCACCGAGCCGGAATCCAGGCTGCAGGTCGAAACCCTGGAAAAGAACGCCCGCGAATTCGGCGTGGAATATCTGCCCATGAACGATGTGCGCCAGGGCATCGTGCACATCATCGGCCCGGAACAGGGCTGGACCCTGCCGGGCACGACCATCGTCTGCGGCGACAGCCACACCTCCACCCACGGCGCCTTCGGCGCGCTGGCCTTCGGCATCGGTACCTCCGAGGTCGAACATGTGCTGGCCACCCAGACCCTGCGCGCCCAGCCGTCCAAGAACATGCGCGTCACCGTCAACGGCACGCTGCCCGAAGGCGTGACGGCGAAAGACATCGCCCTGGCGGTGATCGCCAGGATCGGCACCGCCGGCGGCACCGGCTATGTCATCGAATATGCCGGCGAAGCGGTGCGCGGCCTGTCGATGGAAGGGCGCATGACCCTGTGCAACCTGACGATCGAAGGCGGCGCGCGCGCCGGCCTGATCGCGGTCGACGATACTACCATCAATTACGTGAAGGGCCGCCCGCGCGCGCCCAAGGCCGGGGCGTGGGAAGCTGCCGAGACTTACTGGCGCACGCTGCATTCCGATGCCGACGCGGTGTTCGACGCCGAAGTGACGCTGGATGCGCGCGACATCGTGCCGATGGTGACCTGGGGCACCTCGCCCGAACAGGCGCTGCCCATCACCGCATCGGTGCCCGATCCGGCCAAGATGGCGGACGAGCACAAGCGCCAGGCCGCCCAGCGCGCTCTGGACTATATGGGCATCAGCGCAGGCCAGCCCCTGACCGAGATCAAGGTCGATCACGTCTTCATCGGCTCATGCACCAATGGCCGTATCGAAGACCTGCGCGCCGCCGCCGATATCGCGCGCGGCCGCAAGGTGGCCGCGGGCGTCAACGCCATCGTGGTGCCGGGCTCGGGCCTGGTGAAGCACCAGGCCGAGGAAGAGGGGCTGGACAAGGTGTTCCTGGATGCCGGGTTTGAATGGCGCGATCCGGGCTGTTCCATGTGCCTGGCGATGAATGCCGACAAGCTGAAGGAGGGCGAGCGCTGCGCCTCCACCTCCAACCGCAATTTCGAGGGCCGCCAGGGCCGCGGCGGGCGCACGCATCTTGTCAGCCCCGCGATGGCGGTCGCCGCTGCGGTCACCGGCCACCTGACGGACGTGCGGACGCTCTGAGTTAGAAAAAACTGACCGGATCGACATCGACGGCGACGCGCACGGCGGACGGCACTTTCACCGGCGCCAGCCAGGCTTTCAGGTAAGCCTGCACATCCACCGTCTTCGCTGCCTGCACCAGCAGCCGCTCGCGTGTCTGACCGCGCAGCAGGGCATAGAAGGCGGGCGTCGGCCCCCACACTTTCACATCCATCGCGCTGGGCGCGGCCTTGCGCAGCGCGCGGGCGATCTCGCGCACCTGCTCGCCGTTAGCGCCCGACACCACGATCGCCACCAGCCGCCCGAACGGCGGCGCGGCAGCCGCCTCGCGGAACACGCGCTCCTGCTCATAGAAGCCGTCGCGGTCGCCGCATGCCAGCGCCTGCATCACCGCATCCCCGGGATTGCGGGTCTGCAGCATCACCTGCCCGGGCTTTTCCGCCCGCCCCGCGCGGCCGGCAACCTGATGCAGCAATTGAAACGTCCGTTCTCGCGCGCGCACGTCGCCATCGCTGCCGCCCAGATCGGCGTCCACCACGCCCACCAGCGTCAGTTGCGGGAAATGATGGCCCTTGGCCACGATCTGGGTGCCGATCAAAACATCGATTTCGCGCTTCATCATGGCCCGGATTGCCGCCTGGGTTTCCGCCGGGCCATGCATGGTATCGGACGACGCAATTGCATAGCGCGCATTGGGGAAGAACCGCGCAAACTCCTCGGCCACCCGCTCCACGCCCGGCCCGCAGGGAATCAGCGTGCCGCTTTCATGGCATTCGGGACATTCCGATGGCGCGGGGATTTCATAGCCACACTGATGACAGGCCAGCCGTCGTCGGTATTTGTGTTCCACCAGCCAGGCCGAACAGTGCGGGCAGGTGAATTTGTGGCCGCACGCCTCGCACAGGGTCAGCGGGGCATAACCGCGCCGGTTCAGGAACAGCATAGCCTGTTCGCCTGCGGTCAAAGTCTTTTCCAGTGCCGTCCGCAACGGCGGCGACAACCATTGGCCCCGCGCCGCTTCATCGGGCGCGTCCCTTTCATTGCGCATGTCGATCAGGCGCACCTCCGGCAATTCGGCGATCCCGTGGCGCCCGCGCAGGATGAGATGGCGATAGCGTCCGCCCGTGGCATTGACGAAGCTTTCCAGCGACGGCGTAGCCGATGCCAGCACCACCGGACAGCCCTCGATGCGGGCGCGTACCACCGCCATGTCGCGGGCGTGATAGATGGCGCCGTCCTGCTGCTTGAAGGCCTGTTCGTGCTCTTCGTCCACCACGATAAGTCCCAGTTCGGGAAAGGGCAGGAACAAGGACGAGCGCGCGCCCACCACCACCCGCGCCTCGCCCCGCATCACCGCGCGGTATGCGCGCCGCCGCTCCTTCTGTGAAAGGTCGCTGTGCCATTCGGTGGGCCGCATCCCGAAGCGGCGGGCAAAGCGTTCCAGGAACTGCACGGTCAGCGCGATCTCGGGCAACAGGATCAGCACCTGCTTTCCGGCTTTCAGCGCGGCAGCTACCGCCTCGAAATAGACTTCCGTCTTGCCCGATCCGGTCACGCCATCCAGCAGGTGCGCCGAAAATCCCCCTACCGCGGCTTCTCGAAGGACGCCCGCCGCCTGCTCCTGGTCGGGGTTCAGCGTCGGCGCGGCGTAATCAGGATCGGGAAGCGGAAAGGGCGCAAATTCCGGCAGCTCGGTCGGCTGTAGCGCGCCGGCCCGAATCAGCCCCCTCACCACCGCGCTCGAGACATTGGCATCCTCGGCCAGGCCGGGCACGCTGCGAGCCAGGCCGTCGGCGGCCACGTCCAATACCCGCCTGCGCGCATCCGACAGCCGGGCCGGCACTGTCTCACCCTTCACATAGGCGATGCGCCGGGCCTCGGGCTCGAAGGCGCCACGGCTGCGCAATGCCATGGCCAGGATCGCGCCCGTCGGATTGAGAGTGTAATCGGCCACCCAGTCGATGAAATCGCACAGTTTTTCCGGCAGGACCGGCGCACCCTCCAAAGGCTCGGCGATTTTCAGGCGGTTGTCGCCCACCGCCCCTTCCGCCGGGCCCCAGACCACGCCCAGAACCTCCCGGGTGCCCAGCGGCGCGGCAACCACCAGGCCCCGGGCAGCGTTGCAATCAGCGGGGAGCTTGTAGTCATAGGCCCCCGCCAGCGGCAGCGGCAGGAGCACGCCCATTACCTGCTTTTCCGGCAGGGCGGGGGGGGACAAAAAGCTGGCCTGGCGGGGTCTCAGCCGTGTCATTGTCTATGGGGCCTCATGGAGTAGACTTGCGTCTGCTCCCCCGGAAACGTCAATCCAAAGCGCAATGGAACCGCCATGAAAATCTTCCTCGATACCGCCGATGTGCCGGAAATCCGCGAATATGCCGCCAGCGGTCTGGTGGACGGCGTCACCACCAATCCGTCCCTGGCCGCCAAGACCGGCAAGGACTATGTCGAATCGCTGAAAGAGATCTGCGCCATCGTGCCGGGCGCAGTCAGCGCCGAGGTACTGGCCACCGATTTCGACGGCATGATGAAAGAGGCCGCCGTCTTTACTAAGCTGGCCAAGAATATCGCGGTCAAGGTGCCGCTGACCTGGGACGGACTGAAGGCCTGCGCGGCCCTGGCGAAACAGGGCACCATGGTCAACGTGACCCTCTGCTTCTCGCCGGTCCAGGCGATGATGGCAGCCAAGGCGGGCGCCAGTTTTATTTCGCCCTTCATCGGGCGGGTGGACGATATCGGCGAGGACGGGATGGGCCTGATCCGCGACATTCGCACCATCTATGACAATTACGGCTTCAAGACCGAAATCCTGGCCGCCTCTGTGCGCCATGTGATGCATGTGCGCGAAGCCGCGCTGGCCGGCGCCGATGTGGCGACGATCCCGACTTCAGTCTTCAAGGCGCTGCTCAACCACCCGCTGACCGACAAAGGCCTGGCCGCATTCGAGGCTGACGCCAAGAAGGCGGGCATCGTGATCAAGGGCTGATGGACGCTGCCGGCCATCGCAAGCGCTGGCTGGACGCCCTGGCGCATGAGCGCCGCGCGTCGCCGCATACGCTGCGCGCCTATGGCGATGATGTGGCGCGCTTCCTGGGGTTCACGGTCAGCCATGTAGGCGGGACAGTCAGCGAAAAAACGCTGGCGAAGCTGACCCCCGCCGACATTCGCGCCTTCATCACCCATCGTCGCGCTGAAGGCCTGGGGGCGGGCGGTGTGCAGCGGGCGCTCGCCGCCATCCGCAGCTTCTACAAATACCTGGCACGCGAGGGGGTGCTGGAAAATGCCGCGCCCAAGGCGGTGAAGACGCCGCGCATCCGCCGTCCGCTGCCCCGGCCCCTGTCCGTCGACGATGCGGCGCGGGCCATCGAAGAAGCGGGCGAACATGATGTGGACTGGCTGGGGTCACGCGACGTCGCGCTTCTGACCCTGCTCTATGGCGCGGGGCTTCGCATTTCCGAAGCCCTGGCACTCAAGCGCGGCGATGTGCCGTTGGGCGCCACGCTCAGCGTGATCGGCAAGGGCCGCAAGGAACGCGTCGTGCCGGTGCTGCCCGTGGTGGCAGAGGCGCTGGCCGCCTATGCCGCAAATACCCCCTTCGCCGGCGCACCGTCATCGCCGCTCTTTCTCTCAAGGCGCGGCCGGCCGATGAGTTCGCGCGAGGCCCAGGGCCTGATGCAGAAACTGCGCGGGCGGCTTGGCCTTCCCGAGCGGGCCACGCCGCATGCGCTGCGCCATTCCTTCGCCACCCATGTGTTGCAGGGTGGCGCCGACCTGCGCAGCGTGCAGGAGCTTTTGGGCCATTCCTCGCTCTCGACCACCCAGATCTACACCGCAATCGACACGCGGCAGTTGCTGGAGACCTACAGCAAGGCCCATCCACGCGGGCGGGTCTGAGCCAGGGCCGGTTGCCAAGGCTGAGGCACCATAATAGCGTTGGCGCAAAACAAGTCTTGAGCGGGGAAATAATGATCAGGATTGCGTTGCTGGCTGCCGCTGCGGCCATCGCGGTGACACCGGTTGGTGCGGCTGAACCGGACGGCCTGGTGCTGCCGCCCGGCTTCCATGCCGAGGTGGTGGCCGACGGCCTGGGCTCCATCCGCCACATGGCGCTGCGCGGAAACGATATCTATGTCTCCACCCGTCATGGCCGCGACCAGCCCTCCGTCGGCATCGTCGCGCTGCGCCTGGGTCCCGACCACATGCCGCTGCAAACCACCCAATTCAGCAAGGTGGACCAGGGCACCGGAATCCGAATCTACAATGGCGCACTCTATGCCGCGTCGGGAACGGGCGTCTGGCGCTTCACGCTGGACGACATGCTGGTACCGACGGCCATGCCGGACGAGATCGTGACAGGGCTGACCGCTACCAACCACCCCATCGCCTTCGACGGCAAAGGCAACCTTTATGTCGGCATCGACGGCGGCGGTGGCGCCAGCAACTGCCCCGATCCCGCGACGCCCAAGGGCGAAAAACCCAAGGGGCTCGATCCGTGTCCGCTGCTGGAAACGCGGGGCGGGGTATGGCGCTTCGACGCCAGCAAGACCGGCCAGACGCTGGCTGACGGCACGCGCTTTGCCACAGGCTATCGCAACATGAGCGCAATGGACTGGAAGACGGGCGACACGCTCTATGGCGCCTGGCATGGGCGCGATGCCACACACAAGACCTGGCCCGAGCTTCTCACCCAGGCCGATGACGATCACATCGCCGACGAAATGCACCGTGTCGTCCAGGGCACCGACATGGGCTGGCCCTATACCTATTGGGATGGCGCGCGCGGTCAGCGGCTGATGGCGCCGGACTATGGCGGCGACGGCAAGAAGCAGGCGCCCAGGGGCAAGTATGCGACCCCGGTGGCGGCATTCCAGCCGATGCGGCCGGCGGTGCTGGACCTGGTCTTCTATGAAGGCAACCGCTTTCCGCTGAAGTACCGACACGGTGCCTTCCTGGCGATGCATGGCGGCGGCTCGGACGGCACGGTCCTGCCGGGCGGCCATAACGGCTATTCGGTGGTCTTTGTGCCTTTCCGGGGTGGCAAGGCAGGTAAGCCGGTGGACTTCATTTCGGGCTTCGCCGGGCCAGGGCCGGGCGACAGGAACGTCAAGACAGCCGCCCATCGGCCGGTTGGCGTGGCGGTGGGCCCGGACGGCGATCTTTATGTCGCGGATTCCAACAAGGGCCGAATCTGGCGGATTTCCTACGGCGAAACGGCGCATTAAGCCGGTCGGGGGCAGTTTGGGCCGCCTCCGCCTTTTGGCTGTTGCAGGAAAGGGGCGGGGCCAGTAGTTTCCCGCCTCTTTTCCGGAGGTCGCTCCGGACATAGTTGCCGCCTTAGCTCAGCCGGTAGAGCACATCATTCGTAATGATGGGGTCGCGTGTTCGAGTCACGCAGGCGGCACCACTTTCCCATCTCCCTGTTTCTCAGACGTTCTCATCGGCCCCGTGACGGGGCCGATTTGAACGTCCTTTTCGTCCGTGCCTATTTCAGCCAGTCCCGCCGGATGCGCTCTTCAAGCGTGATGGTGATGGCAACAATGGAAGCACCGACAAATGCGGCCCCCAATGACGCAAAGATCGTCGCCAGGTATGATCCCGTGATTGGCATGGCCTCAAGCGTTCTGGCGCCAAGTATCAGAACGATTGCCATAAGGTAGTTTTTTGCATTTCTCTCTGGCGTATTGCCGATCGCTGCAATGCCGCCAAAAATGAGAAGCAATGGGACTATCAATGGACTGGAGACAAAGGCAGATGCGATTGCCAAAATAACGGCGAGCAGTCTTCCCGCCGCAGAGATTTTTTCCATAATGCCCTCCCAATATTTTGTGTGTTCTAGGCCCAACAAAGTGATTGTATCATCAAAGACACCGAGCGCCTAAGATTTGGACGGGCACGCCGTGCGGAGATGCTTGACCTGGCTTGGCCCCCAAGGGTCGAAAGCGGTCAAATCGGAACCTCGAAAGTCACGCCGCCCGCGCGACAACAGGTAACGGCGCACGGGCGGACGAGACCATTGCCGCTGATATTTCGCCTCAATGCGCCAGCGGATCGGGACGCAGCTGGAAGTGCACGATCTTGCTGCTGGTCCCCTTGCCGCCCTCGATGTGTTGAGGCGTGCGGGTCGCATAGGTCGACCACAGGCCCCTGCCTTTCCATCCCGTGGACGGGTTGTCGATGCGACCGTCCAGCCCCTTGGCATAAAAGCCCATGGGATAGGGCACGCGCAGGGTGACGAACTTTCCCTTCACCAGCGCCAGCAGCGCATCGGAGGCATTGCCGGTCGCGATCGGCGTGTTGGCGCCCAGTCCGAATGTGTCGAACTGGTCGACCCATGCGTAATAGCTGGACTCGGCGCTGCCTGGCATGGCGACGTTGCGGAATTGCGGCCCGGGGAATGGATAAAGTGTCCAGCCTTCCGGACAGTGATTGCCGGTGGCCTTGGGACCGTTGAGCGGTCCCTTGCATTTGCGACGGTCGAAGCTGGCGAACTGGCCACTGGCCAGCGGCATCCACACCACGCCGTTGCGGTCGATGTCCATGCCGCGCGGAGAGAAGCCGTGGACCTTCGCGCGCGGATCATCCACGGGGACATAGAAGATTTCGGCGACAGCGGTCTGGGGAGGGTTGTTGCCCGGCGCGAGGCGCACCACGCCGCCCGGATAGCCGACAAAGGAGCCCCACACCGCGCCGTCTACCGGGTTGACCGACACGCCATAGAAGCCGGCGTCCACCCGCATGTCCTTGCCCGGCTGCTGCGGCTGGCCCGGTTCTGTATAGGACCCGCGCTGCCCGTCACCGCTTGTGTCGACGACCAGAGCCGTCCAGCCCTGCGACGATGTCGCGTCGCCGGTCGCCAGAAATTTCCTGGTGTTGAGCCAGCCCACCACGTCGCCGCCGCCGCTGGTCCACAGCGTGTCGTCCGCGTCCGAGGCGAAGTTCAGGTGATGGGTACTGAAGCAGGTATCTATGGGCGTGTATTTGCGGGTCGCCGGATCGTAAACCGCCAGGTGGCGCCCAGAGGTTTCGACAGGAAACAGCCTTGCCGATGCCAGTTGCGATCCCGCCTTGCAAAAGGCGGGATTGTCGCGGCCACGAATGCGCGCCGTCAGCCACACAAGGCCCTTGGCGTCGAACATCGGATTATGGATGTTCGTGCGGCTGTCCCAGATGCGCTCCTCGCCCCAATAGGGTGAGGGCGCCAGGACCGTATTGTCCTTTGTGGTGGGCGTATCGGCATCGCGCGCCACCGCCGTGATATGACCGCTGGCATTGCGCACCGGATCCAGTGTGGGCACCCGGTCGGTACTTTCTTCCGGTGAACCATAGAGAAGCCCGTTTGCATTGACGTGCGGATTGCGCTTGTCGGTGGATATCTCGTCATGCAGATAGGCCTTGGGCGAGTTCCAGTCCCACAAGGTGACGACGATGTTCCGTTCGATGCCCTGCGGGCGCGGCGGGCGTGCAAAGGGAAGCTCGCCCTTGTTGATCCGGTCGGTCCAGTCGCCGAACAGCTGAAGCGCCAGCTGGGTGTCCAGCCGGCCTATGGCGTTCACCATGCCGCGTCCGGCCTGGCCCGACTGGATGCGCCGCTCCCAGCCGGCGGCAGAGCTGTCGAACTTGCCCAGCGCGGCGGGGATGGTGCGTGTCGCCGCGTCACCCAGCTGGTGGCAGGTATAGCAACCGTCGGTCTTGACGACGTCCAGCCACTGGCCCTGGTTTTTCAATCGGGGATCCATGCCATTGCCCGGCGTGCCGGTACCGGGGAACTGGCTTTTGGGCGGGATGTGCAGCATGGCGAACCAGTAGAGCGCTGGATAATAGCGTGCCGCCTCCTTTTCGCTGGGCGCCGCCACTGCCTTGAGCGCCAACCGTTTTCCCGGTGCCGCCGCCAGTCTGGGCGAGTCCACCAGGCCATAGCCACGGACCCAGACGCTGTAGCGGGCCTTGGGCAGATCGGGAATCACAAAGCGGCCCTGGCCGTCGGTGACCACGACGCGGGCGAATTTGGTAGGCAGGTCGGTGGTTTCCGCGATCACCCAGACGCCGGCTTCCGGTCCTTTGGCGCCGGTTACGGTCCCGCCGATGTCATTGTCGTCTATGGCGGGGTTTTCCGGCGCGCCCTGTCCCGGTGCCGCCAGCAACAGCACCGCAGCCACCGCAAGTCCCAGACCAACCAGAATGATTGCTCGCATCGCCGCCGCCTTTCAGCTTGGGACCGCGCAAGTTTAAACTCTATCACGCTTTTCCCCCTTTCCGAAACGGCGCCCGCCGCACCGGATGGATCGCGGGCCCAGGACGTCTGTGGCCGGCTTGGCTGCAAAGCCGGGGTGGCGAGACCGTTTCCCAATGGGAGAGCCCGCTTGTCACGCACCTGTCACCGCTTGCGTCACGTGATCGTCACGCGAAGCGGCTAGGTGCCGAAGAATTGGCCGGCGCGTCGGCAATTTCCGGAGGCATCATGTCCGCAGCAGGTACCAGACAGGCCACGCAAGTCCGGCTGGAGCGGGCAGTCTATGGCAATGGTCTTCTCACCGTGCCCTCCCTGCGGGAGCGCATGTTCACGGCCGCTTTCCGGGGTCTGGTCTATCCGCAGATCTGGGAAGACCCCCTGATCGACATGGAAGCGCTGGCCATCCGGCCCGGCGATCATCTGGTGGCGATCGCCTCGGGCGGCTGCAACATCCTGTCCTATCTCACCCAGTCGCCCGGCCGCGTCACCGCCGTCGATCTCAACCATGCCCATGTGGCGCTGAACCGGCTGAAGCTCGCCGCTGCCCGGCACCTGCCCGGCTATCGCGAATTCGCCGACTTCTTCATCCTGGCCGACCGCCCTGCCAATATCCGCAATTACGACCGCTTCGTTGCGCCACATCTGGACCCGGCTTCCCGCCGCTACTGGCAAGCGCGCGACATATTCGGCCGCCGCCGCATCGGCGCCTTTGCCCGCGGTTTTTATCGCACCGGTCTTCTGGGCCAGTTCATTGGCGCCGCCCATATGCTGGGCAAGGTGCTGGGGGTGGACGCCGGGGTCCTCGCCCGCGCCCAGAGCCTGGAGGAGCAGCGCCGCCTGTTCGACCAGGTGATCGCGCCGGCCTTCGACAAGCCGCTGCTGCGCTGGATCCTCAAAAATCCGGCCTCGCTTTACGGCCTGGGCATTCCCCCGGCGCAATATGAGGCGCTTGCCGGCGGCAGCGACATGCATGAGGTGCTGCGCCAGCGGGTGGAAAAGCTGGCCTGCGGCTTCGCGCTGAAGGACAACTACTTCGCCCGCCAGGCCTTTGGCCGCGGCTATGGCGCAGATGACGGCGCGCTGCCGCCCTATCTGGAAGCGGCGAATTTCGAGGCGATCCGTGCCCGCGCCTCGTGCGTCGATGTACGCCATGCCTCCATGACGGAATACCTGGCCGGCCAGCCGCGCGCCACGGTCGACGGTTTCGTGCTTCTGGACGCGCAGGACTGGATGAATAGCCACCAGCTGACCGAATTGTGGCGCCAGATCGACCGTACCGCCGTGCCGGGCGCGCGCGTGATCTTCCGCACCGCCGCCGACGAGCGGCTGCTGCCGGGACGCGTGCCCGAAGTCATCCTGTCACGCTGGACCTATCACGATGCGAAAAGCTGCGAACTGAATGCCCGCGACCGCTCTTCCATCTATGGCGGCTTCCATCTCTATACGCGCAACGGCGCATGAGCGGCCATGCGGCGCACATGGATGCGGTCTACCGCTTCCAGCGCCACATCTATGATGTCACCCGAAAGCCCTATCTTCTGGGCCGCGATCCGTTGATCCGCGCCCTGCATGTGCCCGCTGGCGGGCGGGTGCTGGAAATCGGCTGCGGCACCGCGCGCAACCTTCTGTGCATCGCGCGGCGCTATCGGGGTGCGCAATGTTATGGCGTCGATATCTCCGCTGCCATGCTTGAAACGGCACGTGCCTCGATCGCGCGCGAAGATGCAGCCGTGCTTGTGGCCGAGGGCGATGCAACAAACTTCGATCCGCAGGCACTCTTTGGCGTGTCCCGGTTCGACCGGGTGGTGATCTCCTATGCCCTGTCGATGATTCCGGGATGGCAGGCGGCACTGGATCATGCCGCCGCACTGGTGGCTCCGGGCGGATCGCTGCACATCGCCGATTTCGGCAACCAGGCGGGCCTTCCCGCCATCTTCCGCAAGACCTTGTTTGCCTGGCTGGCGCATTTCTCGGTGACGCCGCGCCTGGAGCTGGAAGTCTGCGCCCGCGCTGTCGCCGCCGCCCACGGCCAATCGTGCCGCTTCCGCCAGATTCTGGGGGGATATGCCGCGCTGGCGGAAATCAGTGCCTCCTGATCCAGGGCTTCCGGTTCGCACAAAGCCGCGATAGGGTCGTGCCATAACAATAAGAGGCGTCCAACGCCGTCATGCCGGTTGCCGCGCAATCCCAAAGGCCTTTGTCGCTGGCCCATCTCAGCCTGATCGGCTGCGCGCCGGGCGAACTGGTGCAGATCGCCGCCGCCGCGGGATTCGACCTGGCCGACCTCAGGCTGTCGCCCGCCACGCCCAGCGATCCCACCTATTCGCGATCCGAACGGATGGCGCTGTGCCGCCAGCTTCTGCCCATCCTGAGGGCCTGCGGACTTCAGATATGGGACGTGGAGATTATCCGCATCGACGCGCAAACCCGTCCCGAAGATCATGTGCCGCTGCTGGAAGCGGCAGCCTTTCTGGGCGCACGGCGCGTGAAGGTGATTTCAGACAGCGACGATCCCGGCCTTTGCGCCGCCAGGCTGGCGCGGCTTGCCGAACTGGCGGCGCCACTGACGCTGATGCTGGACCTGGAATATATGGTGTTCTCAGGCGTCCGCTCGCTGGCGGCCGCCGTCGCCATTGTTCAGGCGGCGGGCCAACCGAACGTGAATGTCCTGGTCGATGCGCTGCACTGGATGCGCGCCGGCGACGATGTGACCGCGCTGGCGGCCGCACCACCGGACTTTCTGGGCTATGTGCAATTGTGCGACGGGCCGCTTCGGGGTCCCGTCGGGCGCGAGGCGCTGATCGTTGAAGCGCGCACCAACCGCCTGGCGCCGGGTGAGGGCGAATTCCCGCTGGGTCCGCTGCTGGAGGCGATGCCGCCTTTGTGCGTGGCCAGCATCGAAGTGCCCAGGCCTCCGGGGGACCGAGCCGCTGGCGCACGCCCGCCGTCTTCTGCAAGCGGCGCGCAGGATAACACAGCAATATCAGGGAACCCACGCATGAGGCCATTGCGAATGGCGGTGATGGGCGCTGGGCTCGTCGGCCGCCGGCATATCGCCACCATCCTTTCCATGCCGCAGACGGCGGAACTTGTGGCGGTGGCCGATCCGGCCGCCGATCCCTCCGCGCTGGCGTTGGGCGCTGCCGAGTGGTTCACCGACGAGCGCCGCATGCTGGATGCGGCGAAACCGGAAGCCGTCATCATCGCCACGCCCAACGGCCTGCACCTTCGTCACGGCCGCTTGTGCGCCGGGCGCGGCATCCATTTCCTGGTCGAAAAACCGGTGACCGCCACGCTGGAGGAGGCCGCCGCGCTGGTGGATGCGGTGCATGCAAGCGGCGCGCGCACGCTGGTCGGTCACCACCGGCGCTATCTGGCAGCGGTGCGGAAGGCGCGCGCGCTGATCGCGGAGGGCGCGCTGGGCCGGATGGTTGCCGCTTCGGTGGTATGGGCCACGCGCAAGCCCGATCCCTATTTCAACACCCCCTGGCGCACCCAGCCGGGCGGCGGGCCGCTTCTGATCAATGCCATTCACGAAATAGACCTCCTGCGCCATCTGTGCGGCGAGGTGCGGCTGGTCGGCGGCATCAGCGGCAATGCGCTGCGCGGCTTTGCGGTGGAGGACACGGCGGCCGCGCTTTTCCAATTCGATAGCGGATGTCTGGCCACACTGACCTGTACCGACGCAGGGTTGTCGCCCTGGACCATTGAACAGGGCAGCGGCGAAAATCCTAGCTTTCCCTATAGCGGCCAGAGCAGCTACCGGCTGATCGGTACCAACGGCAGTCTTGAGCTTCCCGTGCTGCGCCGCTGGGGGCCCGCCATCCCTGGCGAGATCGGTTGGGACAGGCCCATCGCCGGGGAAGACATCGCAGTGCCGTATCACGATCCCTTCGTGGCGCAACTGGGGCATTTCCAGCGCCTGGTGCGGCTGGATGAACCGCCCATGGTCAGCGTGCTGGACGGGGCGCGCACGCTGGCGGCCACCCTCGCCGTCGCCGAGGCAAGCCAGTCGGGCCGAAACTGCGCGCCGCGCAGCTTTGCGGTCAGCGCGCCCTGACCCCGACCTTTCCGGTCGCGGCGTTGCGCCAGGCTGCCGGCGGCATGCCCGCCATCTTGCGGAAGGCGCGGCTGAAAGCGGCTTCCGAATCATAGCCGGCGCGCTCTGCCACGGTGGCGATGCTATCGCTGCTGTCGGCAAGCTGGCGCGCCGCCAGCTGCAGTCGCCACTTTTGCAGATATTGCATGGGTGGCGCGCCGGCGAAGGCGGAGAATCGCTCCACCAGCGAGGAGCGCGAAAGTCCGGTCTCGCGCGCCAGCATGTCCAGCGTCCAGGCCCGGCGCGGCTCCCCATGCAGCAGGTTCAGCGCCCGCCCGACATGGCGATCGCGCAGGCCCGCCAGCCATCCGCTGCTGTCCGCAGGCAGGGTTTCGACATAGCGGCGCACCAGCTCCACGAACATCAGTTCGCCCAGCCGCGACAACATGGTACCCGAGCCGGCGCGTCTGTCTTTCGCTTCCTTGACCGCCAGGCGCGCAAGTTCGGCGACCGCGCGCGAGGCAGCATCATCGGCGCTGCGCAGATGCAGGATGCGCGGAAGCGCATCCAGCAGGGGATTGAAGGGGCGGGCATCGCAGCCCAGGAAGCCGCACACCAGATGAGCCCGCTCCGCGCCGCCGCCATTCAGGTTGACCAGGAAGGGCAGTTGTTCAGCATCGTCAGGCTGGCGGAAGCGCTCCAGATCCTCTTCGCCGCGCAGGCCCGGCGCGCTCGACATCACATGGGCGTCGCCGTGGGGAAAGGCGACCACATCGCCCGCCCGCAGCAAGACGGGTGGCGCCTCGAAATCGACGGGCGCTGCCCAGCAGGTGCCGCTGGCCAGCACATGATATTCGATGACGTGTCCGGCGCCAGGCATCACCGCCGGGCCAATGACGGCGGCGTTCGGCGTTTCGGCGGCCCACGGCGCGCTGGTGTCGACGTCGAAGAACACGGCGGACTTCAGGCGCACCGCTTCAAGCACGTCGGACAGGGTATCGGCGCTCACGACAAATCTGCTTCACGGAATTGCGGTCAAATACTGCGGCGGATCTGCAAAGACGGGGGTGCGATCCGGACTTTCGGTCATGACTGGCAGCAGCGGAGCCATACCGCACCACGCCGCGGCAAGACATAACCGCGGGCAGATAAATCACAGAAACGGGAAGGACACCAGAGATGTTGAACAAGATCAGCTGCCCGGCCACCGGCGCCGCCGTCAATGCCGGAATGGAAGAACTGCCGCTCAGCCCGGTCAAGACGCGCCAGCAGGCCACCTGGGCGTCGGGCGACTATGCCGTCATCGGCACCACCGTGCAGATCGTGGGCGAGGAACTGTGCGAATCGCTGGATGTTCGCGCCGGCGAGGACGTGCTGGACGTGGCGGCCGGCACCGGCAATGCCGCCCTGGCGGCGGCGCGCCGCTTCTGCCGCGTCACCGCCAGCGACTATGTTCCCGCGCTTCTGGCGCGCGCTGCCGAACGCGCCCGTGCGGAGGGTCTGGAGATGGATTTCCGCGTCGCCGATGCCGAGGCGCTGCCGTTCGCCGATGCCAGCTTCGACGTGGTGACGTCCACCTTCGGCGCGATGTTCACGCCCGATCATGAAAAGCCGGCCCAGGAGATGCTGCGGGTCTGCCGCGCCGGCGGTCGGATCGGCCTGGCCAACTGGACGCCCGACAGCTTCATCGGCGAGCTGTTCAGGCTGATCGGCCGCCATGTGCCGCCGCCGCCCGCGCTGAAGTCGCCTGCCCTGTGGGGCACGGGCAAACACCTGAAAGAGCTGTTCGGTACCGCGGCCTCGGCCATCACGGTGCGGCAGAAGGATTTCGTCTTCCGCTACCGGTCCGCGGCGCACTGGATCGAGATTTTCCGTACCTATTATGGGCCGATGCTCAAGGCCTTCGCGGCGCTCGAACCGCCGGCGCAGAAGGCGCTGGCGGAAGAGATCGCGCTTCTGATCGGGCGCTTCAACCGCTCCGATGACGCAACGATAGTCGTTCCTTCCGCCTATCTCGAAGCGGTGATCATCAAGAATTCATGAGAGAGCGAAAAACGCCGCTCCGCCAAATTCAACCCAGACAGACGGGACACCAAGATGAGAAACATCGCATTTGCTTCCTTTGCCATCATCGTTCTTGCAACCCCACAGATTCATGCCTCCCCTGTCCTCACCAGCCATGTCGCGGTGCGTTATGGCGACCTCAACCTGACCAGCGCCCAGGGCAGGCAGGTGCTGCGGTGGCGCCTCAAACTGGCCGCCCACACCGTCTGTGGGCCGGAGCCCGACCTGCGTTCGCCCCGCTTCCGTCCCTATCAGGCCTGCGTCTCCGGCGCGGTGCAGCGGGCGATGGCTTCGGTCAGCCGGCCCCTGCTGGCGGACGCCGGCCAATGATGATTCCGGTTTGGAAGGAGTGACATGATGACGACATATCAGGGTGCCTGTTTCTGCGGCAGTGTGGAGGTCGAAGTGTCCGGCGCGCCGGCGGCGATGGGTTATTGCCATTGTAGTTCCTGCCGCGCCTGGTCGGCGGCGCCGGTCACCGCCTTCAGTCTGTGGAATCCCGCCGATGTGCGTATCGTTTCCGGCGCCGGGAACGTGGGCGCCTTCACCAAAAACCCGTCCAGCGAGCGCCTTTATTGCACGCGCTGCGGCGGACATCTGATGACCCGCCACCCGGGCCTTGGCCTGACCGACGTGTATCCAGCGATCCTCAAGGGTCTCGCCTTCGCGCCTGGCGTGCATGTGAATTATGCCGAGACGGTGCTGCCAATGCGCGACGGGCTGCCCAAGCTGAAGGACTTTCCTTCCGAATTCGGCGGCTCCGGCGAGACGATGACCGAATAGGTGCAGACGGCGGCGCCGATCCTTGCGCGCCGCCGCCGCACCGCTAGTCTGGCGGCATGAGCGAAGTCACTGTTCTTTCCGTCCAGACTGGCCGCATCCGCCCCTTGGGTCCCGAGGATGTGCCCAGTGCCATCGCCAAGCAGGCGCGCGCCGGACCGATCGCGGCCGGCCCGCTGGGCCTTGACGGCGACCAGCAGGCCGATCTGACGGTGCATGGCGGGGCGGAAAAGGCGATCTATGGTTATGCGGCCGTCCATTTCTCGGACTGGGCCAACGCCTTTCCCGCCCTCAGGGAACGGTTTGCGAACGGCGCGATGGGCGAAAATCTCACCATCGCGGGACTGACCGAGGCGGATATCTGCCCCGGCGATGTCCATGCCGTCGGCAGCGCGCTGCTTCAGGTGTGTCAGCCGCGCCAGCCCTGTTTCAAATTCGCGCTGCATCTGGGCGAGCCGCGCGTGGTCAAATGGATGGTGCAAAGCGGATTTTCCGGCTGGTACTACCGCGTGCTCCGGCCCGGCAGCCTGGGCGCTGGCGACACGGTCACGCTGGCCGAACGGCCCAACCCGGATTTTCCCTTTGCCCGCCTGGTCGAGATTGTCAGTTTCGGCCGGCCCACGCGCGCGGAGCTGGAACGCATGGCCGATATGCCGGGCCTTGCCAGCCAGTGGCGGCGCAAGGCGCGCATCGCGCTCCGCGGGGTCTGAACTGGCGACAATTGCAGCCTAATTCGACGCAAATTGCGCCGTTCCGCTTCAGCCTGTCGCAATGCGCCGGGGCGCATAAATCGCCGCGAGGATTGGGGTTTGCGGCATGTACACCATCGTGGCTGCATCGCAGAAGGGCGGCTCGGGCAAGACCACGCTGTCGGGGCATCTGGCTGTGGAGGCGCAGCGCTCCGGCGCCGGCGCCATCGCGCTGATCGACACCGACCCCCAGGGCAGCCTGGCGCATTGGTGGAACGCCCGTCAGGCGCCCGAGCCGCATTTCGTCAAGGCAGGGCTGATGGACCTGGAAGAGGCGTTGGCGGGCCTGGAACAGGCGGGAGTCAAGATTGCGGTGATCGACACTCCGCCGGCAATCACCCAGTCCATCAGCCGCGTCGTCGCCCATGCCGACCTGGTGCTGGTGCCCACGCGGCCCAGCCCGCACGACCTGCGGGCGGTGGGCGCCACTGTGGACATCGCCGAGCGGCACGGCAAGCCGGTGATCTTCGTCATCAACGCGGCGACGGCGCGCGCCCGCATAACCGGCGAAAGCGCCGTGGCCCTGTCGCAGCATGGCACCGTGGCGCCGGTGACCATCCATCATCGCGTGGACTTCGCCGCCTCGATGATCGACGGGCGCACGGTGGGCGAAGTGGTGCCAGGCTCGCCCTCCGCGCGCGAAATCAGCGATCTTTGGGTCTATGTGCAGGACAAGCTTTCGCGCATCGTCCGCGATCCGGCACTGCTGCCCGAGTTCAGGCCCGACCATCTGGCGATAGGCTCACTGCTGGAGGTCGAGCAGGAAAGCGATGCCATTCCGCCGATCGTGGTGCCATTTTATGAGGGGCCGGAACGGCGCGGCAGCGCGGACAGGCGCATTCTTCTGCCCGATCCGCCTTATCGCGGGCCTGAGCGGCGCAGCTTCGGCCGCCGCCAGACCGACCTGGCTCCCAATGGCGCAACCTGGGGCAAGTGAGGTCGCCATGAGCTATGGACGCTTCGCCGCCATCACCCCTGACATTCTCGCGCGCAAGGGCGAGGCACGGCCCTGGACGATCGCCCCGCCGACTGCCGAGCCTGCGAGCCAGGCGTCTTCCCGGCCGCTGGTGCGTCCCGAAACGGCGGGCCCGCCCCCCGTGGCGACCGCCGTCAAATCCGCGCAGCCGCCACGACCGGGCATGGCCGGCGGCGCCCCACCCCTGGTGCCGGGAGTGCGCAAGTGCACTATCCGGATGTCGGGGCATGATTTCGAGCGGCTCGGCATCATCGCGGTGAAGGACGACACCAGCCGCCAGCACCTGCTGCAGCAGGCTTTGGCCGATTTCCTGGCCGCCAAGGAAAAGCAATACCGCGCCGCCTGCCAGTGCATGGCGGCGGCACCCTGCGGGGCGTGCGAGACGTTCTAGGCGGCGTAACCGGGGGCGCGGGTGTGCCAGAGGATGGCGATGAACAGGGCCTTGGCCTTGGGCAGGATCGCCAGCGACAGGGCGCTGAAAGCGGCCGCCATGCCCAGCGCCGCCGCCCAGGTCGGCAGGAAGCCCAAGTCGATCAAGAAGGCCAGCGGCAGGAAGATATGGCCGACAAGGATAATGGTCAGCCACGGCGCGGCATCGTCGGCGCGGATGGCGCCAAAACGCTCGCCGCAGGCCGAACACTGATCCACCTGCTTGAGATAGGAGCGGAACAGCTTTCCCTTGCCGCAGCAGGGGCAGTATCCCAGGAGGGCCCGTTTGGCAGCCTGGCGCAAGGTCACATCATGCATGCCTCGTATATAGGCCTGAAAAGGCAAACGTCACCTTGCGCATAATGGCCCTGCGGCAACTTGCGCATCTGCCGTTTGGGCGCCACTCTCGGCCCGGCCGGAGGGGAAGTGCCGGCCAGGAAAAGGCAGCCTTCGCGCCGGATGAAAATCACCAAGCTCACCACCTACCGGGTTCCGCCGCGCTGGCTGTTCCTGAAGATCGAGACCGACCAGGGCATTACCGGCTGGGGTGAACCCGTGCTGGAAGGCCGCGCCGATACCGTGGCCGCCTGTGTTGCGGAAATGGCTGACTATCTTGTCGGCAAAGACCCCGCGCCAATCGAGGATCACTGGACGGTACTCTATCGCGGCGGCTTCTATCGCGGCGGCGGCATCCATATGAGCGCGCTGGCCGGCATCGACCAGGCGCTGTGGGACATCAAGGGCAGGGCGCTGGGTCAGCCGGTCCATGCGCTGCTGGGTGGGCCGCTGCGCCAGACCATGCGCGTCTATCACTGGGTGGGCGGCGACCGTCCCGCCGACATCGTGGCCGGGGCCAAGGCCGCGGCGGCCAAGGGATTCACGGCCATCAAGATGCTGGCGACCGAGGAAATGGCCTTCCTGGACAGCCACGCCAAACTGGATGCCGTGCTGGCGCGGGTGGCCGCGGTGCGCGCGGCGATGGGCCCGGACTTTGGCATCGCGCTGGACTTTCATGGCCGGCTGCATCGGCCCATGGCCAAGGTGCTGGCGAAGGAGATCGAACAGTACCGCCTGATGTTCATCGAGGAACCGGTGCTGAGCGAGCATGTGGAGGCCCTGAAGGAGATCAAGGCGCAGACATCGACCCCCATTGCGCTGGGCGAGCGGCTCTATTCCCGCTGGGACTTCAAGGCCATCCTGCATGACGGACTGGCCGACATCATCCAGCCCGATCCGTCACACGCCGGTGGCATCACCGAGACGCGCAAGATCGCCGCCATGGCGGAAAGCTATGACGTGGCGCTGGCGCTGCACTGCCCGCTGGGGCCGATAGCGCTGGCAAGCTGCCTGCAGCTGGATGGGGTCTGCTACAACGCCGCGATCCAGGAACAGAGCATCGGCATGCACTACAACAAGGACCATGATGTGCCGGCCTATCTGGCCGATGCATCGGTCTTCGCCGCCACTGGTGGCCACATGGCGATCCCCACAGCGCCGGGACTTGGCATCGCCATCGACGAAGAGGCCGTGAAACGCGGGGCGGAAATCGGCCATCGCTGGCGCCCGCCCTTGTGGCACCACCAGGACGGCTCGTTCGCGGAGTGGTGAGATGAAGCCGACCTATATCCGCTATGGCGTGATGCTGATGCTGTTCGTCAGCGTCGTCATCACCTATCTGGACCGCTCCAACCTGTCGATCGCCGCGCCCGCCATGCGCGCCGAGCTTGGCATCGATACGGTGCATATGGGCTGGATCCTGTCGGCCTTCGGCTGGACCTATGCCTTCTGCCAGATTCCTGGCGGCTGGCTGGTCGACAGGGTGGCGCCGCGCTTCTTCTATCCCGCCATCCTGATCCTGTGGTCTGTCGCCACTGTCACCATGGGTCTTGCGGGCAGCGTGGCGGCGCTGATTGCCATACGCTTGTGCATCGGGCTTCTGGAAGCCCCATCCTACAGTATCAACAACCAGGTAGTGACAAGCTGGTTTCCCGACCGCGAGCGCGCGGGCGCCATCGGTTTTTACACTTCCGGCCAGTTCGTGGGGCTGGCCTTCCTGACGCCGGTCCTGCTGATCCTGGAGGAAAGCCATGGCTGGCGAAGCGTCTTCTACACCACCGGCGTGGGCGGCCTGGTGTGGGGCCTGTTCTGGCTCCTGGCCTATCGCAATCCCCGCAACTCCAGCGCCAACGCCGCCGAACTGGCGTATATCGAAGCCGGAGGCGCGCTGACCGAACTGGGTGTGCGCAAACAAAAGTCGCATGCCAGCTTCACCGACTTCCTGACCGTGTTTCGGTACCGCAAGCTGTGGGGCGTCTATATCGGCCAGTTCGCGGTCACTTCCTGCCAGTGGTTCTTCCTGACCTGGTTCCCCACCTATCTGATCGAGTTCCGGCACCTGAGCTTCGTGAAATCGGGGCTTTATGCATCGGTACCGTTCCTGGCCGCCTTTCTGGGCGTCCTGTGTTCGGGCTTCCTGTCGGACCGGATGCTGCGCGCGGGCTTAAGCCTTGGCGTGGCGCGCAAGACCCCCATCATCGGTGGATTGCTTCTGTCCAGCGTGATCATGGGCGCCAATTTCGTCGATGCGCCGTCGTTGGTGATCGGCTTCATGGCGCTGGCCTTTTTCGGCAACGGCCTGGCTTCCATCGGCTGGTCGCTGGTCTCCTCGCTGGCGCCCAGCCGGCTGATCGGCCTGACCGGGGGCACCTTCAATTTCATCTCCAACCTGTCGGGCATTACCACGCCGCTGGTGATCGGCTATCTGGCGCAAGGCGGCAATTTCGCCCCGGGCCTCACCTATATCGCCGTGGTCGCGGTGATTGGTGCGCTGGCCTATATCCTGATGATCGGCAAGCTGGAACGGGTCGAGAGATAATGCTTCCCACCATCGACGACATCCGGGCCGCCGCGGCGCGCATCAGGGGCCATGCCGTGCGCACGCCGCTGCTGGCCAGCCCGGTGCTGGATGCGCATACGGGAGGACGGGTCCTGCTCAAGCCCGAGACGCTGCAGCGCACCGGCTCCTTCAAGTTTCGCGGCGCCGTCAACCGCATCGCCCTGATCCCGCAAGCCGAGCGCGGCAAGGGAGTGGTGGCCTTTTCCTCCGGCAACCATGCCCAGGGCGTGGCGGCGGCGGCCGGGGTCTTCGGCATGAAAGCGGTGATCGTGATGCCGGCGGACGCGCCACGCGCCAAGCTGGAAGGCACGCGCTCTCTCGGGGCCGAGATCGTCACCTATGACCGCCAGACCGAAGACCGCGAAGCGATCGCCGCGCGCGTGCTGGCCGAGCGCGGCGGCACCTTGATCAAGCCGTTCGACGACGCCCAACTGATCGCGGGTCAGGGCACGGTGGGGCTGGAGATTCTGGAGGACGCGGGCGCACGGGGCGTGCGGGTAGATCAGCTTCTGGTGCCCTGTGGCGGCGGCGGGCTGACGGCGGGCATCGCGTTGGCGGTCGGCGATGCGGCAAAGGTCTACAGCGTCGAGCCACAGAATTTCAACGGCATGCGCCGCAGCCTGGACGCGGGTGCGCCCGTCAAGGCGCCAGCCACGCCCGTCAGCGTGGCCGATTCGCTGATGTCGCCGCAGCCGGGCGCCATCCCCTTCGCCGTGGCGGGCCCGCTTCTCGCCGGCGGATTGACCGTGACTGACGAAGACCTGCTTGCGGCGGTCAGTTTCGCGCTTTGCCGCCTGAAGCTGGTGGTGGAGCCGGGCGGGGCCGCCGCGCTGGCCGCGCTGCTGGCGGGCAAGCTGGAAGCAAGGGACCGCACCACGGTGCTGGTGCTGTCGGGCGGCAATGCGGATTTCGCTGTCCTGGCCGGGGCGGTGAGCCGCTTTGCCTGAACGCAGAAAGGGGAGGGATGTGGCCATCCCTCCCCATCCCTGCGTCCGTGCGGCGGTCAGACCAGATGCTGTTCGGCCTGGATCAGGCCGCGGATATAGCCGAACTCGAAGGGGAAATTCTCGCGCCAGGCATTGGGCTGGCCGGGCACGCGCGGCGCATGGTCGGGCATCAAGAGATAGGGATATTGAACCTCGCGATAAACCTTCAGCATCTTGACGAAATCGATGTCGCCCTCGTCCGGGAACATCTCGGCGACGAAATCGCCGCGATGACCGCGGATGTTGCGGAAATGGATGTTGAACAGCTTCTTGCGGGTGCCGAACCAGCGGATGCAATCGGGCAGCTGCTCGCGCGGATTTTCCAGATTCTCCGACAGCGTGCCCTGGCACAGGTTCAGGCCGTGATAGGGGCTGTCGTGCATCTGGACGAATTTCTGCAGACCCTCATAAGTGCCCAGCACATTGTCTATGCCGCGATAGCCGCCGGCCGGCGTGCCGGGGTCCTGGGGATGGCAGGCGATCTGCACCTTGTATTCGTTGGCCACCGGCACGACGTGAGACAGGAAATAATCGATGCGCTCCCAGAAAGCTTCGGCATTGACGACGCCCGCCTTGGTCAGTGGCGGGTTCTTGGCTGCCGATTCCGCGGCGTTCCAGCGATTGTACATGGTGTCGCCGCGGCCGGGCACCTCGTTGGTGCGCAGGACGCCCAGGAGGGACATGTTATACTTCAATGCACGGATGCCGGTCTGCGCGCAGGTGCGGATGTGGTTCTGGAACGCCTCGATATCGCGGTCGCGTTCGGGGCTGTCGGCCAGCATGATCGCCGGATGCTTCTCGCGGTCGATGAGGGACGAGGTGAGCAGCACGCTATCGACCAACTCGACCTTGACCTTCCACTTGTTGGCCAGGTCCAGCATCTTGTTCATCTCTTCCACGGTGGGATAGAGGCGGGCGGGATCGGTCACACGCGGGCTGGTGCAGACGGCATCGACGCCATAGCGCGCCACCCAGGCGGCGGTGTCGTCGGTCAGGCTGCCGAACTGGTGCCCCAGCCGCGCCTTCAGCGACGGCAGCTTGGCGCTGGCGCAGGCACCGCCCGGCATGCTTGGCTGCGCGTCGGCCGCGGGCGCGTTCGCGGCGATGGTCCCGGCCGCGGCGGCCGCGGCCCCCGCACCGGTGACGGAGAAGAATTTACGGCGATCCATGGAACGTCTCCCTTTATGTTCTCGACAGCCTTAATGGACCCGAAAGTCGTCCAGCAGGGCGCTCGCGTCCAGTTTATTTTCGGCATGGTTTGCGACCCAAACCGCATAAATCCTCTCCGGGCGACGGGGGAAACGGCGTCTTGTCTTGTTGCGCCCGGACCGGTGGGGTTTTATCAGAAGCGCCGGGCAAACCGGACAGGAAGGGGAGACAAAGTGAAGGCAGGAACAGTTTTCGCAGCCGCAGCAATTGCCATGCTGGCATTGGCAACGCCGGCGGGGGCGGCCGACAAGACGCCGGAATTCACCACCATCCTTCTGGAAAAGGTGGTCGACCGCACGCCCGGCCAGGTCTGGGCGAAGATCGGGCCCTATTGCGCCATCCAGCAGTGGCTGGACGTGCCCTGCCAGATCACGGCAGGCAACGGCGCGGGCGTGGGCACCAACCGGCGGCTGCGCGGCACCATCGACGAAATGATGGTGGCAGTGACTTCGCACTCCTACACCTACGCCCAGCCGACCTCGCCGATCTTCTATCACGGCACCCTTGCGGTGGAGCCACTGGACCGGGGGCGCCAGTCCAAGATCGTCTATACGCTTTTCTACGATGTGGCGCCGCTGACCACGGTCGAGGCGCGCCAGGCCGACCGCAAGCAGCGCACCGACCGCTTCAGTGCCGCCCTGGACAAGATGAAGGAGATGGCGGAAGCGCCGTAAGTCATGACAATCGATATTCTGCAATTCGTGCCGCTGCGCCCCGAGGTGCAGCGCGAACTGGAAGCGCGCTATCGCGTGCATGGGAAAGACAGGCTGGACGAAGTGGCGTCCATCGTGCGCGGCGTGGTGACAAACGGCCATTCCGGCCCGCCGCCACACATCATCGACCGGCTGGCGAAGCTGGAAGTGATCTGCTCGGCATCGGTCGGTTATGACGGCATCCCGGTCGAATATGCGCGATCGAAGGGCATTCCCGTCACCAACACGCCCGAGGTGCTGAACGACGATGTCGCGGACCTGGCCATCGCGCTGATGATCATGACCGCCCGCCGGCTGGTGGCGTCCGACCGCTATGTGCGTTCGGGCCAGTGGCCGGTGAAGGGCGAATACCCTTTGGCCAGCCGCGCCAGCGGCAAGACGGTGGGCATTCTGGGCATGGGCCGCATCGGCAGGGAGATCGGCAGGCGCGCTGAAGCGATGAACAATCGCGTCGCCTATCACAGCCGCCGCCCGGTCGCTGGCGTGTCCTATGACCACTATCCCGACCTGGTGGCGCTGGCGAACGACAGCGACTTCCTGATCGTGATCATACCGTCGACGCCTGAGACCCAGAAGATCGTCAGCAAAGAGGTGATCGAGGCGCTGGGCCCCAGCGGTATCCTGGTCAATGTCGCGCGCGGCGCGGTGGTGGACGAGGATGCACTGGTGGACGCGCTGGTCAGCGGCAGACTGGGCGGGGCGGGACTGGACGTGTTCGCCAATGAACCCCAGGTGCCCGAAGTGCTGTTCGGTATGGACAATGTGGTGCTTCAGCCGCATGTGGGCAGCGCCACGCATGAAACCCGCCGCGCCATGAGCCAGCTTGTGCTGGACAATCTGGACGCGCATTTCGCCGGGCGGCCATTGCTTACCGAAATAAAATAAGATTCCGCAACGCGCTCAACTGTCATGGCCCGGCTTGCCCGGGCCACCCCGGAGCAACAGGCTCATTCCCGAAGAATGGCTCTTGTGACTCTGGACGGCCACCTGGAGTGGGCCATGACTGTTAGAGTCAGGCCCGGAACCGGGCCATGACTGTTAGAGTCAGGCCCGGAACCGCGCGTAAAGATTCTCGATCACGTCCACCGCCGCTTCGGATTCGGCGCGGTCAGGCACTTCGTGGTCGTTGTTGAAGCCCTTCAGGTCACCGCCTTCCAGCGACTGCACCACGATGCCATCGCTGCGTGAGATGACGGAGACATCGCGATAGTAGAGCCCGTAAGTCACTTCCGGCTGCGGGATCAGCCAGCCGATCTGGCCGCGTACCGGCACGATGGTCTGGTCGCCCATCAGGGCGCGCGCGCCATAGCCGGTACAGTTGATGACAACCTTCTCCTTCAGTTGCCCGAACTCGCCGGGATCATGGAATTCCCGCACCACCACCTTGCCGCCCATGGCACGGATGTCGCCCAGTAACTGGTGCGCATAATCGTGCACGTTGAACTGCAAGGTGGATGTGCGCCGCACGCCGGTCACCGGAAACGGCGTGACTTCCGCCGGCAACGCCACGCTGCGCGGGGTCAAATCGTCAATGCGGCCGGCATAGGCGGCAAAGCCCTGGTCGTCTTCCTGCGCGGTTGCACCGTCCGACAGCGAATAACGATCCCGGAACTCCACCGGATTGCCTGGCAGTCCCAGATAGTCGCGATAGGTCTTCCACGAGATGCGCGCCATGCGTTCCCAGGTATCACCAAAGCCTGGCGCCGCGTCCTTCGCCATGGCGATGCGCGAATCCGGCGTCCACAGGCCCGAGGCGCGCGCCGAGCGCGCCTGCTGGATCAGTTCCTTGCAATAAATGGTGACGGAAAGCCCCGCGCGCAGTGCCAGCGTCGCCGCCGCCAGCCCCAGCGCGCCGGAGCCGATTACCGCGATCTCCTTCGGGCCGCGGCTCATCGCCTTTTCCAGCGCCAGCGTGCCGGAACCCCACGACAGCGACCATCCCGACCCGCCATGGCCGTAATTGTGGATCACCAGCGCATCGCCGATCATCTCGGTGTCCAGCCGCGGTCCCGCCGCGCGGAAGGGGCGCAGGCATACGGTGATATCAAATAGCCGGTCCCTGTGGGCGCGGATGGGGGCAAGCGGCGGCAGCAGATCGGCGGGCGAGAGTCCCGAACCGATGCGCGGCTGCGCGGCACAGGCGCTCAGCGAAGCAAGCCCGCCCAGTACGGTCAGGCGGCGATCCGGTCCCATCATGATCCCCTCATCCGCACGCTGCGCGCAAGGATCGCAAAGCACAGGGCGCACGGCAAGGCTGCTCAGCGCACTGCCCAGGTGACCAGATAAAGAAAGCCCGCGCCCGCAAGCGTGGCCAGGGTCGTGGACAGGCGCGGGCGCGTCCGGTGGCTTTCCGGCAGAAGCCCGCTCGCCCCGATATGCAGGAAGAAGCCGCAGAACAACGCCAGCAGCAGTGCCAGAAGTTCGGGGCGCGGCGTGACCAGAAGACTCAGACCCGCGCCCAGCAGCGGGGCAAAGGCATCCATCGCCAGCCAGGACAGCGCGTGCCTGCGCTCTCCGCCATTTTTCACCACCACATTGACGGTATTCAAGCCATCCGCGAAGTCATGTGCCAGTACTGCCGCCGCCACGATCAGTCCGATCTCGGGGCCGGCCTGCAGCGCGATACCCATGGCGAATCCGTCCAGTATGCTGTGAGCGGAAAAGCTGGCCGCGCCGATCAGGCCGCGTGTCGTGTTGGGCCCGCCCTCGCAGTCATGGCGCGCCACCAGCCGGTCGATCACCACATAGAGAAAGAAGCCGCCCGCCGCGATGGCCAGAAGGGTCCGCGCATCATAGAATCCCCTTCCCGCCGCGATGGCTTCTGGCGCCAGGTCAAAAAAGGCCACCCCGATCACGGCGCCGGCCGAAAAGCCCAGCACCAGCGGAAGTCGCTCGGCGAGTTTGAGGGCCATCAGGCCGCCGGTCATGGTCGCGCACGCGGCACACAGCGCCAGGCCCAGGACCAGAAGGGATGTCATCGGGAATTCCGCGGAAAAGTCCGGCCGTCTTATCGCGTGCCTGCAAAAGGGGCAACATTTGTCGCAATGTGCGTGACTAGGCAGGCGGGCCGTCGCCTTTTAGCCTTGCGGTCAAAAAGGGGTTTGCCATGCATCGAATCCTCAAGGCCATCGCACTGGCACTGCTGGCATCGACCGGCGTCACGCCAGCCTTTGCCGCCCACAAGCTGGTGCTGCTGTCCATCGATGGGCTGGACTGGCGCTATATCCGTGACCGCGATGCGCTGGGCCTGAAGATCCCCAACATCCGCAAGGTCCTGGCGCGTTCCCAATATGCCGATGGCGTGGTGGGGGTGTGGCCCACCATCACCTGGCCCTCGCACACCACCATGATCACCGGCGTCACGCCCTATAGCCACGGCATCCTCGGCAATGCGGCGGGCGCGCCAGATCCGGCGCTGTCCTACTGGTCCTTCGAGAAGGTGAAGGTGCCCGCCATCTGGCAGTGCCTGAAGGCGGCGGGCAAGACCGCCGGGGCGATCAACTGGCCGGTGACGGTGAAGGCGCCCCTCGCTTACGACCTGCCGGAGGTCTATGCCAAACGCAACGGCGATTCCTCCGACATGGAGACGGTTGAAAAGTGGGAGATTCCGCAAGGCCTCGCCGCCGACATCAACAGGACCTATCCTTCCTTCCGCCAGCAATGGCTGGACGATCGCAGCCGCACCCTGGCGACCATCTGGTTGCTGAAGACCAAACTACCCGACCTGGTGGCGACGCATCTGGCCGAGCTGGATTCGGAATCCCACGAACAGGGACCCTCCACCGTCAATGCCAAAGCCGTCGTCGAGCGCACCGACGAACTTCTTGGCGACATATTGAAGGCCATGCCTGCCGATTACGACCTGGCGCTGGTGTCCGACCATGGCTTCGAAGCCATCGACCATTCGGCCAACCTGAAAGTGATGGCGGCGGCCGATGGCATCACTGGTGAGATGGCCATTGCGGGCGGGCTTGCCACCACCAATGATCCCAACGTCGCGGCCTGGCTGAAATCGCAAAGCGGCAAGGGCGATGTCGGCCGGGAAGTGTCGCATGACGAACTGGTGCACTATGCCCCGCAGCTTTCCACGGCCACCACCGCTTTCGAGCCCGCGCCGCATGTCGTCTTCGGCAACGCCGCCACCGGCTCTGCGCATGGCAAGCCCGGTAGCCGGGGCACGCACGGCTTCTGGCCGACCCGGCCCGACTATCACAGCATCTTCCTGCTGTCGGGTCCGGGCGTCACGCCCGGCAATCTGGGCACGATCGAAATGGTCTCGATCTACCAGCGGCTGCAGGATGCGATGGGCCTTGATTGCGCAAAATAGTCAGGCGGGGATGACATCCACTCCAACATCCACCATATGGTCGTGGCCGCCCAGGATGATGCCGGCAACGGGCGCCACATCGCCATAGTCGCGACCCCAGGATGAGGTGACATGGGTCTCGCCCACGATCACATCGTTGGTGGGGTCCAGGTCCACCCAGCCGAAAGGCGGCGCCCAGACGCTGAACCAGGCATGACTGGCATCGGCCCCCACCAGCCGGGGCATCCCCGGTGGCGGCCGGGTGAGAAGATAGCCCGACACATAGCGCGCCGGCAGGCCCAGGCTGCGCATCGCCGCGATCGCGACGTGCGCCAGGTCCTGGCAGACCCCGGCGCGGATCTCGAACACCCGGTCGACGGGCGTGGTCGCGTCGGTCACGCTGGTGTCATAGCGGAAGTCGCAATGAATGCGGTTCATCAGCTCTTCAGCTCCCGCCAGCATGGGCCGGCCTGGCGGAAAGCTTTCGCCGGCATATTCGGCGATGTCGCTCTTGAAGGCGGTCATGGGGGAATCAAAGATGTACTGCACGGCGTCGCGCGCCTCCGCGTCGGGCGGATTTTCCAGTAGCGCGCGCACCCTCTCATGCGTCAGGCTTTCGCGGCTGGGCCTTTCGGGCGGCCGTTCCACCGTCACTCGGCTTTCCGCCAGAATCTCCAGCAGCGTGTGCGGCCGGTCGAAGGCGAACCATTCCACCGGATTGCCGAAATAGTCGGTGCGTGAGGCGATGCTGTCCGGCTCCAGGCTGATGGCGATCTCGCTGGATGCGACTTTCTGGTTCGCCGTGTCGCGCAGGCGCAGATGCGCCAGATGCCAGGAATGGGAGACGTCCTGCACATAGCGATAGGTGGTGCGATGCGTCACCAGATAGTCCATCACATCCCTCACGGGCCCGCTGCGCCGGTGCGGCTGCGGCTGGAATGCTGGAAATAGGCATCAGCGATACCATCAGACAAAAGCGCGCAACCCGATGAAATCGTGCCGGTCAGTTCCAGCATGCCCGGCCGGGCACCATGCTCGCAGAAGTCCAGTCGTGCGGGGCTGGCGCCCGCCAGCGCGGTGCGCATCTCCTGCACCAGAGTGCGCGGCACGTCGCTGCGCTGGGCCGGCGTGATGCGCGGCAGCTCCCGCAGGTGCGCTCCGATGGCGGTCAGCTGATAGGCGCAGGAGCGCGGATTGTTCTCGTCCAGAAGCAGCAGGTCCACGAAAGGCACCAGCTGGAAGACGTTGAGATAGCGCGAGCGATAGGTCATGGCGCTGTCGGCGATCTCAAGCACGATGCGCATGTGATCGGTCTCCCGCGCGTCCGGGTATCCCACGGTTTGGCGCACCAGCCAGGCAAGGTGCTGGGCCCGCTCGCAGCGCCGGCCCATTTCCAGGAACAGCCAGTTGGGGCCGCGCGTCATGTTCTCCGCCGCCAGCCCCGACAGGGCCGCGGTGCGCCGCACCAGCGAATCCAGGTAGAATCGCGCCTGCGCCGGTTCGAATTCGTCTTCTTCGTCCGGCCGCGCCTCGATCTTGGCCAGGGCGTGAATGGTGCGCCAGGTGTCCAGCGAGATGCGGTCGCGCACCGCCCAGGCCGCCTGTTCCACCCGCGCCAGAAGATTCTGCAGGCTGCGGCCATGGCGGGTGCTGTAGACCAGAATCTGCAGTTCGCGCGTCAGATCGTCTTCGTCGGCAATCGCTTCGATGGGTGTGTCGCTGGTCATGGAATAGGGCACGAGCAGTTTGCGCGCCACTTCCAGTGCCGCCGCCGGCTCGTCTCCGACGCGCGCGGCAACCGCGCGCAGGATGCGAACGAAATTCTCCGTGCGTTCGGCATAGCGGCCCAGCCAGAACAGATTGTCCATGGCACGGCTGGGCGCCGATTCGCCCTGGCGCCGGACGTCCAGCGACTTGCCGCCGTTGCCGAGCAGGCTGAAATTGTCGACCGGCGTGGCCGAAAGGACCCAGGCGTCCTTCGACGACGCGCCCGACTGCATGGAAAGCGCCCGCACGCTGTCGTCGGCGGCCACGCGTGTCAGCCCGCCCGGCATCACCGTCCAGCCCGAAGGTGTCCAGGCGGCGAAGACACGCAAGGATACGGGCTTTGCGGCGAAATGGCCGTCCTCGAACACCGGCGCGAGCCCCAATGGCGAAATCTCCTGCACCACCAGCGTCTCGCCGCGATGCTTCAGGCGCGTCTCGAAGTGGGCGCGCTCCTCTGCCGTCAGGTCGGCCCCAAGCCGCGCGCTGGAGCGGCGCGAGAACATCGGCCGGGCATCGAAGGCATCGCGCAGGATGGAATGCTTCATCCGCGCCAGCGCTTCCTTCCTGCCCCATTCGGTGCCGCACCAGATGGTGGCGATGTCGGGGATTTTCAGTTCCTCGCCCAGCAGCGCGCGGCATACCGCCGGCAGCCAGGCGTCCATCGCGGGCGATTCCACCACCCCGCCGCCCAGCGCATTGGCCAGCACCACGCCGCCCGCGCGCACCGCCTCCATCAGCCCCGGCACGCCCAGCGCGCTGTCGCTGCGAAATTCCAGCGGGTCGCAGAAATCGCTGTCCACGCGCCGGAAGATGGCCGAGACGCGTTCCAGCCCCGTCAGCGTTTTCAGGAACACTTCCCCGCCGCGTACCGCCAGATCGTCGCCTTGCACCAGGGTCAGGCCAAGATAATGTGCCAGATAGACATGCTCGAAATAGGATTCGTTGTAAGGACCGGGCGTCAGCAGCACGGCGCGGTCGCGGCGCGACTGGCCCAGCGCCAGGATGTTCTCGCGATAGGCATTGAAAAAGGCGGCCAGCCGCGCCACCCGCATGTCGGCGAAATTCTCCGGGAAGGTCTGCGCCACGACAAGCCGGTTTTCCAGCGCATAACCCAACCCGCCCGGTGCGTCGACGCGGCTTGCCATCACCCTCCAGCTGCCGTCGGGCCCGCGCGCCAGATCGGCGCAGTAAAGATGCACATGCACGCCATGGGCCGGCTCGGCGCCGCACAGCGGGCGCAGGAATTGGGGATGGCCGGTGACAAGGTGCGCCGGCAGCACATTGTTCGACAGCAGGGTCTGCGGACCATAGATGTCGCGCAACAGAAGATCGGTCAGCATGGCGCGCTGGATCACCGCCGTCTCGACATGCTTCCAGTCGGCCGCCGACAGGATGAAAGGCACAATGTCCAGCTGCCAGGGGCGCGCCTGGCCGCCGCGATCGTCATAGACGTTATATGTGACGCCGTTGTCCTGGACGGTTGCGCGGGCCGCCAGCTGGCGGCGCTCATATTCCCCGGGCGACAGCTGGGTCAGGGTGCGGGCAAAGGCCCGCCAGTGCGGACGCACCAGCCCATTGGGTTCGCGCAACTCGTCAAAGCGCGCCGGGCGACTGGACGGCTCTGCTAGTTCCGCACGCGACACTGGTTCTGTTCCTGATCTGCCTTGCGCGCCAATTCTCAAGGTCCCCGGCGCAGGTCCAGCGTATAGGGAAAATCGGGATTTGTGTCTTCCCTCTCAACCTCGAAAATACCGCCGGTGAAGCCGAAGGGCTCGAAACGGGCCAGGCGCCGGCCTTCCGCTTCATTGGCATTGACGGGGAATATCTCGAAATTGCGCCCGCCCGAATGGGTGACGTGATAAGTGCAGCCGCCCAGCGACCGGCGCTGCCAGCCATCCCAGACCTCGATCACCAGCGGCCCATGCGCGGGAATGGTGGGATGAAGGCCGTGCGCGGGCTGCCAGGCCTTGAAGCGCAGGCCCGCCACCGCCGATCCCTGGCCGGTGGATGCAAGCGGCAGGGCCCGCCGGTTGACCAGTACCTTGTGTCGGCCGGGCGTCAGGCCGCTGGCCGACACTTCCAGCCGTTCCACCGAGGAATCGACGAATCGCGCCGTGCCCCCGCCGGCGCCTTCCTCGGCCATCACGTTCCACGGTTCCAGCGCGGTGCGCAGCTCCAGCTCCACATCCGCATATTGCACGCGCCCGATATGGGGGAAGCGGAATTCCCAGTGCGGGCGGAACCAGTTCGCGTCAAACGCCTGGCCATGGGCGTTCATGTCGGCGATCACATCCTCGAAATCGCGCCACACGAAATAGGGCAGCATGAAGCGGTCATGCAGCCCGGTGCCCCAGCGCACCAGCTTCCGGCCATAGGGCTCGCGCCAGAAGCGTGCGATCAGCCCGCGCAGCAGTAGCGACTGCGCCAGGCTCATCTCGGCATGAGGCGGCATCTCGAAGCCCCGGAATTCCACCAGCCCGAGCCGCCCGGTGGGTCCGTCGGGCGAATAGAGCTTGTCGATGCAGATCTCGGTGCGGTGTGTGTTGCCCGATAGGTCGGCCAGCAGGTTGCGGAAGATGCGGTCCACCGCCCAGGGCGGGATGTTCGCGGCCGCACGGCCGGGCACTTCGTCGAAGGCGATTTCCAGTTCATACAGCGCGTCATGGCGCGCCTCGTCGATCCGCGGCGCTTGGCTTGTGGGACCGATGAACAGGCCCGAGAACAGATAGGACAGCGACGGATGGTTCTGCCAATAGGCGATCAGGCTCTTGAGCAGGTCGGGCCGGCGCAGAAAGGGGCTGTCGGTAGGCGCGGCCGCGCCCACCACGATATGATTGCCGCCGCCGGTGCCGGTGTGGCGCCCATCCAGCAGGAATTTCTCCGTCGACAGGCGCGCGGCGTGCGCTTCCTCGTACAGGCCGCGGGTGACGTCGATCTGCTCGCGCCAGTTCCCGGCCGGATGGATGTTCACCTCGATCACGCCGGGATCGGGCGTGACCTTGATCACATGGATGCGCGGATCGAAGGGCGGCGGGTAGCCTTCGACATGCACGGGCACCCCCAGCGCCTCGGCGCCGTCCTCCACCACCGACAGCAGGGCGAAATAATCGTTGGCGGTGGGGACTGGCGGCACGAACACGCACAGCCGTCCCTCGCGCGGCTCGACCGTCAGGGCGGTGCGCACCGCAGGCTCGGGCCCGTCCATCGTCGTGACGGCGGCATTGACGGCATGGAAGGGCGCGGAATCGCCACCGCCATTGGGCCTGGCGTCGCCATAGGGCGGGCCCGCTTCCTCGCGCGCAGGCAGCGGCGGCAGCGGCGCGAACGGATCGGGCGGTGGGACAAAGCTGCGCGCCTCAGGCGGCACAAAGGGAAGGGCATTCAGCGGCAGGCGGAATCCGATCGCCGAATCGCCGGGGATCAGGAACAACTGGCCCGAACGTGTCTTCCAATGCTCGCTCTGCCAGTGGTGAAGGCCTTTTTCCACCGGCAGCACGAAGCCCGCGGGCTTTGTCAGGCCGCGCCCGAACACCCGCACCAGCCGCGCGCGCAGTTCGGGATCGTCCAGCTTGGGATCGGTTGTATCGATGCCCGCGGCAAGCTGTTGTTCCTGCGCCAGGTAATGCCAGAAATCCTCGAAGGCGGGGATGGCATAGGACGCATCCAGTCCCAGCCGCGTGGCGATTGCTTCGGCCAGCGCCTTCGCGTCGTCCAGCGTCGGGGCATGGTCGCGGGCCTCGGCGGCGATATTCTCCGCCTTCTTCCACATGGGCACGCCGTCAGCCCGCCAGTAAAGCCCGAACGCCCAGCGCGGCAGGCTTTCACCCGGATACCATTTGCCCTGGCCGTAATGCAGCAGCCCGCCCGGCGCGAAGCGTTCGCGCAGGCGGCGGATCAGCGTGTCGGCCAGCTTGCGCTTGGTGGGGCCGACGGCGGCGGTGTGCCACTCCTCGCCGCTGCGGTCGTCGATCGAGACGAAGGTCGGCTCGCCCCCCATGGTCAGGCGCACGTCGTGATCGTTCAGCATCCTGTCGACGTCATCGCCCAGCTTTTCGATAGCCGCCCATTGTTCTTCGCTATAGGGCCTGGTGACGCGCGGCGCTTCCTTCACCCGCGCCACACTCATGTCGAAGTCGAACAGGACCTCGGCCGGTTCCAGCGCGCCAGAGATGGGCGCGGCATGGGCGGGATTGGCGGTGCAGGCCAGCGGAATATGGCCTTCGCCCGCGAACAGGCCGGAAGTGGGGTCGAGCCCCACCCAGCCCGCGCCGGGAAGATAGACCTCACACCAGGCATGCAGGTCGGTGAAATCCTGTTCGGGACCGGACGGTCCATCCAGCGACTTCACGTCGGGCTTTAGCTGGATCAGGTAGCCGCTGGCAAAGCGCGCCGCCAGGCCCAGCCGGCGCAGCAGATTGACCATCAGCCAGGCGGAATCGCGGCATGAGCCCGAGCCCTTCACCAGCGTCTCTTCGGGTGCCTGGATGCCCGGCTCCATGCGGATCAGATAGGAAATGTCGCGCGCCAGCTTTGCATTCAGGTCGAACAGGAAGGTCGTGGTGGGCTTTTCGCCGCGCGGCACGGCCGCCAGCCAGGCCTCGAATTTTTCACCCATTTTCCCGTCGCGGGTCCGCAGATAGGGCTCCAGTTCGGCCTTGAGTTCGTCGGAATAGGCGAAGGGATAACGCTCGGCTTCCGGCTCCAGGAAGAAGTCGAAAGGATTGACCACCTTCATCTCCACCGCCAGGTCGACGCAGACGGTGAAATGATCGGTCTTTTCGGGAAAGACGACGCGCGCCAGCCAGTTGGACTGGGGATCCTGCAGCCAGTTGATGAAGTGCGGCTCCGGCTCGATCTTCAATGCATAGGACGCGATATGGGCGCGGGCGTGCGGCGCGGGCCTGAGGCGTATCGTCTGCGGCCCCAACGCGATGCGCCGGTCATAGCGGTAACGGGTGACATGACGCAGCGCGGCCTGGATCGACATCGGGGAACCCGTGTTTCTTGCCCGTATTGTCTGAAAGTATGCCGCAAGTGCGAAATAGGTTCCACACACTGACGTATTGCACCCTAGACCCTCGGCGCGACCATGCAACGCAGGCGGAACGGGCCCTCAAAGCGGGCGTTCCCCTTCGAGAGGAGCGGGCGATGAAATTGTTCAGCTGTCAGGGGTGCGGACAGCTCCTCTATTTCGAGAATATACGCTGCGAAAACTGCGGCCGGGCCTTGGGCTATCTACCTGACCTGACGGAGATTTCCGCACTAGACCCGTTGGATGGCGGCGGCTGGCGGGTGCTGGCGGCCCCCGGCAGGGCCTACAATTTCTGCCGGAATTACCAGTTCGGGGTATGCAACTGGATGGTGCCCGCAGATGACGAGACCGGCTATTGCGCCGCCTGCCGTCACAACCGCGTCATCCCGGACCTGGCGGTGGCGGGCAACCTTGCCCTGTGGGCCAAGTTCGAGATCGCCAAGCACAGGCTCTTCTATTCCCTGTTGCGGCTGGATCTGCCAATGCACAGCCGCACGGACGATCCCGAACATGGTTTGGCCTTCGATTTCCTGGCCGATCCGTCTGAATCCCATGCCGAGGAGGTCATGACCGGCCACGACAATGGCCTGATCACCCTGGCGCTGAAGGAGGCCGACGACGCGGTACGCGAGCGCGTGCGCAGCGAGATGGGCGAGCCCTATCGCACCCTCTTGGGTCATTTCCGGCACGAGAGCGGGCATTATTTCTGGGACCGGCGGGTGGCCAGCCGCCCCGGCTGGCTGGATGCCTTCCGCAAGCTGTTCGGCGACGACCGTGCCGACTATGGCGCGGCGCTACAGAACCACTATGCCAATGGCGCGCCCGCCGGCTGGCAGAATGACTATGTCAGCGCCTACGCCGCCAGCCATCCCTGGGAGGATTTCGCCGAGACCTGGGCGCATTACCTGCACATCATCGACACGCTGGAGACGGCGGGCGCCTTCGGTCTGAAGGTGAGGCCGCGGCGCGCCCGCGGGGCGCTGGCGGCGGAGATCGATTTCGATCCCTATCGGGCCCGTCGCATGGACCGGCTGATCGACACCTGGCTGCCCATCGAATTCGCCACCAACAGCCTGAACCGCAGCATGGGACAGATCGACCTTTATCCCTTCGTGCTGTCGCCCACGGTGATCGAGAAGCTGGGTTTCGTCCATGCGCTGACTCATGGGTCCAGCGCGGTGCGCAAGACCGCCTAGCGTCGCAATTGGGTCGGCGCGGCGGCCTAGCCGGCGCGGGCGATGCTCTGCAATTGCGGCAACGCCAGCACGCGCTTGGCCGGCATCAGCACGCTGACCCTGGTGCCCTTGCCCACCTGGCTTTCCAGCGAGACATCGCCGCCATGGGCTTGTGCAAGGCCCTTGACGATGGCCAGTCCCAGCCCCGTGCCCCTGTCGGCCAGCTTGATGTCGTGCTTGCCCTGGCCGAATGTGTCGAACACCTGGGAGATGTCACCGGGCGCGATTCCGACGCCGGTATCCTCCACCCCGAACACCAGCGCGCCGTCACTGGTCAGCCGGGCAAAGGCCCCGACGCGGCCATGCGCGGGCGTGAACTTGACAGCATTGGACAGAAGGTTGAGCAGGATCTGCTTGATCGCGCGCTCGTCGGCGCGAATCCGCGGCGTTCCGGCATCGATCAGGTTTTCAAGCCGGGCGCCATTGTCCTTGGCGCGCCAGGTCACCAGTTGCAGCGCGTCATCCGTCAGGTTGTGCAAATCGACCTCGGTCTCCTCCAGCTTCCAGCGGCCCGCCTCGATCTTGGCCAGGTCCAGAATGTCGTTGATCAGGGCCAGAAGGTGCCGTCCGGAACTGTTGATCAGGGTGGCATATTCATGCACCCGCTCGGCATCCTTCTCGAACATGCGGCTGGAGATGAGCTCGGAAAAGCCCAGAATGGCATTCAGCGGCGTGCGCAGTTCATGGCTCATGTTGGCCAGGAATTGCGACTTGGCCAGGCTGGCGGCTTCCGCCTGGTCGCGCCCGCGATCCGATTCCAGCTTGGCCATCACCACTTCGGCCAGAAGCGTGTTGCGTTCTTCCTGCGCCAGGATGGCGGCTCGCGCCCGCAGATAGCTCTGCCGCGCGACCAGGCCGATGAAGGCGACAAAGAAGGGCGACACCACCGCCAGATAGACGCTGGGCGAATCCATGCCCTGCAACGGCGGCAGCACAACGGCGATCAGGTAGAGCAGAAGCGCCGGCCGGGCGAGGGCGCGGCAGGCGGCGGTCGCTGTGGCATGGACGGCCATCACCGCAGCCAGCAGAAGCTCGATCAGGATGTGGCTGACCGGCGCGCCGGGCACCCACAGATACCAGCCGATTGTCGCCCAATTGGCGATGAAGAACAGGTTCGCGATGACGACCAGGCGCGTCCAGCGCCGCGCCCCATGCCTTGGCATCGGGCCGGCGGGGAAACGCTTGAGCACAATGGCGTGCGGGATGAAGCCAAGCATGATCTGCGCATAGCATAGCGCCAGCACCGGCCAGGCGACCCACTGTGAAAAGATCACGCAGACCGCCAGCGCCAGGATCGGCACCGCCGGCCGGTTGCCGCGCAGATGTTCCACCACGCCACGCAGCAGTGCCCAGGCGACTCGATCCTCGCGCTCGGCCGCGGCGTCGGAATCTGGCGCCCAGATAGGGCTGGCTGAATGCATGAAGTCCCCGCTTGCCGGGGCCAGTGTGCCCAAGAAATCTTAAGAGGGGCTTTGCGGGAACTTTCGCGCGCCCCGGCAGGTTAACCAAAGCCTTACTCAAAACTCCCCTTCCAACCTGTGCCATATTAGAACGTATCATCTCGGTACACGCGCTTCGCATGCTCCGGTATGCATTGGTCACGAGGGAGAGTGTGGTGAAGGCTCGAATTGTCATCGTCGGCATGATGCTGGCAGCTGCAACGGCTGTCGCGATCCCTGCGGGCACACCCGCCATGGCCGCCCAAAAGGCCGGCCCGTGCGACTGCGCAAAGCCCCAGGGCAAGGCAGAGCCGAAGCACCATTTCAAGAGAGTGCATGTCGAGCGCCATGCCCGGCGCCGGGCGCCTGTCACGGCCCATGCGGAAGGGTTCTACGACTATCGGTCGGCGGCGCCGGTGCGCATGGACGAATGGCACGGCGAATGGCACGGCGTGTGGCACGGCGTGTGGCGTGGGCAATGGCAGGGCGAGTGGCGCGGCGAATGGCGTGGCGAATGGCGCCCGGCTACCGATGACGGCTACGGACTGCCGCCGGACGGCGGCCATGGCCCCGGTCCAGCCGGCTATGGTCCGCCGCGTGGGGGCTATGGCGAAGAATACGGCCTTACCATCGACCAGCGTGGCTGGAACGGCGGCGTGGGCGTCGGAGCCGCCGATTCCGGATATGGCTACGGCTATGGCTATGCTCCGGACCGGCTGAACGGGCCGACCTACAATGATTACCGCCAGAGCTTCCAGTACAACCCTTCGCATGCCGGGCCTTTCCGGCCCCGGCGGATGGGTGGAATGGCCCCGCCGGCCCGGCCGGGCTTCGGCCCCAGATAATCGCGGACCGGCTTTGCGCGCAGTCGGCCGGCCTCAATTGCCGGTGCGCGTGGCGTAGCGGGGATGATGGGCGAAGACCGCGAACGGGATCGACGCCACATAGATGATCAGGCCCGCGCTCAGCGTTGCCCATGGCCACAGAACCAGAAGCACCGCCAGCCCTGCGGAGACGATGGCCGCCAGCGCGCGATGCTGGCGCTGCAGCTTCATGTATTTGATCGACGGCGTGGGCAGGCGCGAGACCATCAGCGCAGAAGTGACAGCCACCATCACCGTGGAAAACCAAGGCTGGCGCACCATATCGCTGTGCCACTGGAACCACAGCAGCAGCGGCAGCAGCATCATGCAGGCCGCCGCCGGCGTGGGAAGGCCGGTGAAATAGGGATTGCCCTTGGTGGCGCCTTCGTCGCGCACGCTTTCCACATTGAAGCGCGCCAGGCGCACCGCACTGGCGGCGCAGAAGATCAGCGCGGCGATCCAGCCGGCGTCGCCCATCCGCTCCAGGCTCCACATGTACATGATCACGCCGGGCGCCACGCCGAAACTGACCAGATCGGCCAGGCTGTCCAGTTGCGCGCCGAAACGGCTGTCGGCGCCCAGAAGCCGTGCGGCGCGCCCGTCCAGCATGTCCAGGATCATCGCCGCCACCACGAAGGCAACCGCGACGGTCCAATTTCCGTCCAGCGCGAAGCGGATGGCGGTGGTGCCGCTGGCCAGTGCCAGCAGCGTGAGGGAGCTGGGGATCAGCTTGCCGATGGACAAGTCTTCCAGCCGTTCCAGGCGCGCGGCCACGATCTGGCGGGCGCGCTTGCGGCGGGAGATGCGATCCGGTTTATCCAACGATAATCCTTCTTCAGACAAAGCGGGCCAGAACCGTTTCGCCCGCCCGGACCCTGCTGCCTGGCCCGGCCAGGATCTCGGTGCCTTGCGGCAGGAAGACGTCCACCCGGCTGCCAAAGCGGATAATGCCAAATCGGGCGCCCCTTAGCACCCCCTGGCCCTTGGTCAGGTCGCAGACGATGCGCCGCGCCACCAGGCCGGCGATCTGCACCACTGCCAGGTCGTGGGTCTCGCCCCGGCCGTCGGGGCGCAGGCGGATGGACATGCGCTCGTTATGGATGGAGGCCTTGTCAAAACTGGCATTGAAGAACCTGCCCGGGCGATAGGCTTGCGCCACCACGCTGCCCGACACCGGATTGCGGTTCACATGCACATTGAAGACATTCATGAACACCGACAGGCGCGGGCGCGGCTCTTCGCCCAGCCCCAGTTCGGCGGGCGGCACCGCCTCGACGATGGGCAGCAGCCTGCCGTCGGCGGGACAGATGATCAGGTCATCGCCCTCGGGCGCGTGCCGTTCCGGATCGCGGAAGAAAGCCACGCACCAGACCGTCACCGGCAGCAGCACCCAGCCCAGCCAGGCGGCGAACAGGAAGGCGAGAAGATTCACAGCCGCGAAGAGTGCGATAAACGGATAGCCCTCGCGGTGAATGGGCAAGGTCACAGCAAGCTTCCTTTTAAGGTCGCTCCCGCTCGCGCGGACGCTTCTGCGATGAACGGATAGCCCTCGCGGTGATTCGGCAAGGTCACAACGGGCTTCCTTTTAAGGTCGCTCCCGCTCGCGCGGACGCTTCTGCGATGAACGGATAGCCCTCGCGGTGGATCGGCAGGTGCAATTGCGGCTCCAAAAGCGAAAGGGCAGCCAAACCCGGCCACGCTGCCCGCGCGCCGGCGGCTGCCCATCAGTTAGCGCCCCAAGCTTATCAGGCGACGCGGTTGCCGGTGAAGGGAAATGAGCCGAATGCCCCGGCCTTGACGCTGCCGGACATTTTGTCGCCCTCCACCGCGCCGGAGAAGTCCAGCGTCAGCGGCATGGGCGAGCTGATTTTGGCCGACCAGCTGACGGCGTTGCCGTCGACCTTGCCATTTTCCAGGGGACCCGAGCCCTGTGCGGCGGTCTGGGTGCCACTCAGGCTGGCGCCGCTGCTGGCCAGTTCCAGCGTGGCCTTCTGCGCGCCCATCGGCGAATTGATGATGATCTCCCACTTGCCGTCCACAGCCATGGCATTCTCCCTGAAACAGGCTTGCATCTAATGACCGGATGGACGCTTGTGCAAGGGGGCGCTAGACAGCGCGGCCGGAGGGCGCATCAGGACATGTCACGCAAGACCATCATCCTTCCCAAAGGACACCAGAACGGCAAAAGGGCTCGCGCCGGGTCGCCCTGGATCTTCTCCAACGAGATCCGCATGGACGACGCCGCCAAAGCCATCGCGCCGGGCGCCATCGTCAATGTGCGCGGCGATGACGGGCAGGCCTTCGGCACGGGTTATTTCAACCCAAAAAGCCTGATCGCGGTGCGCCTTCTGTCGGGCGAATGCGATGCCGTCATCGACGCCGATTTTTTTGCCGCGCGCCTTGGCCGCGCCCTGGCCTTGCGCGAGCGTTTCCATGCGCGGCCTTTCTACCGTCTCTGCCATGCCGAAGGTGACGGCTTGCCGGGCCTTGTGATCGACCGCTTCGACGATACGCTGTCGGTACAGTCCGGTACCGCGGGCATGGAGCGGCAGACGGATGCGATTATGTCCGCGCTGGATCGGCTGATCGGCCCACGCACGGTCATCCTTCGCGGTGACGCACCCACGCGCGCCCTCGAAGGGCTGGAAACACAGGTGCGCGTGGTCAAGGGCGAGGGCCGCCGCATCCAGCTGGAAGAGAATGGCGCGCGCTATTTCGCCGACCTGGCGGAGGGCCAGAAGACCGGCTGGTATTACGACCAGCGCGACAACCGGGCCTTCATCGCGTCGCTGGCCAGGGGCAAGAGCGTGCTGGACGCATTTTCCTATGCCGGCGGCTTCGGCATCCTGGCGGCCAAAGCGGGCGCCAGGGAAGTGATCTGCCTGGATTCCTCGGCACCCGCGCTGGCACTGGCCGAAGAGAGCGCACGCGCCAATGCCGTGACGGTCAAGGCGGTGAAGGCCGACGTGTTCGAGGAGCTGGAGCGTCTTTCGGCAAGCGGCGAGACCTTCGACATCGTGGTTGCCGATCCGCCGCCCTTCGTGAAATCGAAAAAGGATCTGGAAGCCGGCGCGCGCGCCTATCGCAAGCTTGCGCGCATGGCGGCGCGGGTGACGGCCGAAGGCGGTATCCTTCTGCTGGCATCCTGCTCGCACAATATTTCAGCCGATCGCTTCGCGCTGGAATGCGCGGCGGGTCTTTTGCGCACCGGCCGCCGCGCGGCGCTGATCCGCCAGGCCGGCGCGGGGCCGGATCATCCGGTGCATCCCATGCTGCCCGAAAGCGCGTATCTGAAAGCGCTGGTCTATGCGCTCGACTGACGAACCCTCTCCACGCACCAGCTTCATCAAGCAAAGTCGCGAAGGCCGGAGGGAGCAAAACTAGATGGAAACCTGCGTGCCCAGTTCGACCACCCGCCCCGGCACCAGGTTGTAATAGCGCGCCGGCGCCTGTGCGTTGGAGGCCAGCCACATGTAAAGCGCCACCCGCCAGCGGCTCAGGCTGGGGGCGTGGCCGGCCACCAGCGTCTCGCGCCCTAGGAAATAGGTGGTGGCGTCCGGCTCCAGCGCCAGCCCTTGGCTGCGTGCCAGTTCCAGCGCGGCGGGAATGTCGGGCGTTTCGAAGAAACCATAATTCAATCGCATCGAGAAGAAGCCCTTGCCCAGCTTGTCCAGCGACACCCGTTTGGAAACCGGCACGGTGGGCGTGTCTGCCACCGCCACCTGGCAGATCACCACCCGCTCATGCAGCACATGATAATGCTTGAGGCTGTGCAGCAGCGCGCCCGGCACCACGTCCAGCCTGGGAGACAGGAACACGGCGGTTCCCGCGATCCGCTGGTTGTATTTGTCCGCGCGCGACAGGAACAGGTCCAGCGCCAGTGAATCGTCCCGCACCTTATCCAGATGGGCGCGCCGGCCCAGTCGCCAGGTGTCCATCACCACGAACACGGCGCCCGCCACCGCCAACGGCAGCCAGCCGCCCTGGGTGATCTTCAGCGCATTGGACGACAGGAAGGCCAGGTCGATCACGCCCAGAAGGCCGAACAGCCCATAGACCAGCGGCCGCGGCCAGCCCCAGCGATGGATCGCCACCACGCCGACCAGCGCGGTGGAGATTACCATCACGCCCGTCACCGCGATGCCATAGGCGGCCGCCAGCGCGTCCGAGCTCTTGAAGATCAGCACGATCAGCACCACGCCCACCGCCAGCATGGCGTTGATGCGCGGGACATAGATCTGGCCCACCTCCTGGGCGGAGGTGTGGCGGATGGCCATGCGCGGCAACTGGCCCAGCTGCACCGCCTGGCGGGTGATGGAGAAGACGCCGCTGATCACCGCCTGGCTGGCAATGATGGTGGCGATGGTGGCCAGCACCACCATGGGAAAATGCAGCCAGTCCGGCACCAGGGCGTAGAACAGGAATGGCACCGACTGGGGATGGGCCAGAAGCAGCGCGCCCTGCCCGAAATAGTTCAGCGTCAGCGCCGGAAAGGCGATGTAGAGCCAGGCCCAGCGGATCGCACGCGATCCGAAATGGCCCATGTCGGCATAGAGCGCCTCGCAGCCGGTGACCGCCAGCACCACAGAACCCAGCGAGACAAAGGCCGTCCAGGGTTCGCGCACGAACAGGCCCAGGCCATGGGCGGGGTTGACCGCCCACAGGATCTGCGGCGTCCGGGCGATGGCCATCGCGCCCAGGACCGCAAGCACCAGGAACCACAGCGCCATGATCGGCCCGAACAGCTTGCCGATGCGGTCGGTGCCGTGGCGCTGCATCAGGAACAGGCCGACCAGGATGACAAGGGTGATGGGCACGATCCAGGGCTTGAAGGAATCGCTCACCCCCAGGCCTTCCACCGCCGACAGCACGCTGATCGCCGGCGTCAGCATGCCGTCGCCGTAGAACAACGCAAGGCCCAGAAGCGCGGCGACGCCGATGGCGGTCTTGGCGCGGCGGCTGACCGGCGCGCGATGGGCCAACGCCGCCAGCGCCATCACCCCGCCCTCGCCATTGTTGTCGGCGCGCATGATGATGCCGACATATTTGACGGTCACCACGATCACCAGTGCCCAGAATATCAGCGACAGCGAGCCATAGACCGCACTCGCACTCACCGCGCCATGGCGGCTGGCGGCCAGGGCCGATTCGCGCATGGCATAGAGCGGAGATGTTCCGATATCGCCGAACACCACGCCCAGCGCGCCCAGCATGAGCAGAAATGTGCGCCGGAACGGCGCCCTGCAGTCCTGTTTCATGCCGGAATGCTAACCTCGTTGATCTGGTCGGACGGTCCCGCAAGGAATGCGGGCCGCGGCCGGTTCAGATGGTAATCTGCGAGCCCAATTCTACTACCCGGCCCGGCGGCAATTGATAAAAGCGGGCGGGCGATAATGCCGCACCCGCCATCTGGCGATACAGCCAGTTGCGCCAGTGGCCCAGTTCGGAACGCTGGTCAGGCACCAGCGTTTCGCGGCCGATGAAGAAGGTGGCGGTGTCCAGGTCCAGCGCCAGGCCGAAGCGGCGTGCGTCTTCCAGTGCGCGCGGCACATCGGGCGTCTCGAAGAAACCGTGATGGACCTTGACGGCATAAAAGCCCTTGCCCAGCTTTTCCACCTCGATGCGCCTGGCTGCGGGCACCAGCGGCGTGTCCTCGACCACCACGTTGCAGATCACCACCCGCTCATGCAACACCTTGTTGTGCTTGAGATTGTGCAGCAGCGATCCGGGCACCACGTCGGTGCGCGAGGCGAGGAACACGCCAAGCCCGGCCACGCGGGTGGTGCTCCTGTCGGCGCGCTCCAGGAACAGGTTCAGCGGCAGCGATTCGCTGCGAACCTTTTCCAGATGCACGCGTCTTCCCTTGCGCCAGGTGTCCATCAGGATGAAGACACAGAAGGCGATGAACAGCGGCAGCCAGCCGCCTTCGGGAATCTTCAGCGCGTTGGAGGCCAGGAAGACCATGTCGATCAGCCACAGCAACCCGAACAGGCCCACGACCAGGAACGGGTTCCAGCGCCACTGCTTGCCCGCCACCAGCGCCACATTGAAGGTGTCGATCGCCATCACGCCGGTCACCGCGATGCCATAAGCCGCCGCCAGTGCCGCCGAACTCTTGAAGATCAGCACGATCAGCACCACGCCGATGCCCAGCACGATATTCATGTTGGGCACATAGATCTGGCCGTAATCGGTGGCGCTGGTGTGGCGGATCTCCATGCGCGGCAACTGGCCCAGCTGCACCGCCTGCTGGGTCATGGAGAAGACGCCGGTGATCACTGCCTGGCTGGCGATGATGGCGGCCAGCGTCGACATGCCGACCATGGGCAGATGCGCCCAGTGCGGAATGACGGAATAAAAGGCGATGGGCGCGCGGTCGGGATGGACCAGAAGCGCCGCGCCCTGGCCGAAATAATTGCACATCAGCGCAGGCAGGCAGATGAAGTACCACGCATACTGGATGGGCTTCTTGCCGAAATGGCCCATGTCCGCGTAAAGCGCCTCGCAGCCTGTTACGGCCAGCACCACCGCGCCCAGGCTGACAAAGGCGATCCAGGGCGCGGTCAGGAACAGGCGGATGCCGTACATCGGATTGATCGCGCCCAGAATGATGGGCGTCTTGATGATCGCCGCGAGGCCGAAAAAAGTCAGGGCGGCGAACCACAGCACCATCACCGGCCCGAACAGCTTGCCGATGCGATGGGTGCCCCGGCTCTGCAGCGCGAACAGGCTGACCAGGATGATCAGGGCCAGCGGCAGCACCAAAGGCTCGAAGGCGCGGCTTTCCACCGTCAGGCCTTCCACCGCCGACAGCACGGTGATGGCCGGGGTCAGCATGCCGTCGCCATAGAACAGCGCCAGCCCGACGCCCGCGCCAACACCGATAATGCCCTTGACCGTGCGGCTGAGGCCCGGCGAGCGATGCGCCAGCGCCGCCAGCGCCAGGGTGCCGCCTTCGCCGTCATTGTCGGCGCGCATGATCAGGGTGACGTATTTGACCGTCACCACCACCACCACCGCCCAGAAGATAAGGCACAATGAGCCCATCACCGCGGCATGGTTGGCATAGATGCCGGTGGTCTCGCGCACCGTCTCGCGCAGGGCATAAAGCGGGCTGGTGCCAATGTCGCCGAACACCACGCCCAGCGCCCCCAGCATCAGCGTGGCATTGCGGCGCGATCCGGGCGCGTCGCTCCCCTGGGAATGGTCCCCCGGGGATTGGCTTTGGGACAAGTCCTGCTCTGTGCTGCTCACGGACGATTACGGCTCATGATGCAAAGGAAGAACGCGCCGCGCAGCAACTGACACCCACGTTCCCTGAAAGCCCCCGACGGCGAGCCAAAATAGGCCGGTTGTCCGCCTGCCGAAAGGGGCCAGACAGCATGACGCGCCGGCGTGCCCGCTTCAGCCGCAAGTATCTGTGGTTTCTGCGCTATTCGCCTGCCAGGGAAACCGGGCCCATGGCACCGCCCTGCGCAACGGCGCCGCCCGCATCGCGGCCCGGTCCAATGAAGCCCTGGACGGAATAGACGCGCGAACCCCAGGCATTGTTGGGGATGTTCCACACCCGGACCTTGGTCCAGTCATTGTCCTGGCTGACATCGGTTACCGGGTCGTTGAGGTAGACCGCGCCGTCATTCAGCCAGTTGGCATGATCGACCCGGATCTCCCGGCTGTTGACCATGGTGCGCACGACCGCCAGATGGCCATGCTTGGGCCCGGCATAATTGTGCAGCACCATCACCGAACCCAGGGCTGGCGTTTCGCGGCGGACATAGCGGCCTTCCGCTTGGTCCCACCATGTCACCGCGTCGCCGAAGATCTTCACGTCGGAATGGTCGCGCGTAAATGGCACGCAATTGAGGGTGCGGCCATTGCCCTGCTGGACGACGCCGCGGCCATGCTCGGGCGGCATCGCTGCATAGTCCAGAGTGGATGAAGCGCAGCCGGCCAGCGCCAACGCCATCAGCGCTACCACCGGCAACTTCGTTATCGCGCCTTTGGGGACCGTCCACATGCGACGGAACCCTAACGGCGATCTGCAAACAGTTGGTTAACGCAGGTTAACGGGTGCGCCGCGCTGCTCGCCTGGCGCGATCTGCTGGCGCACCGGCTTGGGCGAGCCGGCCACACCCATCACGCCGATGGAGACAAGGCCGGCCACGGCGAAGAAGAAAAAGGGCGCGCCGATCGGTTGTTCGGCCAGCGCGAAGACGGGCAGTAGAAGGCCCGCAACCAGTTCGGGGCCGCCGCGCCAGGCGCCCTTGTGGGTTTCGCCCACCCGGGTGGTGCGGTTGAAATCCATATTGGTGGAGAAGAAGGCGTCATAGGTCGCCCGCGTATTGGCCAGGATCAGGCCGGACGGAAACACCACCGCCAGCAGCAGCGAGGGGATCAGGCGCGGCTCGTTGTGGCGCATCAGCATGCGCTGGCCCAGCCACAGATAGAAGATGCTGCAGGCCAGGCCCAGAAGCGTCACCACCAGGCCCAGAAGCGCCACCCCCGACAGATATACGACGCCCATGTACATCAGCGTCAGCGAAATGGCGGCGCTGGCAAAGGCCAGCATGTAAAAGCCGAACTGGCACATCTGCAGCGTCATGGCGGTCTTCTTCCAGGCCGGCATGGCACAGGACCAGATCTGGGGCAAAAGCTTGCGCGCCACCTGGGCGTGGCCCTTGGTCCAGCGTGCCTGCTGCGCGCGCCAGGCCGCGGCGGTCTGGGGAAGTTCGCCGGGCACCACCAGGTCGGGCACCATCGCCGCGCGCCAACCCTGCATCATGCAGCGCATGGAAAGGTCCAGGTCCTCGGTCAGTGTGTCGCCGCTCCAGCCGCCGCCCTGCTCGATGGCGGTGCGGTTCCAAACGCCTGCGCTGCCGTTGAACGACATGGGCAGGCCGGCGCGATAGCGTGCTTCCTGTTCCACCGCGAAATGCGAATCCAGCAGCAGCCCCTGCACCCGCGTCAGCCAGTTGGCGCCGCGGTTGGCATGGCCCCAGCGCGCCTGGACAAAGGCAAGGCCGCTGTCGGCCAGAAGCGCGGGGATGGTGCGGCGCAGGAAGTCGGCGGGGGGCACGAAGTCGGCATCGAACACCGCGACAAAGGGGGCGTCGCTGTGGGACAGGCCGAAGGCCAGGTTGCCGGCCTTGAAGCCCTTGCGGTTGCCGCGGCGCAGAATCTGCAGATTGACATGCCAGGGCACCGCGGCGCGCACCGCCTGGGCCAGCCCGTCATGGTCGTGGGCATCGCCGTCGTCGAGAATCTGGATCGTCAGCCGGCCCTGCGGCCAGTCCATCGCCGCCGCGGCGCTGGCGACGCGTACGGCCAGCGGTCCTTCGTTGCAGACCGGTAACTGTACAAGCACGTGCGGCAGCGCACCATCGTCCAGCAGCGCAAGCTTGAGGTCAGGGCTGCGCCGGAAGACGCGCACCCAAGCCAGGAAGGCCAGCTGTACTGAAAGGGTACAAACGGAAACGAGGACGATGCAGAGGGCAAACTGCAGGAAAAGAGAAAGACCGTGCATGGCGATCGTTCAGGCCCCCAAGGCTCGTTTTAAGGACCCGGCCTTACAGGTCATTCCGGCCCACCTTCGGACCATGCCTTGCGGCGGGCCGCACGGCAAGGCGACCATCTTACGCCCCGTCCGGAATGGCAAGAGGGCAGGTGCGAAGCGGGCCGTTCTGTAGCAGCAAAAATTGCGCGCAATCAAGGCCATGGCGAACGGCCTCTGGCCTGATAAAGGTCCGCTCGCCAGCCGGAACTTGGCTTTGGGCGCGACCGTTACCATATTTACCCCACAGCGAGGGGCGCTGAACCGGAGCCATGAAATGACCGCACGTCACTCGCGTTTTTCCCGGCTTTTCCCGGGCCCCTCCCGACCCCTCCTGGTTGCGGCCCTGGCCGGGCTTGTCCTGGCGGGCTGTACCACCCCGACCCCCTATGCCCCCCGGCTGGAGGGCCAGCAGACCGGCTATACCGATCGCCAACTGGCGCCCAACCGCTACCGCGTCACCTTCAGCGGCAACACCGTCACCCCCCGCGAGACGGTGGAGTCCTATCTGCTGCTCCGGGCGGCCGAAGTGACCCGGGCGGCGGGCTATGACTACTTCGTCTTCGACACGCGCAACACCAAGGCCCGCACCAGCTACCAGACGGTGCCCAATTTTCCGGCTGACCCGTGGTACGGCCCCTGGTACGGTCGCGGCTATTACGCCCCTTATTGGCGCGGCTGGGGCTTTGCCTATGAGCCGTCGGTGGACGTGATCACCCGCACCAAATACGACGCCTATGCCGAGATCGTCGTGCTGACGCCGCAGCAGGCCAAGACCGAGCCGCGTTCCATCAATGCCGCCGAGGTGATCCGCCACCTGGGTCCGGATGCGGTGCCGCCGGATCGCCCTTCCGGCCAGGCGCCGCCTCCTCCGGCGCCGCCGCCACCTCCGGCCTAGCCGCTCCGGCCCGGATCGCAAATTCCGCATAAACTCCGTGACGGGTCACGCCTTCCAGGGCGTGACCCTCGCGGTGGCACATGTGCGGAATGTCCACCAGCGCCATGGGATCGTCGGCCAGCACCACAAGGCGGCTGCCGCAGGCATGCTTGCCCAGCGCCTTCCTTGCCAGCATCGCCGGCAGGGGACATTTGAGGCCGCGCAGGTCCAGGGGATCTTCCATCGCGGCCGTCTCTAGCATGCTTTCGGCCGTTGTTGCCCGCTGCCGGTTCGCCTTGATTGCGGGCCCGGCGCCCGCCAGTCTGTGCGCGGGAGAAACGCCTATGAGTCTGGCCGCCGCCATCCGGCGCGAATATGTGTATCTGACCCATATCGCGCGTACCCTTTGGATGTTGCGCAGGCTGGGCCCCCATTCCACCCGCACCATCGTCGACATTGTCGAAGACCATGCCCGCCGCCGCCCGGGCAACATCGCGCTGGTCTGGCAGGACAGTGAAATGACCTATGCGCAGATGGACGCGCGCGCCAACGCCTATGCCCATTGGGCGCTGGCCCAGGGCATAAGGCGCGGCGACTGCGTGGCCCTGTTGATGGAGAACCGGCCCGATTACATCTGCGCCTGGCTGGGCCTGTTCAAGGCGGGGCTTGAGGCCGCACTGATCAACACCAACCTGATGGGCGAGGGGCTGGCCCATTCCATCGCGCTTTCGGGCGCGCGCCATGTGATCGTCGGCGCCGAGCTTGCGGCCCAGATCCGCACCGCGCTCTTCCCCGATCCGCCGATGCTTTGGGTGGAAAACGGTGACGTCCGCGGCATGAACGGCCTGGACGCGGCGCTGGCCGCCATGCCGCAAACATCGCCCGGCAAGGCACCGCGCGAAGGCGTTACCCTCAAGGATCGCGCCTTCTTCATCTACACCTCCGGCACCACGGGTCTGCCCAAGGCCGCCAACTTCACCCATATGCGCATGCTGTTCATGATGTCCGGCTTTGTCGGGGCCCTTTTGCCGCGCAGCAGCGACCGCATTTACAATCCCCTGCCGCTCTATCATTCCACCGGCGGGGTATGCGCGGTGGGCCTGGCCTTCATCCCCGGCGGCGCGCTTATCCTCAAGCGCAAATTCTCGGTGCATGAGTTCTGGCCCGACATCCACAAATACCGCGCCACCATGTTCGAATATATCGGCGAGTTGTGCCGCTATCTCCTTAACCAGCCGGAAAGCCCGCTGGAAAAGGGCCATCGCGTGCGCGCGATCACCGGAAACGGCCTGCGCCCCGAAATCTGGCGACAGTTCCAGGCCCGCTTCGCCATACCCCGCATCGTCGAATTCTATGGCGCCACCGAAGGCAATGTCTCGATGCTGAATTACGACGGCACGGTGGGCTCGGTGGGGCGGGTGCCCGAGTATCTGGAATGGCTCCTGCCCACGCGTGTGGTGCGCTTCGATGTGGAAAAGGAAATGCCGGTGCGGGGCGCGGACGGACTTTGCATCGAATGCGGTCCCGACGAAGTGGGCGAGGCGGTGGGCCGCATCTCGACCCGCGCCGGCCGCGGCTTCGAAGGCTATTCCGACAAAAAGGCCAGCGAGAAGAAAGTGCTGCGCGACGTGATGCAAAAGGGCGATGCGTGGTTTCGCACCGGCGACCTGATGCGCCGCGACGAACATGGCTATTTCTATTTCGTCGACCGCATCGGCGACACGTTCCGCTGGAAGGGGGAGAATGTCGCCACCGGCGAGGTCAGCGAGGCGCTGGCCGCCGTGCCCGGCATCCGCGAGGCCAATGTCTATGGCGTGCATGTGCCGGGCCTGGACGGACGCGCCGGCATGGCCGCCATGGTGGTGGATGGCGACTTCGACATGGCCGCGCTGCCGGCACATCTGGCGGCGCGGCTGCCCCATTATGCCCGGCCCATCTTCCTGCGCCTGTCGCCGGCCATCGACGTTACCGGCACTTTCAAGCAGCGGAAAGTCGACCTGGTGAAGGACGGCTTCGATCCTTCCGCGATCGCCGATCCGATCTACTGGCTCGATCCCGACCGCGGCAGCTATGAGCCGCTGAGCGCAGAGCGTTATGCCGACATCTGCGAAGGCCGGGTGAAGCTTTAACCCTCAAGGCGCGTTCAGTTGCGCGATGGTCCGGCGCGCCGCGTCATTGTCGCCGTCCGCCGCCCGCTGCGCCAGGCTGTTCAGCAGTTGGATGCGCCGGTTGGTGTCGGCGGCGATCTGCTGTTGGGTCCGGTCGGCGTCGTCCTTGGCGCGCTGCATGGCGATCTTGCCTTGGTCGATATAGTCGCGCGTGCATGTCTCGAACATGCGCCGGCGGTCCGCATAGTCGGGCCCGGTGTCTTTGGGCGCCTCGCAGGCGGCGGGCGGAAAATCCGGATCGGGATTGGCGATAGGCGGGGCGATGCCGCCATTGCCGACCGCGACGGCGGCATTGATCTCGGCCTCGATAAGATGGATGCGCGCGTTGGCCTGGTCCACGATCTGCTTCTGCCGGTCCTGCGTCTGGCCGCGCACCCGGTCGATCTCGCGGCTGATGTTCTCGACATAAGCCTTGGTGCAGGCGTTGAACGCCTCCGACATGCGGTTATAGCGATGGACCTTGGCGTTATAGGCCATGATCTCGCTGGAATCGTTGCCGGGCCGGTTTTGCAGCGACCTTGAATCTGGCTTTTCGCAGTCCGGCGCTGCAAGGGATTGTGCGGCGGGGGCGGACGGCTGTGACATCGCCCCGGCTGCGGCACCTGCAAGAATGAGCACGGCCAGAGCCGCCGTCCGAAGCACCATCTTTCCGCCCCATGTCATCAGGGCTGGATGCTAGGGGAAGACTTGGCGGCAACCAACCCCAGCCGCCCCCTCAGGCGAAGTCTTTGGCCAGCGCCTCGCGCGTCTCGGCGGTCAGCACGGCCATGTGGCCGTAATTCTTGTGGCTCAGGCCCAGCACCACACGCTGCGCGGGATCCCGGAACGCCGTGATCTGCGCAGGTGTGAAGGCAAGGCGCAGCCAGTGCACCGAGCTGGTCTTGCCGTCCGGCGTGGTCCGGTCCTCATATTCGGTGGGCGTGGCATGGATGGTCTGGTCGCCCACCTCCATGAACACGGTTTCCTCGATGCCGCCCAGGGTCAGCAGCACCGAATCGCGCCGGCGCGCGTCCTCGATCTCCAGCATCAGGGTGGCGATCAGCTCCTGGCCCTGCGGGATCAGGGGATTATAGGCTTCCAGCTCGCCTGGTACCTGCTCGGCGCCGCCCTTTTCGATGCGCAGCATCTCCTGCACCTGCAACCACATGGTGGCGTAATTCTCGAAATAGAAGGTGGCAAAGGGCCCAACGCTCACCCGACGCAGCTTCTTCATCGGAATCAGCTTGGCCTTCATGTCCTTGCGCCGGAACTCGTATTCGGCCGGCGGCAGCAGGTCTTCGGGGGTGATCTTGCGGGCGGCTTCGGGCATCTGGACCTCCATTATCCTCATGCTTTTACGGGCTCGGCACGAGGATCTACAACGCCTTCACCCTGAGCCTGTCGAAGGGTGAGGAAACAAATTCAATCCTGCCGCAACCCGAACGCGCGCGCCATGATCTGAATCGGGTGTTCGGGCGCACGCGCCGGCGCCCCCGTCGGTTCGACATGGGCAAGGATGTGCTGGGCCGCCAGCGGGCAGTCCGACACGATGTGGCCGCGGGCCTGTTTGTCGGCGGCGCGGAAGACGGGCTTGCCCACTTTCACGGCCACCTCATGGGTGGGCTTGACCACGCCGAAGGTGCCGCCGTGGCCGGAGCAGCGCTCGATCACATCGACCGGTGTGTCGGGAATCATCTTCAGCATTTCCGCCGCCTTGGGGCCCATGTTCTGCGCGCGCGCATGGCACGCCAGGTGAACGGTGACGCCTTCGGGCAGCGCGCTCAGGCCGCCGGAGGGGCCATCAGGCAGGCCGTTCTTCTTGGCCACATCGACCACATATTCGTCGATGTCGAAGACATGTTCGGACACTTTCTTCACGTCGGGATTGTCGGGGCAGACCAGCGCCCATTCGGATTTCAGCATCAGCCCGCAGCTGGCGGTCAGCGCCACGATGTCATAGCCCTGGTCGATCAGCTTGACGAGTTCCTTCGACACGTTTGCGGCGTTCCGGGATACGCGGTCCAGTTCTGCCTGTTCCAGGAAGGGCATGCCGCAACAGCCGGGATAGGCGGCCACGGTTTCCACCCCGATATGGTTCAGCACCGCGCGTGCGTCCATGCCGGTGTCGGGCTTGTTGTAGTTGACGAAGCAGGTGGCATAGAGCGCGGCCTTGCGCCTGCCGAAGGCGGGCGCGGCGGCGTTGACCTCACCCGGCTCCTGCTTCGCCGCGGCGGTGAAGGTACGGGCATGAAATTTGGGCAGCGTCGCCCTGGCGTCGATGCCCAAGGTCTTGTCCAGCAAGGCGCGGGCGGCGGTGTTGGACTTGTCGGACGCCCAGTTGACGATCGGCGAAACAAAGCGTGCCGCCTTGCCGTTGCGATCCATTTCCGCAAGCTGCTGCTGGGTGAACTCCGCGTTGCGGTTGCCCGCCTTTGTCTCGACGAAGCGGTGGCGCAGCATCAGGTGGGGAAAATCCAGCATGAAGGGATGCGGCGGCACATAGGGGCATTTGGTCATGAAGCACATGTCGCAAAGGGTGCAGGCCTCCACCACCGGCTTGAAGTCTTCGGACTTCAGGTGCTCGACGTCTTCCTTGGGGCTTGAATCGATCAGGTCGAACAGGCGCGGGAAGGAATCGCACAGATTGAAGCAGCGCCGGCAGCCGTGGCAGATGTCGAAGACCCGGCGCATCTCCTCGTCCAGTTTGGCGGGATCGGCGAAGTCCGGATTCTTCCAGTCGATGATCTGACGGGTTGGGGCCTGAAGGCTGCCTTCGCCGCTCATGAATGACTCCAGGAAAATTCGGGCCAGCCCTCCCCCTGGCGTGCGGAGCACGCATGAGGGGGAGGTGGCCGTGGCAACGCGAAGCCGCGCCGTGGCGCGGCGGTTGCGAAGGCCGAAGGGGGCTATTTACCCAGACTATCCAGCGCCTTCTGGAAGCGGCCGGCATGGGACTTCTCGGCCTTGGCCAGGGTCTCGAACCAGTCGGCGATCTCGTCAAAACCTTCCTGGCGTGCGGTCTTGGCCATGCCCGGATACATGTCGGTATATTCGTGGGTTTCGCCCGCGATCGACGCCTTCAGGTTGGCGTCGGTGGCGCCGATCGGCTCGCCGGTCGCCGGATCGCCGACCTCTTCGAGATATTCCAGATGGCCGTGCGCATGGCCGGTCTCGCCTTCCGCGGTGGAGCGGAACACGGCCGCCACGTCGTTGAAGCCTTCCACATCCGCCTTCTGCGCAAAATAGAGGTAGCGGCGGTTGGCCTGGCTTTCGCCGGCGAATGCTTCCTTCAGGTTTTCCCAGGTCTTGGTGTTTGCGAGTGCGGGCATTGAGGCCTCCTTGGGGTGAAAAATTCGGGAGGAACACTCGCTCCCCGGACAGCCACTGTCAACAGTTTAGAACTATTCTAAACTATGAGAATGACTCGCATGTCAGACGAACCCCTCCGTCGCCAACTCGGCCTGCTTCGGCAGACACATCGCTGGCGACACCCTTCCAGCGTGCTTCGAACGCGAAGGGGAGGGCTAAGCCCGCTTCACCCGGACCACCACATCGACACGGTCCACCGCCAGTCCTTCCGGCGGGGCGGGAACGTTGGAGACCGCAATGGTCTCACCCGGGATGTCGATCAGATAACCTTCCTCCTCCAGGAAGAAATGCTGGTGATCGCCGACATTCGTATCGAAATAGCTGCGGCCCGCATCCACCACCACCTGGCGCAGCAGGCCCGCCTCCGTAAACTGATGCAGCGTGTTGTACACCGTGGCCAGTGACACTTTCACGCCGGCGCGCGTGACCTCGTCATGCAGGCTTTCGGCCGTCACATGGCGGTCGCAACCCCGGAACAGAAGCCCGGCCAGTTCCAGGCGCTGGCGGGTGGGCCGAAGGCCCGATGCCTTCAGCCGCGCCAAGCCGGAGGCGTGAAGCCTTCCGGCGCCGTGCCTGGAAACATCTCGGGCGGTCACTCCCGATTCTTTGGCCATCGATCCAGTTCCTTTCAGCAGCCCCGGCGATGCATTCGCACCGGCCGGACAGACCTGCTAAACTTGCTCGAAGATACTTGTTAGAATGCTTCTAATCAAGCGGAAGCGTTCCAGGTGCAGTTCAGGGGCTTTTTGCAGGCTCCGGGCGGCTTTTGCGATAGCCCTAGCAACCCTTTTGGGCTAGGAGCCAGCGCAAAGCCGGTTTTTCCGGGCCTAGATTTCAGGGATATGGACCAGTGGACAAACCCTTGCGCAAATCCAGTTTCGACCTTGCCGGCCTGATGGCCTGCGCCCGCGGCGAGCTTTTCGGGCCCGGCAACGCACAGCTTCCGGCGCCGCCCATGCTGATGTTCGACCGGATCACCTCCATCACCGACGATGGCGGCACCGACGGCAAGGGCGAGGTGGTGGCCGAATTCGACATCAATCCGGACCTGTGGTTCTTCAAATGCCACTTCCTGGGCGATCCGGTGATGCCGGGCTGCCTGGGCCTGGATGCGTTGTGGCAGCTGGTCGGTTTCTTCCTGGGCTGGATGGGCGGTCCCGGCAAGGGTCGCGCGCTGGGCGTGGACGAGGTGAAATTCAGCGGCATGGTGCTGCCCACCGCCAGGAAGGTCACCTATATCATCAACCTCAAACGCGTGATCATGCGCAAACTGTTCATGGGCGTGGCCGACGGCATCGTACAGGTGGACGGCAAGACCATCTATGAAGCCAAGGGGCTTCGGGTGGGCCTCTTCACCGAAGCCCTGGCACCTGCCCAGCCGGCGTCGGTCACTGCCTGATCCGCCGCCGCAAGGATTGCTCAGAGGGTTTAGATGAAAAGAGTGGTCGTCACCGGCCTCGGCATTGTTGCCTCGATCGGCAACAATGCCGGGGAAGTCACCGACAGTCTGCGCCAGGCCCGTTCGGGAATCGTGGCGGCGGACGACTATATCCGCCTGGGTTTCCGTTCCCAGGTGCATGGCAGCCTGAAGATCAACCTGGACGAGGTTGTTGATCGCCGCGCCCGCCGCTTCCAGGGCGACGGCGCGGGCTATTGCTGGGTGGCGATGAACCAGGCCATCGCCGATGCGGGGCTGGACCAGGACCTGGTATCCCATCCGCGCACCGGCCTGATCGTGGGTTCGGGCGGACCCTCCACCAAGGCCATCGTCTCGGCGGCCGACATCACCCGCCAGAACAATTCGCCCAAGCGCATCGGGCCGTTTGCCGTGCCCAAGGCGATGAGCTCGACCTGCAGCGCCAACCTGTCCACCTGGTTCAAGACCAAGGGCTACAACTATTCCATCTCCTCGGCCTGCTCGACCTCGGCCAACTGCATCGGCAACGCCTATGAGCTGATCCAGTGGGGCAAGCAGGACATGATGTTCGCCGGCGGCGGCGAGGAGCTGGACTGGACGCTGTCCGAACTGTTCGACGCGATGGGCGCGATGTCGTCGAAGTTCAACGCCTCGCCCGAAAATGCGTCGCGCGCCTATGACAAGAACCGCGACGGCTTCGTGATTTCCGGCGGCGGCGGCATCCTGGTGCTGGAAGAGCTGGAGCATGCGAAGCGCCGCAATGCCAAGATCTATGCCGAAATCACCGGCTATGGCGCCACCGCCGACGGCGCCGACATGGTTGCGCCTTCGGGCGAAGGCGCAGTGCGCTGCATGCAGATGGCGCTCCAGAACGTCAAGGCTCCCGTCGACTACATCAACCCGCACGCCACCTCGACGCCGGTCGGCGATGTGCCTGAAATCAACGCCATCAAGACCGTGTTCGGCGAAAAGACGCCCTTCATCAGCGCCACCAAGTCGCTGACCGGCCACAGCCAGGGCGCCGCCGGCGTGCATGAGGCGATCTACACGCTGCTGATGATGCAGCACAATTTCATCTGCGAAAGCGCCAATATCGACGAGCTGGACCCGGCCGTGGAAGGCGCCAACATCGTGCGCCGTCGCATCGACGACGCGCGCATCGACACCGCCATGTCCAACAGCTTCGGCTTTGGCGGCACCAACGCTTCGCTGGTGTTCCAGCGTTACCGGGACTGACGTGCCGATATGGAACAGAAAACGCCGCATGAGGCTCTGATGGGCACCGGATCGGGACTGATGACCGGCAAGCGCGGCCTGGTGATGGGGGTGGCCAACGACCATTCCATCGCCTGGGGCATCGCCCAGATGCTGTCCCATCACGGCGCCGAGGTGGGCTTCACCTATCAGGGCGAGGCGCAGAAGAAGCGCCTGATCCCGCTGGCCCAATCCATCGCCAGCACCATCATGCTGCCCGCCGATGTGGAAAGCGACGAACAGCTCGACGCCGCCTTCGCCGCGTTGGAAAAGGAGTGGGGAACCATCGACTTTCTGGTGCACAGCCTGGCCTTCTCCGACCGTGACGAACTGAAGGGCCGCTATGTCGACACCACCCGGGCCAATTTCCTGAGGACGCTCGACATTTCCTGCTATTCCTTCACCGCTGTCGCACGCCGGGCCGCCCGGCTGATGCCTGCGGGCGGGGCGATGGTCACCCTGTCCTATCTTGGGGCGCAGCGGGTGATGCCCAACTACAATGTCATGGGCGTGGCCAAGGCCGCACTGGAGGCGTCGGTCCGCTATCTGGCCGCCGATCTTGGCCAGGGCAATATCCGCATTAACGCCATTTCCGCAGGCCCCATGCGCACGCTGGCGGGCAGCGCGGTGGGCGACGCGCGCATGGTGTTCAAGTGGAACAAGTCCCACGCCCCGCTCAAGAAGTCCGTCGAGCTTAACCATGTGGGCGGAGCGGCACTGTATTTGCTTTCTGACCTGGCAGGTGGTGTCACCGGCGAAGTGCACTTCGTCGACGCCGGCTTCAACGTGATCGGCATGCCGCCGACCGCGGATCTGAAGGGGTGGATGCCACAGGAGAACGGCCAGGAGCTGCCTGATGGGAGAACGGATTCGTAAGGCCATGCAGGGCGCGCTTGGCGCGCTGGCTCTTGGCGCCGCCACTCTGTCGATCCCGGACCCGGCCCAGGCCGGCTGGCAGCAGCAGGCATCTGCCGCCGATGCCCAGCGGCTGGCACAGCTTCCCGCCATCCGCGCCCAGGCGATTCACGCCGCGATGACCTGGAAGGGCCAGGGCGACCTGAACGAATTGCGCGGCGCGCTCGAGCCTGAAGGCCGCACCATTCCCGCCGGCGCCCTTGTGGGCAACTGGCGCTGCCGCGAAATCAAGCTCGGCGGTATCTCGCCCTATATCGTCTACCGCGACTGGTTCCGTTGCACCGTCCGCCGCGCCAATGGCGGGCTGCTTTTCCGGAAGGTCACCGGCACCCAGCGCACCGCCGGCTACCTCTATCCGCGTGATGGCGCCTGGGTCTATCTGGGCGCCTCCAGCGCCAAGAACGAGCCCTGGCACCAATATTCCGGGCGCTCGCCGTCCCTTGGCGCCGAAGTGACGCCCGACGACCAGATCGGCCTTCTGACCGGCATCGGCAACAATCACCTCAGGCTCGAGATTCCCGCCGTCCAGGAATCACTGCTGGATGTGATCGAATTGCGGCGCTAGCCTTGCGGGCATGCGGCGCCTGCACCGGGAACGTCATCTTGTCGCGCGGATCGGCTGGCTGCGCGCCGCCGTTCTGGGCGCCAATGACGGCATCGTCTCCACCGCAAGCCTGATCGTGGGCGTGGCCGCTGGCAACGCGCCCAAAGGCGCGATCCTGCTGGCGGGCGCCGCCGGCCTTGTGGCAGGGGCCATGTCGATGGCGGCAGGCGAGTATGTCTCGGTCAGCTCCCAGGCCGATACCGAAAAGGCCGACCTTGACCGCGAGCGCGGCGAACTGGCCGCCGATCCCGCCGCCGAGGAGCGGGAGCTGGCGGGCATCTATGCGAAGCGCGGGCTGGACCAGGAGCTGGCGCACCGGGTGGCGCGCGAACTGATGAGCAAGGATGCGCTGTCCGCCCATGCCCGCGACGAGCTGGGCATTTCCGAAATCCTCACCGCGCGACCCCTGCAGGCGGCCTTCACCTCGGCGCTGACCTTCACCACCGGCGCCGCCATGCCGCTGCTGGCGGTGGTGTTCAGCCCGACGCCGTTGGTCGTGCCGGCCGTATCGGCGGCCTCACTGGTCTATCTGGCCGTCCTGGGGGCGATCGGCGCGCGCACCGGCGGTGCGGGAATCCTCAAGCCCACCTTGCGCGTGACCTTCTGGGGCGCCTTTGCCATGGGCGTGACGGCGGGGATCGGCCTGCTGATTGGAAAAGCCGTCTAGGCCCGCTTCTTCGCTGCCTCAGCGAACCGCTCGAACAGATAGTGCGAATCCATCGGACCCGGCGACGCCTCGGGATGATACTGCACCCCGAACACATCCTTGCCCTTCAGCGCGATGCCGCAATTGGTGCCGTCGAACAGCGAGACATGGGTCTCGGTCACGCCCTCGGGAAGCGTATCGCGGTCCACGGTGAAGCCGTGGTTCATCGACACGATCTCCACCTTGCCCGTTTCCAGATCCTTCACCGGATGGTTGGCGCCGTGATGGCCCTGGGGCATCTTTTTCGTCTTCGCGCCCAGCGCCAGGCCCAGCATCTGATGGCCCAGGCAGATACCGAACACCGGCACCTCGGCGTCGATCACGCCCCTGATGGTGGGAATGGCATATTCACCCGTTGCCGCCGGATCGCCCGGCCCGTTGGACAGCAGCACGCCATGGGGCTTTGTCGCCAGCACGTCGTCGGCGGTCGCGGTGGCGGGCAGCACGGTGATGTCGGCGCCCAGCCCGGCCAGAAGCCGCAGGATGTTGCGCTTGACGCCATAGTCGATGACGGTGACGCGGAAGCTGGGCACGCCCTCGCGTTCATAGCCCTTGCCCCAGGCCCAGGGCATCTCGTCCCAGCGATAGCTCTGGCGCGCGCTGACTTCCTTCGCCAGGTCCAGCCCTTCCAGACCGCCAAATCCCTTCGCCTGTTGGACCAGCGCCGCGGGATCGGCCTCACCGTTCACCACCACGCCATGCGGCATGCCCTTTTCGCGGATCAGCGACGTCAGCGCGCGGGTGTCGATGCCCGCTACGCCCGGAATGTTGTGCTTCTTCAGCCAGCGGTCCAGCGTCTGAAGGCTGCGGTAATTGGACGGATGCTCGGCGTCCGCGCGCACCACCACCCCGCGCACCACCGGCGTCAGGGTCTCGATATCCTCGTCGTTGGCGCCGACGATGCCGATATGGGGGAAGGTGAAGGCCACGATCTGCCCGGCATAGGACGGATCGGACAGGATCTCCTGATAGCCGGTCATGGCGGTGTTGAAACAGACCTCACCCGCCATCGCGCCCACCGCGCCAAATCCGCTGCCATCAAAGAAGGTGCCGTCGGCCAGCATCAGGCCGCCACGTGAAAAGACGCTTCCCGCGCTGGCGGGTTGGGCAGAGGATGGATCGGTCATGGGGAGCCTCGAATTTTCGCGAAAATAGGGACGCGGGCCCGGTCCGTCAACCCGCAACGAATCCAGCAAAATCAAGGTGTTGGAAATAGCCCGCGATTCCCGGTAAGTTCCGCGCCACCTCAGGAAAGAAAATCCCATGTCCCTGCGCCAGCAACTGAACGATGCCATGAAGGATGCGCTGAAGGCCAAGGACGCCAAGCGCCTTTCCACCCTGCGTCTGGTGCTGGCGGCGCTGAAGGACCGCGACATTGCCGCGCGCAGCGAAACCAGCCGCGAGCTTCTGGGCGACGACGAAATCCTTGGGCTGATGGCCAAGATGATCAAGCAGCGCGAGGAGTCCGCCGCCGCCTATGACGCCGGTAACCGCCCCGAGCTGGCGGCGGGCGAGCGCGAGGAGATCGCCATCATCCGCTCCTTCATGCCCAAACAGATGGACGAGGCCGAAACCGCCGCCGCCATAAAGGCGGTGATCGCCGAAGTGGGCGCGTCCTCGATCAAGGACATGGGCAAGGTGATGGCGGCGCTGAAAGACCGCTATGCCGGCCAGATGGACTTCGGCAAGGCCAGCGCCACCACCAAGGCCGCATTGTCCGCCTAATGCATTTCCCCCGCCCCTTGTGGGAGGGGGTACGCGGCATCAGCCGCGTGGGGGAGGGGGACCCTGTGCCTGACGTCAAGCTCGCTACCACCGATGCCGACATCGCCCGCTGTTTCGCGGTCATGCGCCAGTTGCGTCCGCACCTGAAGAACGAGGCTGAGTTCATCGCCCGCGCCCGCCGCCAGATGGCACTTGAGAAATGGCGTCTGGCCTATGTCGAAAACGCACGCGGCGCGGTTGCCGCAGTGGCGGGTTTCCGCGTCCTGGAATGCCTGCATTCGGGCCGCACGCTGTATGTCGATGACCTGGTGACCGACGAAACGCAGCGCTCGAAGGGTTTGGGCGAAATCCTGCTGCGCTGGATGGAACAGAAAGCGCGCGAGGAAGGCTGCCAGACCTTCAGCCTGGATTCGGGCACCCAGCGGACGGCCGCGCACAAATTCTATTTCCGCATGGGGCTGTCCATCGTCAGCTTCCATTTCGCCGGGAAGCTTTAATCGCGCCCCGCCAGCCAGGTGGTCAGCGCCTGGCCGACCGCATCGCTGATCGCCTGCGCGCTGCGAATCTCGAACGGGCTGAAATGCCGTTGCGTCTTCCAATAGGCGCCGATGGCGGCCACCGGCTTGCCGGCGATCACCGGCGTCATGATCAGGCTTTTCACGAAGGTGGGGCGGTAGGCATCCTGGGGGATGCGCTCGTCGGCATAGACATCCTCGATCACCGCGGTCGAGGCGTTCAGCATCGACCAGCCGGAAATGCAGGACGACAGCGGAAAGCGCCGGCCCTTCCACAGCGGAGCGATCGCGTCTTCCTCGACATAGTGGCAAAAATCGCCCTCGCGCATGACGAATGTGATGCCGTCACAGCCGATGGAGGCTCGCCCCATCTGGCGCACGCATTCAATGATTTCGTCCCGCCCGCCCGCCGCGCGAAGACGTTCGCGGGCATTCAGAAACTCGCGCCGGGCATCGATCGTCGACTGGCTCATTACGTGCAGGTTGCCCCGCGCCTCTCCTGGCTCTTCGGACTGTCTTGGATCGTATACGGCCAGCCAGTGGCACGCACGGCTTTTCGGAACCCGTCAGGCCGCCGCGCCCCGGGCGCGCGACATCGCCTCGCCCACCATGGCGGCAATGGTCTCCACTGCCGCCACCTCGCGTTCCGAGATCACCGGCTTGTCATGCCAATAGGCGCCGATGGCGGCCACGGGCGTATCCAATCCCACCGGCACCATCACCAGGCTCTTCACAAAGGTCTTGCGATAAACCTCATGGGGAATGCGCGGATCGGCGAAGACATCCGGGATCACCGCCGTCCTGTTGTTCAGCATCGCCCAGCCGGAGATGCAGCTGCCCAGGGGGAATTTCTGACCCTTCCATAGCGGCGCGATGGCGTCCTCCTCGACATAGTGGCATTTGTCATTGTCGCGCAGGACAAAGGTCACGCCGTCGGCTGATACGACCCCGCGCGCGCAAGCGCGCACGATCTCGATGACCTCCTGGCGGGAGCCGGCATTGCCCAGCCGCGCCCGCGCCACTTCCAGCAGCCGCCAGCGCGGATCGTTTTCGCCGTCAAAGGGCAATTGGTACATCGCGTTCCCCCGAACGCCACCATCATGGCAGCGTCCCGTTTAAGGAATAATGCACAGGGGACACCCGATTTTAACCAGCAAATATCCCCCAAACAGGGGGGATTTCCGCATAAACTGGCGCCCATGCGCTACGGCGAGGGATTGCTGGAGGAAATCAGGCGGCGGACGGACCTCGTCCAGCTGGTAGGCCGCCGCGTCAAGCTGGTCCGCAAGGGCCGGGTGATGTGGGGTTGCTGCCCCTTCCATGCCGAAAAATCCCCCAGCTTCAAGGTCGAGAACGAGCGGCGCACCTACAAATGCTTCGGCTGCGGCAAGGGCGGCGACTGTTTCCGTTGGCTGACCGAAACCGAGGGCATGTCCTTCCCCGAGGCGGTGGAAAAGCTGGCCGCCGAGGCGGGAGTGGAACTGCCGCGCTGGTCGCCGGAAGATGAGGCGCGCGAGCAGAAGAAGAAATCGCTCTATGACATCGTGGAACTGGCGGCCAGGTTCTACGAGGCCCAGCTCATGGCACCTGAGGGCCGCCCCGCGCGCGATTATCTGAAGGGCCGGGGTCTTGATGGTGCCGCCGCCAGGCAGTTCCGGCTGGGCTATGCCCCCCCCTCTTCAGGCATGGCAGGGGGCCAGGCGCTGGTCGCCCACCTGACAGGCCACAACGTCACCCGGGACGACATGATCGCCGCGGGCCTGGCCCGCCCGGCCGAGGAAGGCCGTCCCATGCGGGATTTCTTCTTCAATCGCGTGATGTTCACCATCACCGACAGCCGCGGGCGGCCGATCGCCTTTGGCGGCCGTGCGCTGGAAGCAGACGCCAAGCCCAAATACATCAACACCGGCGAGACGGTGCTCTTCTCCAAGGGCCACAATCTCTACAATTTCCCCACCGCGCGGGCGGCGGCGATCAAGACGGGCACGATCATCCTGGCCGAAGGCTATATGGACGTGATTGCCCTGGTGCGCGCGGGCTTTTCCCATGCCGTCGCGCCTTTGGGCACTGCGCTGACCGAAGACCAGCTGGGCCTTTTGTGGCGCACCGCGCCTGAACCCATCCTCGCCTTCGACGGCGACGCAGCGGGGCTGAAGGCCGCACACCGGGCCGCCCATCTGGCGCTGCCGCATCTCAAGCCCGGTCATTCCCTGCGCTTTGCCTTCCTGCCGCCGGGCGAGGACCCCGATTCCTTTTTGGCGGCCAATGGCTCCGGCGCCATGCAGATGCTGCTGGAAGCGGCCATCCCCCTCTCCCAGCTTCTGTGGCGGGCCGAGACGGAAGGAAAGGATTTCTCCACCCCGGAACGGCGGGCCGGGCTGGAACAGGCGCTGGGCGCCCTGGTCGGTCAAATCGGCGACACGAAAGTGGCGGACTATTATCGCCGTGGGTTCGACCAGATGATTTTCGAGAATTTCAAGCGGCGCTCGGCGCGGCCCGGCCAGGATGGGGCACGCTCCGCTTTTCGGCCCCAGCCCTTCCGGGGCCGCGGCGCACCCCTGCGCCCCCAGCCGGGCACGGCAGAGGCGGTTTCCCCTGGGGTCCAGTCCAGCGCTCTGGTGCGAAAGGGCGTTGCCGGTGCCCGTCAGGCCAAGGAAACGGAACTTGGACGGCTTCTGGCGGCCGAACCCCAGCTCGCTCTTTGGGAGGGAGAAACTCTGGCCGGGCTGGATGTGGCGGACCCCTCGCTTGACAGATTGCGGCATGAGCTTCTAAACCTCGCCGCCTCCGGCTCCAGCCTTGAAAAGGTGGGGGTTCAAACCCATTTTGCACGTAAGGGAATGGCCGAACTTCTCGCGCGGTTCGCGGGTGCGGCGGCTGACGATGCCCATGCCAGTTTTCAGCGTGCCGCTTTCGACCTTCGCCAGTTGGTTGGGGGTGAATCCGGCCAGTCGGCAGATGCCCGCCGCCTGCTGGAACGCCGCAAGGCGCTTTCCCAAAATCCCCACCCGGGGAACCAGCGTCCGGACGACGGACGTGGCAATATTTAGGATCGTTCAAGCGTGACCAAAGCGTCCCAGTCCAGGAAATCCGCCAAGCCCGCCAGGAAGCCAGCCGCCAAGGCTGCGGCGTCGCGCGCCGCGCCGGCCAAGAAGTCGGCCAAGCCCGCACCCAAAAAGCCCGCCAGGCCGGTAAAGCCCGCTTCCAAGGCCGCTGCCAAGCCGGCGGCAAAGACCAAGGCCGCGCCGATCAAGCCGGTCAAGGCGTCTGCCGCCAAGTCCACGCCTACCAAGGCCGCGCATGCGAAGGCTGCGCCGACCAAGGCCGCTTCGGCAAAGCCGGCCAAGGAAGACCCCCGGCTGAAAGCCCAGGGGGCCGCCGAGGCCAAGAAGACCGCCGCCGAAGCCAGGCTGGAGGCCAAAAAGGCTGCCGCCGAGGCCCGCAAGGCTCCGGTGCCGGCACCTGCGCCCAAGCCGGGCGCCAAGCCGCTGGCCAAGAAGCCTGGCGAAAGCGAAACCCCCGGCGATGCCGACAGCCCCCTGCTGGATATGTCGGATGTGGGCGTGCGCAAGATGATCGCGCGCGCCAAGCAGCGCGGCTATGTCACCTATGACGAACTGAACAAGGTCCTGCCTTCAGAGAAAACGTCTTCCGAGCAGATCGAAGACACGATGGCCATGCTCAACGAGATGGGCATCAACGTCATCGAGAGCGAAGAGGCCGAGGAAGGCGAAGAGGCCGGCGCGCTGGTCGAATCCGGCAGCAAGGCCCTGGCCACCACCCCGAAGACCGGCGAACAGTATGACCGCACCGACGACCCGGTGCGCATGTATCTGCGCGAGATGGGCTCGGTCGAGCTTCTGTCGCGCGAAGGCGAAATCGCCATCGCCAAGCGCATCGAGGCCGGGCGCGAACTGATGATCGGCGCCCTGTGCGAAAGCCCGCTGACCTTCGAGGCGCTGACCGTCTGGCGCGACGAGCTGAACGAAGGCAAGGTCCTTCTGCGCGACATCATCGACCTGGAAGCCATGTATGGCGCCGGGCCGGAAAGCCAGCCGGGCGCGAGCCCCGATGGCGAGGCGGCCGCTGTCCCCGGCGGCACACCCGCCGAATTCAAGAAGCCCGAAGCGCCCAAGCCGGAAATCAGGCCGGAGCCGAGGCTCGAAGCGAAGGCCGCGCCGACGCCCAAAGCCGACGGCGAAGAGGGCGAGGAAGCCCAGAACGGGGACCCCGGCGGCGAGGGCGGCGATGATTTCGACGATGAGGGCAACCTGCCCCTGTCGGCGATGGAAGCCGCGCTCAAGCCCCAGGTTCTGGCGACGCTGGACCAGATCGCCAGCCTCTACAAGAAGCTGGGCAAGCTGCAGGACGCCTCGGTCGAGGCCGCGCTGGGCGCCGACGAACTCTCCACCGGCCAGGAACGCCGCTTCAAGAAGCTGCGCAGCGAGACCATGGACCTGGTCAAGTCGCTCAAGCTCAACAACAACCGCATCGAAGCGCTTGTCGACCAGATGTACGGCATCAACAAGCGCCTGGTGGGCCTGGAAGGCAAGCTGCTGCGCCTGGCCGAAAGCCACGGCGTGGACCGGTCCGAATTCCTCAAACAGCATTTCGGCAACGAGCTGGACCCCAACTGGGCCCGCCGCGTCGGCCGCCTGACCGGCATCGGCTGGCATGATTTCGTCACCGACGAGCGCGACAAGATCAAGGCGCTGCGCGACGACATCCAGCAACTGGCGACCGAAACCCGCCAGTCGGTGGAAGATTTCCGCCGCAACGTCCAGACGGTGCAGAAGGGCGAACGCGAATCCAGCGTCGCCAAGAAGGAGATGATCGAGGCGAACCTGCGCCTGGTGATCTCCATCGCCAAGAAATACACCAACCGCGGGCTTCAGTTCCTGGACCTGATCCAGGAAGGCAATATCGGCCTGATGAAGGCGGTCGATAAATTCGAATACCGTCGCGGCTACAAGTTCTCGACCTATGCCACCTGGTGGATCCGCCAGGCGATCACCCGCTCCATCGCCGACCAGGCGCGCACCATCCGCATCCCGGTCCACATGATCGAGACGATCAACAAGCTGGTGCGCACCTCCCGCCAGATGCTGCACGAGATCGGCCGCGAGCCGACGCCGGAGGAACTGGCCGAACGCCTGGCCATGCCGCTGGAAAAGGTGCGCAAGGTCCTCAAGATCGCCAAGGAGCCGATCTCCCTCGAAACCCCCATCGGCGACGAGGAAGACAGCCATCTGGGCGACTTCATCCAGGATCCCAATGTGGTGCTGCCGATCGATGCGGCCATCCAGGCGAACCTGCGCGAGACCACCACTCGCGTCCTTGCCACGCTGACCCCGCGCGAGGAACGCGTGCTGCGCATGCGCTTCGGCATCGGCATGAACACCGATCACACGCTGGAGGAAGTGGGCCAGCAATTCTCCGTCACGCGCGAGCGCATCCGCCAGATCGAGGCCAAGGCGCTGAGGAAGCTCAAGCACCCCAGCCGCAGCCGCAAGCTTCGGAGCTTCCTGGACAACTGAAGATGCAGCTCACGCTTCTGAAGGGCAAGATCCACCGCGCCACGGTGACCCAGTGCGACCTTCATTATGAAGGCTCGATCTCGGTCGACTCCGCGCTTCTGGAACGCGCAGGCATCCTGCCTTACGAACAGGTGGATGTGCTGGACATCAACAATGGCCAGCGCTTCACCACCTACGCCATTCCGGCCCCGGCCGGATCGGGCATCATCGGCGTCAACGGCGCCGCTGCCCGCCTCGCCCAGAAGGGCGATCTTGTCATCATCATCGCTTACGCTCGGATGGACGAGGCGGAGGCCAAGGCCTTCACCCCCCGCGTGCTGCTGGTGGACGGCCAGAACCGTCCCCTGCCGCCTTCCTTGCGTGTCATGGAAACCTGAAAGAACATCTGACCTATGGCCGGCTTCAAGGAAACAAAGTTCGACGACCGTCTTGCCACCCAGCAGAAGGCGCGCGCCGCCATGCTGGAAAAGGCGAAGCTCCGGGCTGAGGAAGCAAGGAAAAAGCTGGAGGAGACGGCCGGGGAGCGCAAGGCGCTGGCCACCGCTCGCGAGGAACGCCGCCGCCAGAAGGAAGATGAAAAGCGCGCCGCCGCCGAAGCGGTCGAGCGTGCGAAGCGCGAGGCGGAGGAAGCCGCCAAACGCGCCGCCGAAGAAGCCAAGGCCGCCGCCGAGAAGGCCAAGGAAGACGAACTGCAGAAGATGATGCAGCTTCTGGCCGAACAGAAAGCCGCCCGCGACGCGCGCTATGCCGCCCGCAAGGAACGCCTGAAGAAGGGCAAGCGCTAGGCGCTTGTCTTTTGGCCGCTGGCGTCGTCCCGTGTCCTCACGGGTCTGACGTCCGCTGCGCGCGATACTCTTCCAGGCGCGCCTGCAAAACCGCCATTTCAGGTGTGGGTAGCGGCATGATTGGGGCGATATGACAGGATGCCGCTGTAGAGACAGCGGCTGTTGTCCCAGATTTCCACCTTGGACTGTTTGGGTGCCAGGCGCTCCGCCCTTCGCAGGACGGCAACAAGGCTCACAGCCCGGCAGACGATCGAGGAGATGCCGGCTCCTGGTGCTGAAATCTTGATGTGATAAATGTTCATGCGGCTTCCCAGTATGGGCTCGAATGAGCCAAAACTGACACCGTCTGTCTTTGACCCGGGTCAAGCGCGCCCCGGAACTTTCCCATGAAATTCCCTGACGGATCCGCAAAATATCCGTTCCCATTAACGCTCTGATCTGTTTAGGCTTTGGGCTTCGTGCGGGATCGAGCAATGGCTCTTTCGTCGCGAATGCGCCGTCGCGCGGAAGTTCCCCACTTCCCCCGGCCACGGTTGGAGCACGTTCAAACCCGCTCCCCCTGCGGCGGAAAGCGCCCATGCGGGGGAGGTGGCACGGCGCGGTGTTTGCGGCACGCAAACCCGAACCGTGACGAAGGGAGCAAAACAGAAGGAAGTGACATGGCGATTATCGACGAGAAAGTTTTCAAGTATCCGGCCGAGGATGAATGCCTGGTCCGGCGGCTGGGCGCGGGCGTCATCGCCGCCTGGCCCAAGCTGCCCCGCGAGGTGCAGGAGATGATCTTCGACGAAGCCAAGGTCGCCTGGGATCGCGAGTTCCACGTCTCCAAGCTCCCGGACAAGATGGCCGCCATCATTCGCCGCCGCCACGCCTGACCTGCGCCGCAGTCCGAATGTCATGGCCCCGGCGAGCCGGGTCATGACAATCTGCCTTTTCCTCACCCCGAGCCCGTCGAAGAGCGAGCCCCGCCCGGCTTTCTTCCGCCGCGCCCCGGAACTACACTCCGTACGGGGCGAGGAGAAATTCCCGATGGCCGAGAAATACACAAAAGACGAACTGATCGGAAAGCTGGACCAGCCCGGCTGGCGCGCTGTCTCGGATGGTCATCCGCCGTCCGATGGCACGCTGCGCGAGGCAGCCGAAGCCGCCCATGCCCGCCGCGCCAAGGGCCCCAGCCGTCTGGAGGAAATCGAAACCCGCATCGAGGTCGGCCTGATCCAGCTGGAGGACCTTTGGCATCACCTGGGGTTGCCGGTGTAAGGGCGGCGCACGTCCAGAACCGGCCCGCCCTCGCCGCTGCGCGGCTCGAAGCGGGGCCAGCTTTTCTAGTTCGCTTCGCTCTCAACAAAAGCTAGGCCACGCCCATCAGCCGGTGGGCATTGGTCCAGGTCAGCTTGCGGAAGATTTCGGGCGTGGTCGCCGCCGTCAGCACCCGCAGCGTCTCGCGCGCCACGCATTTGCCGCGGATGCGCGCCGCCACCTGGGGGCTGTTCTGCGCCGCCCCGCCGCCGCGCCCGTCCTCGCAATTGCAGTCGCTGCCGAAATGCAGCTTGTCCTGGTGGCGTTTCAGGAAGTCGACCGTGAATTCCGGATCACGCGACAGCGCGTTGTTGCCCGAGTTCGACGCCATGTCGCCCTGCACATTCTCGAAGTCCGACAGCAGCTTGTCGCTGATGCCGCCGCGCACGATGGGCCCTGACGGATAAGGCGTGTCCTCGTGATAATCGGCGCTGACATTGGCCCAGAAAGCGTCGGCGTGCAGGATGAATTTCGTCTTCGGATACGCCTTCAGCACCGCACCAAAGCGCTTGATGCCGGTGTTGTAGCCGCCGGCCGCCGCCGCCTGGCTGACTTCCTGGAAGTGGATCAGCACCGGCACATTCAGTTCGGCACACAGGGCATAGATGCGGCGCATTTCCGGCCCGTCGGCCTCGACATGATATTTCAGCTCGCCGATGCCCTTGGCCCCCGCCTTCACCGCTGCGGTCAGGACCTGTTCGGCATCCGGTTTGGTCACGTCATAGCCGACCATATGGCAGGGGAACATCCGGGGATTGGCGGCGGCCAGCGCGCGCACCTCGGCTTCCGATCCGTTACGGGTCAGAAGGCAGGCGGCGGTGACGCCCGCGCCCTGCTGATGGGCGACATTCAATTTGGGATCGCGCCGCATGTGGAAATGCATGTCGATCACCGGCGCGCTCCAGTGCGGCACCGGCGCTTCGCCCTGTGCCTGGGCATTCAATGCAAAGCCGGGCGCCGCCGCCATCACGCCCATGCCCGCCAGTGCCGAACGCCGATCCATGCTTTTCTCCCCGGATTTTTGCGAAGCTTAGCCGCTGGGACGGGCCGGCGAACAGCCGCTGTTTGTCGCCACTTGTCGCGGCGCCCCTCAACCGATGCGGTAGTTGAAGCTGGCGGAAATGCGGGGCGCCTTCGCGCCGCTGACCTCCACCCCATGGCGCAGCCAGCTTTCCCACAAAAGCAGCATTCCCGGCCGGGGCGTCACATCGACAAAGACCCGGTTTTCCGGCCGCGCATTCTTTTTGCGCGGCGGCGCGGCCATCATCATGGAAAGGCGCGGGTCTTCGAAGCGGATGGCGCCCGAGCCCGGCGGCACGGTGACGTAATAGGTGCCGCTGATCGCCGAATGGGGATGGATATGCGGCACATGAATGGCGCCCCTGTTCATCACATTGATCCACAGCGAATCCAGTTCGCATTTGCGGCCGGCCATGTCGAACTGAAGCTCGCGCGCAAAGGCCGCCACATGGGCGGCGATTTTCTTCTCCAGCTCCTCGAAAATGCTGGCCCGGCGCGGCAGGTCGTTCAGCGAGGCATAGGAGGTATAGCCGCCATAGCCATGATCGCGCGACCAGCGGCGTCCGGCGGTGTCCTCCGCGGCGATGCCAAGGCAGGTCTCGGCCAGGCCCGCCGGCACGGAAAGGCGGGCGCGGTAAAGCCGGGTCACAAAAAGAGCGTCAGACATGGCAAGAAATCTTTAGTATCCCTTTCACCAATAGGGTGCCAATCTGCGGCGCTGTCAAACGGGGTCTGTCATGCGCGTCCTGCTCGCCGCCGCCGCTTTTGCCGCCCTGGCCGTTGGGCTCTCGGGCTGCATGGCCTACGATGTGGCATCCACGACCGTGGGGGCTGCAACGTCTGTGGCCGGTACCGCCGTGGACGTGACCGGCGATGTGGTGGGCGGCGCCGCCGGCGCCGTCACCGGCGGCTCTGGCGACGACAGCAAGCATTGATTTCGCGTCGCGCCGGCGCGGTGTTCGCCAGGCGCTCCTAGAATCTGTTTTTCCGTTCCCGGATTTCGTGGAAGGCCGCGACTGTGTCGGCGCTTTCCATGCCAAGGCTCTTGCGGATTTCCGGTTGGTCAGGCCGCAGGAAGGGATTGGTGGCCTTTTCGGTCGCCATGCTGACGGGCACGGTGGGCCTCTTGGCCGCGCGCAGCGCCTTGACCTCTTCCATGCGTTTTTGCAGCGCCAGATTGCGCGGCTCCAGCGTCAGGGCGAAGCGGCCGTTGCTTTCGGTATATTCATGGCCGCAATAGATTTCCGTGTCGTCCGGCAGGGTCATCAGCTTGGAAAGGCTGTTCCACATCATCGTCGCGTCGCCTTCGAACAGCCGTCCGCAGCCCATGGAAAACAGCGTGTCGCCGGTAAACGCATTGCCGTCGATCACAAAGGTGATCGCCCCCCTGGTGTGGGCGGGCACTTCCAGCACCTGAACCTTGCGGCCGTCGAATTCCCAGCCCGACTCTTCGGTGACGCCCACATCGATGCCGGGGATGCGCGCCGCATCCTTGCCGGGCCCCACGACGATCGCGCCGGTTTCCCTTTTCAGTTCCAGGTTGCCGCCGCAATGGTCGGGATGGTGATGCGTGTTAAGAATGTGCGTCAGCGTCCAGCCCCTTGCCGCCAGCGCGGCGCGCACGGGCGCGGCCTCGGACGGGTCGACCACCGCGCAGGCATCGCCCGACTTGACCAGATAGGCGTAATTGTCCGACAGGCATGGCACGATCTCGATCCGGGTGGGCATGGCAATTCCTTTCGCGGCCGGCACCCTAGCAGACAGGCCCCGTTGAACAACGCCCAAAGCGGGTTTAAGTCCTTGGGCCATGCCGCAGGATGTCCGCGATCTGGCCGCCTTCTACCAAGCGCCGCTGGGGCAGTTGGCGCGGCGCATTATCCAGCGCCGGGTGCGCGCCTTGTGGCCGGATCTCGGCGGCCGGCGCCTTCTGGGCTATGGCTTTGCGACACCCTATCTGCGCGCCTTCCCAGACGCCGAACGCGCCATCGCCGCCATGCCCGCCGCCATGGGGGTGATCGCCTGGCCGCAGGGGCGCAATGTCGCGCTGCTGTGCGAGGAAGATGCGCTGCCCTTTCCCGATGTCTTCTTCGACCGCATCCTGGTGGTGCACGGCCTGGAAAGCGCTGAACAGTTGCGCCCGCTGCTGCGCCAGCTCTGGCGGGTGCTGGCGCCGGAAGGCCGCATCCTGATCGTGGCGCCCAACCGCGCTAGCCTGTGGGCCCAGGTGGATATCTCGCCTTTCGGCCAGGGACGGCCATTCTCCCGCCGCGAACTGGATTGGCTGTTGCGCGATGTGCTGTTCGAACCTGTGCACTGGCAACGCGCGCTCTATGCGCCGCCGCTGAAAAGCCGCGCCCTTGTGGGCAGCGGTACGGGCTGGGAACGGATGGGCGCGCGGCTTTTTCCCCGCATGGGCGGGGTGCATCTGGTGGAAGCGACAAAGTCGCTCTATGCCGCGGCCCGCCCCGCGTTACCGCAAGGCGCCAAATCTGCGCTGAAGCCCGCCCGGGACGGTTTCAAGCCTTCTTGAGCAGAAAGACGCCGCCCTGTGCAAACAGGTTGGGGCCCAGGATGCCGTGCGTCAGCCGGCGCGGATCCATGTGCCCGGTGCGCCCGCTTTCCTTCAGCGCATGCGCCTCCACGATGGTGGCGCCGCATGCCACGGTCAGGTCGACGAAATCGGCCAGGGTGCAAAGATGGATGTTGGGCGTGTCGTACCAGGTTTGATCCAGCGAGCGGGTGCGCGGCATGCGCCCCCCCGCCAGCAGCGAGGCACGCACCTTCCAATAGCCGAAATTGGGCAGCGACACGGCGGTGCGCCGGCCGATGCGCAACAGGTGGTTCAGCACCGCTGCCGGCTTCTCGGTGGCCTGAATGGTCTGCGACAGGATCACCGCGTCGAACACCTGGGCGGGATAGTCGACCAGGTCGGTATCGGCATCGCCCTGCACCACCGCCAGGCCGCGCGCCACGCAGGCATTCACATTGGCCTGGCTGATCTCGATGCCGCGGCCATCCACGCCCTTGGTCGTGACCAGGTGCTCCAGCAGCGCGCCGTCGCCGCAGCCCACATCCAGCACGCGGGCGCCCGGACGGATCATGGCGGCGATGGCCGCCAGGTCCGGCCTCAGATTCTGGGGGGTGCTCATGCGATGTCCGTTGCCGCGTGATTCAAAAAGCCGCGCACCGTGTCGAACATCTCGGGCTCGTGCAGCAGGAAGGCGTCATGGCCCTTGTCGGTCTTGATCTCCACGAAGCTCACCTTGGCGGCGACCGCGTTCAGGGCGTGGGCGATCTGCTTGTTCTCGCCGGGCGGGAAAAGCCAGTCGCTGGAAAATGAGATGATGCAGAAGCGCACGGGACTGTCGCGGAAGGCATCGGCCAGCACCCCGCCATGCTCGGCGGCCAGGTCGAAATAGTCCATCGCACGGGTGATGTAGAGATAGGAATTGGCATCGAAACGGTCGACGAAGGTCGCGCCCTGATGGTGCAGATAGGATTCGATCTGGAAGTCCGGCGCGAACTGGAAGGACAGCGCCGCCCGATTCTGCAGGTTGCGGCCGAATTTGCGCTGCAGCGCCGCTTCCGAGACATAGGTGATGTGCGCGGCCATGCGCGCCACCGCCAGGCCCTTGGACGGGAAGGCGCCGGCCTCGGCATACCTGCCGCCATGCCAGTCGGGGTCCGCCATGATCGCCTGCCGGCCCACTTCGTGGAAGGCGATGTTCTGGGCCGAATGGCGCGCGGCACAGGCGATCGGCACCACCGCGCGCACGCTTTCAGGGTACGACGCCGCCCATTGCAGCACCTGCATGCCGCCCATCGAGCCGCCCGCCACCGCCAGCAGCTTTTCGATGCCCAGGTGATCGACCAGCATCTTCTGCGCCCGCACCATGTCGCGGATGGTGATCAGGGGAAAATCCAGGCCATAAGGTTTGCCGGTGGCCGGATCGGCCTCCGTCGGGCCGGTAGAGCCCATGCACCCGCCGATCACATTGGCGCAGATGACAAAGAACCGGTCGGTGTCGATGGATTTGCCCGGTCCCACCATGGACGTCCACCAGCCATGCTTACCGGTGATGGGATGGTCCGAGGCGACGAACTGGTCGCCGGTGAGGGCGTGGCAGACAAGCACGGCGTTGGAACGCGCCGCATTCAGCGTGCCATAGGTCATATAGGCGATGGTGACGGGCGACAGGCTGCGGCCACAGTCCAGCGCCAGCGGCCCGTCGAAGGTCACTGCCAGCCCGACATCGGCCGGGCGGGTCACCGGCTTTACAAAACGGGGCGCGTCTGTCATCGCCGCCAAGCCTCAATGCGGCCAAAGCCTTTTTTGCGGATCGCTAGCTAAGGCGCCCCCCACCCCCTGTCAATCTGGCAGCGGGCATGGCGGGGTTGCGGGGGGCCGCAAAGGTCCGCCCGGCTTTGCTTTTGCCGCCCCAGCCACTATCAATAGCGCCCTTTTTTGGACCTCCTCGACCTTATGCCCCCCACGCCCAAGCCCGGAATCCTCGAGGTCTCGCTCTATGTCGGCGGGCGTGCCGCCGTGCCCGGCGTGGCAAAGCCCATCAAGCTGTCCTCCAATGAATCCCCCATTGGCCCCAGCCCCAAGGCGATGGCGGCCCTGCGCAGCGCCGCGCACGACCTGCAGCTTTATCCGGACGGCAGCACCCGCATGCTGCGCGAGGCGATTGGCGAAGTGCATGGCCTGGATCCCGACCGGATCGTGGCGGGTGGCGAAGGCTCCGGCCCGATCCTGACCATGCTGGCCAACGCCTATCTGCAGCCGGGCGACGAGGCGGTGCTCAGCCGCCACGCCTTCCTGGTCTATGAAATCATCACCCGCGCCAACAGCGCGGTGCCGGTGATAGTGCCGGAACGCGACACCAACAGTGGCATCAAGATCGATGTCGACGCGATGCTGGCGGCGGTGACGCCCAAGACCCGCATCGTCTACATCGCCAATCCCAACAACCCCACCGGCTCCTACCTCACGCGGGACGAGATGAACCGTCTGCATGCCGGCCTGCCCAAGGATGTGCTGCTTATCATCGACGCGGCCTATGCCGAATATGTCACCGCGCCCGACTACGAGCCGGGCGTGGAGCTGGTGAAAGCCAACGATAATGTCGTGATGACCCGCACCTTCTCCAAGATGTACGGGCTGGCGGGATTGCGGCTGGGCTGGGTCTATGCCCCGGCGGCGATCTGCGACGTGCTCAACCGCATCCGCGGGCCGTTCAACACCTCGACCCTGCAGCAAATCGCCGGCGCGGCGGCAGTGCGTGACCAGGAGCTTGTTGCACGCGGCCGCGACCATAACAGCCGCTGGCTGGCCTGGGTTACCACCGAACTGCGCAAGACCGGCCTGCGCGTGGACGACAGCGCCGCCAACTTCGTGCTGATCCATTTTCCGGCCGGCGGCGACAAGACGGCTGCCAAGGCCGATGCTTTTCTCAGCAAGAACGGCGTAATCCTGCGCGGCGTGGCAAGCTATGGCCTGCCCGACTGCCTTCGCATGACCATCGGCACGGAAGAGGAAAATCGCCTCGCCGTGTCGCTGATCCAGCAGTTCATGGCGGCATGACGATGGACCCCTTCGGCAAGATCGCCATCATCGGGCTGGGCCTGATCGGCTCCTCCATCGCCCACGCGGCGCGGCGGGGCATTCTGGCGCGCGAGATCGTGGGCTTCGACGCCAGTGCCGATGTGCGAACCCGCGCCGCCACGCTGGGCTTTTGCGATGCGGTGGCCGAGGATTCCGGCAGCGCCGTGGCCGATGCCGAACTGGTGGTCCTGTGCGTGCCGGTGGGGGCCTGCGGGCCCGTGGCGCAAGCCATCGCACCGTACCTGAAGACAGGCGCCATCCTTTCGGATGTGGGCTCGGTCAAGTGCGCGGTGATCCGCGATATGGCCCCGCATGTGCCGGCGGGCGTGCATTTCATTCCCGCCCATCCGATCGCCGGCACCGAATTTTCCGGTCCCGAGGCGGGCTTTGCCAGCCTGTTCGACAACCGCTGGGCCATCCTGACGCCGCTTCCCGGCGCGGACCCGGGCGCGGTCGCGCGGCTGAAGGGATTCTGGCAGGGACTGGGCAGCCAGGTGGATGCGATGGACGCGACGCATCATGACCTGGTCCTGGCCATAACCTCGCACCTGCCGCACCTGATCGCGTACAACATCGTGGGCACCGCCCACGACCTTGAGACCGTCACCGAGGGCGAGGTGATCAAATATTCCGCCGGCGGCTTTCGCGACTTCACCCGCATCGCCGCCTCCGATCCCACCATGTGGCGCGACGTGTTCCTGAACAACAAGGACGCGGTGATGGAAGTGCTGGGCCGCTTCAACGAGGATCTGGCCGTGCTGCAGCGGGCCATCCGCAATGGCGACGGCGACAAGCTGTACGAGTTCTTCACCCGCACCCGCGCCATCCGCCGAGCGATCATCGACATGGGCCAGGAGTCTGCCGCACCCAACTTTGGGCGCGATCAGAATTAGGTCCGCACAGAATCCACGAATGTCACGGCCCACTTTACGTGGGCCATGACAAGCTTGGGAAATTCAGAACAATCCCGAAAGCGCCCGTGCCGCCAGCTCGGGCCGGGTGCCCTTGGTCAGCTTCTGCCGGCCGCCCTGGTCATGCCATTGGGTCACCACATCGGGCCAGAAGCCCGCGCCCGCCAAAAGCGGCATCAGCGGCGCGGACCTTGTGAGGGTGAAATAGCCTTCCACCAGCGGCGCGGCCTCGCCCCCGCTCTTCCAGTCGTCGCTTCTGGCCATCACGTCCAGATCCTTGCCGTCGGGATCGCGGCGCATGTGGAATTGCAGGCGCCGCGCGGTGAAGCCCCTGCCGTCCGCATCGACAATGTCGAGGTCGAAGCGCGCAAGGCCCCGCGCGTCGGTGGTGCTGCTGGCGCGCATGGTCCCGGGCAGGAAGTCGACGCGGCGCATCCGGCCATCGCCCGCCACCCATTGAAGATGCTGCTGCCCGGCCGCCTCGTAGACGGTCTTGCGCCGGCCATAGGTCAGCGTGTGCAGCGCGAATTTTTCGCTGGTCCAGGCAAAGGGTCCCCGCGCGGCGGCGCCCGCCGCGGAGAAATTCTCGAAATCGGCGTCGATGCGGAAGGGAAAGCCGCCGACCTCCACCTTCGACCAGTTAAGGGTGATGCCGGGCGCGACCTCATGGCTTTTCACCGTGGCCAACGCCTTTTCAAAGGCCTGCGCGGCGTACCACCAGTGGATCATCACCGCCGCCGCCAGGATCAGGAATGTGGTGATGGGGGCGTAAAGCCAGAAACGCGAGGAATATCTCAACTTATATTATCCGCACTTGGAATAGCCGCACGACAAACAGGAATCACAGCCCTCCAGCCTGACGAAACTGGCATCGCCGCAGCGCGGACAAAAGCGGGCGCGCGCGCCCTCCACCGCCACGGCCCCATCCGCGCCCGGCATGATGGACGGCCCGCGCTGGCCCAGAAAGCCGATTTCGATCATGTGCCGCTCGATCACCTCGCCGATCGCCGCCAGCAGCGAGGGGACATAGCGCCCGCCCATCCACTGGCCGCCGCGCGGATCGAAAATGGCCTTCATCTCCTCGACCACGAAGCTGACATCGCCGCCCCGCCGGAATACCGCCGATATCATCCGCGTCAGCGCCAGCGCCCAGGCATAAGCCTCCATGTTCTTGGAGTTGATGAAAATCTCGAAGGGGCGCACCCGCCCGTCCCGCTCGACGTCGTTGATGGTGATGTAGAAGGCATGGTCGCTGTCGAGCCATTTGATCTTGTAGGTCCGGCCCAGAAGCGCATCGGGCCGGTCCAGCGGCTTGGTGATATAGACGACGTCGCCCGCCCTGGTCCTGGGCGGGGGCAGCGGCAGTTCGGGCTCGCCGTCCCGTCCGATCACCGTTTCCGCCGGCACCGCATCCCTGGGCTCTTCGAAGGCCAGTACCGAACCGGTCACCGCATTCGGGCGATAGGTGGTGCAGCCCTTGCAGCCTTTGGCATAGGCGTCCTCATAGACATGGGCGAAATTCTGAAAGGAAATCGCCGCGGGCACATTGATGGTCTTGGAAATTGCGCTGTCGATGAATGGCTGGGCGGCCGCCTGCACCGCCAGATGGGCAGAGGGCGGCAGCGTCTGTGCGTTGACGAAATAGTCAGGCAGGGCGGCGTCTTCCCCGAACCTGGCATGAAAGACGCGCGCGGCATAATCGCTCACCGTCTGCTCGGTGCGGCTGCCGTCCGGTTGCAGGATCTTGCGGCTGTAGCTGTAGGCGAAGACCGGCTCTATGCCGCTGGAGACATTGCCCGCCAGAAGCGAGATGGTGCCGGTGGGCGCGATGGAGGTGAGCAGCGCATTGCGGATGCCGTGGGCGGCGATTGCTTCGCGGATGTCCCCGGGCAGCGCGGCGATGTGGGGGCGCTTCAGATATTCTTCCGCATCGAACAGCGGAAAAGCGCCTTTTTCCTTGGCCAGCGCCGCGCTGGCGCGATAGGCGGCATGGCTGATGGCCTCCAGCCACTGGCGGATCAGGGCCAGGCTCTCGGGCGAGCCATAGCGGACCTTGCAGAAGATCAGCGCGTCGGCCAGGCCCGTCACGCCCAGCCCGATGCGGCGCTTGGCAAGGGCTTCCTGCCGCTGGGCCTCCAGCGGAAAACGCGACACGTCGATGGCATTGTCCAGCATTCTGACGGCCGTGACGGTCAGGTTTTCCAGGGCCGCCATGTCCAGCCGGGCATCATCCGAGAACGGGTTCCTCACCAGCCTGGCTAGGTTGATCGAACCCAGAAGGCAGGCGCCATAAGGCGGCAGGGGCTGTTCGCCGCAGGGGTTGGTGGCCGAAATGCGCTCGCAATAGGCCAGGTTGTCCTGCTGGTTGATGCGGTCGATGAAGATCACGCCCGGCTCGGCATAATCATAGGTGGAACGCATGATGCGCTCCCACAGCGCGCGGGCGCGCACGGTGCGCCAGACCTGGCCGCCGAATTTCAGCTCCCAGTCCCCGTCGGCCTCCATGGCCGCCATGAAGGCGTCGCTGACCAGCACCGACAGGTTGAAATTGGTCAGCCGGCCGGGCGTGCGCTTGGCGTCGATAAACGCCTCGATGTCGGGATGATCGACGCTCAGCGTCGCCATCATCGCGCCGCGGCGCGAGCCCGCACTCATGATGGTGCGGCACATCGCATCCCACACATCCATGAAGGATACGGGACCGGAGGCATCCGAGCCGACCCCGTTCACCGGCGCGCCCTTGGGACGCAGGGTGGAAAAGTCATAGCCGATGCCGCCGCCCTGCTGCAGCGTCAGTGCCGCCTCGCGCAGGGCACTGAAGATGCCGTCCATCGAATCTTCGATGGTGCCCATCACGAAACAGTTGAACAGGGTGACGGCGCGGCCGGTGCCGGCGCCGGCCAGGATGCGGCCTGCCGGAAGAAAGCGGTGCCCGGCCAGCGCGGCGGCGAATTCATGGGCGTGCGCCGCGCGGGTCCCGGCCGGTTCCGCCGCGGCAAGCGCCAGTGCCACCCGCGCCCAGGTCTCTTCGACAGACCGGTCGACGGGCGTTCCGTCCGGCGCCTTGAGCCGGTACTTCATGTCCCAGATCTGGTGGGAAATATCGTTCATTCCGATGGATACCAAACACATCCCGACAGGTCCCGCTATCCTGGCGGGCAGGCGCTTAATATGGCCCTTTCAGCCGCAACTTCCAGTGCCGTCCCCAGCGTGCTGTAAAGTTAACTAGCTGTTTTTGCTAAGTCTTTTTTCCATCAGGGCCTTCTGGCGCTCCACTTCCAGCCGATAGAGGTGCCACAGCATCATCGGCCCCCGCTTCCAGCGTGCGGCCTTCAGCATCCGGTAAAGCCGGGCCAGGGTGTTGCGCGTGGCCTCCAGGTTCCGGCCGGCGGCCTCGGGCTCCAGATGATGGTTGAGCAGGGTAGAGGGCGAGGCGGCCGACATGTTCACCGCGATGCCCCGCTTCAAAAGCGAGACGATATATTCGGCAAAGCCTGGGCGACGGATCGCGGCCTCACCGCCGGTAACCACGATGGAGATGCCGTATTCGGCGCCGCGGAATTGCTTGGGCATGTCGGCCGCCGCGCGCTTGACGATCAGCGCGCCCGACAGGTCGGGACGCCAGTCGTCGCCCAATTCCTCGAACAGGCGCCAGCCGCAAAGAAATTCGCGGCATACAAGCGGCCGGCCGGCATAGATGCCGCAACCGCTGCCGGTATGGTGCCGGCAAAGCACTCCGGCCTTCTTCTTCAGCTCCGGCGCGGCGATCTTCAGCTCCTGGCAACAGGCGCGGCACGGCCCGCATTCGCGCTTCGCCAGCGGGGTGGACTTTGTCCTCTGTGGTTTCATGGTGCCCTCGCGAGCAGCGCGGCGGTCGCCGTCTCTATGCGCCCTTCCAGCATGGCCATGAATTCGCCGCGCTTCAGCCCTGGCGGAATAGGCTCCAGGAAGGCCAGCGTAATGATGCCGGGCCGTTTCCAGAAGCCCTGCCAATAGACGCCCGAATCCAGCGCCACCGGTACGCAGGCAACCCCAAGCATGGCGTAAAGCCCCGCCACCCCCGGCTTGTAATCGGGCGCCGCGCCCGGCTTTTTGCGCGTACCCTCGGGGAAGATCAGCACGGGACGGCCTTCGTCAAGCACCGCTTTTGCCGCCGCGGTCATGGCGCGCAGGGCATTGGCCCCGGCGCTGCGCTCGATCGGGATCGCGGCGGCCTTGCCCAGATACCATCCATAGAAGGGAATGCGCAGCAATTGGCGTTTGAGCACGATGCCCGGATCGCCCAGCGCGATGTGCAGGGCAAGCGTGTCCCACATGCTCATATGCTTGGCGGCGACCAGCACCGGCTTCCGCGGCACGGTGCCGGTGATGCGCCAGTCCAGCCCGGCAATGGCCTTCAGGCCCCAGAGCGTCGCGATCGACCAGAAGCGGCCTACGGCAACGGCGCCCCGCCGCGGCAGCGCCAGCAGCGGCAGGCATACGATCCCCAGCACGATGGTCAGGCCCATGAACCAGGCCATGAACAGAAAGGAGCGCAGCGCCAGCATCAGGCGTGGTGCGCCAGTTTGGTGGTGACCAGGCTGGCAAGGAATTTGAGATACTCGCGGTTCAGCAGCGCCATGGTCCGGCCGTGCCGCCACCAGCCGCCAAGGTCGATGCCCTCCTGGTCCACCGGCCAGGGGATGATGCGGATGTCCGGCAGCATGGTGGAAAACTCTGCCATCGCGCGGGGCATGTGATAGCGGCTGGTGACCAGGATCAGGCTCTTGAAGTGATGCTGGCGCATCCATTCGGCGGTTTCCTCGGCATTGCCATGGGTATCCTGGGCGCCATAGCCGATATCGGCGCAGCAGCCAAAGCGCGGGCCGCCGCCGGATATGTGGCCCAGCACCTCCTTGGTGGTTTCCAGCGAAACCCCGCTGATCAGAAGCCTCTTGCCCACGCCCCGTTCCAGAAGCGCCACCGCCGTATCCAGCCTTTCGTCGCCGCCGGTCAGCACCACGATGGCATCGGCACGCGGCGGCGCCTTCGCCCGCGCCGGAAGGCCGCCGACGAACAGGACAAAGCCGACGACATAGGCCAGAAAGATCACCAGCAGGGCGGCCAGGAACACACGCACGTCAGACTCCACTGCCGGCCGCGAAAATAACAGCGGGCAGGCTTCAATAGATAGCCTTCACAACCGACAGGACCGAGGTGCGCGCTGTCGCCCAGGCGATCAGCGCAGTGGCGGCCGGAACCAGCAGCAGCCATGGTAACTCGGTCAGCTTCAAGGACAAGGGCGGCAGGAAGGGCACCGCCTCCACGCCAAAGCTTTCCAGCCCGCCTGCGCCCACGAACACCATCGCGGCCAGCGCGGTGCCCACCGCCGCGGCAAACAGCGCCGAGGTGAAATAATGCCATTCCACGGCGCGGGCGATGAAACCGGGCAGCGCGCCCATCTGGTGTAGCAGGGCCACCATCTCGTGATGCGCCTCAAGTCCGGCCCGGGTGGCGAAGGACACCGCCGCGGCGGTGGCGCCCGCGATCAGGAGCAGGATGGCATAGGCCGACCAGCGCACCGTGTCGGCCAGGTTCTTCAGCCGCGCGATCCAGCGGCGGTGGTCGTCCAGAAGCGCATGCGGCGCGGCCTGTTTCAGGGCGGCGGACAGGCGGGTGAAATCCACCTGCGCGCCCGGCACCAGCGTCGCATCGATCAGTTTTGGCAGGGGAATGCCCGCCACCGCGCCGTCCTTGCCGATCCATGGCTCCAGCAGGGTGTTGATCTGCGCGTCCGAAAGCGGCGCGGCATGGGCGATGCCGGGCGTGGCATTCAGTACCGACAGCGCGGCACGGGTCTCGGCATTCAGGCCGGTGGCCGGATCGCCATCCTCCGGCGGCAGGATCTGCACGGTGATGCGGTCGGACAATCCGCTCCGCCAGCCTTCGGCGGCGCGGTCGGCCAGAAGCGAGGCGCCCAGCGCCAGCGCCGCCAGGAAGGCCATCACCGCGATGACGAAATCCAGCGGGGCCGCGCCCCCGTCCTTGGGCAGGATGGGATCGCGGGACAGGAAGGAGGGCGTGCGCTCGGCCATGCTATGTCACCGGACGCAATTCCATGAGCCGGCCTTCCACCAGCCGCATTTCGCGGCCGCGGGTGGCTTCGACCAGGTGGCGATCATGGGTGGCGATGAGAACGGTGGTGCCCAGCCGGTTCAGCTCGGCGATCAGGCGGACCAGCCGGGCCCCCATTTCGGGGTCCACGTTGCCGGTGGGTTCGTCGGCGATCAGAAGGTCGGGGCGGGCCACCACCGCGCGGGCGATGGCGATGCGCTGCTGCTCGCCGCCCGAAAGCGTGGGTGGACGCGCATGCATGCGATCACCCAGCCCCACCCAGGACAGCAGCTCGCTCACATCATGGTGGAAGTCGGCCATGCGCCGCCCCGCCAGGCGCAACGGCAGGGCGACATTGTCGAAAACCGAAAGATGGTTCAGCAGCCGGAAATCCTGGAACACCACCCCGATGCGGCGCCGAAGGGCCGGAAACTGGTTTCTCTTGGCGGTGGCCAGGTCGGTTCCGAACAGCGTGATCAGGCCGCGGCTGGGCGGTTCGGCGATGCAGATAAGCTTGAGCAGGGTGGTCTTGCCGGCGCCCGACAGGCCGGTCAGGAAGGTGAAGGAGCCGGGCTTGAGGTTGAAGCTGACGTCGCGCAGCACCTCCGGCCCCGAGCCGTAACGCATGCCGACATTTTCGAAGCGGACCATGGCACGACCATAAAGCATTTTGCCGGAAAATGGGGGCGCCCAAACGTCTTAGTGTGATGTTGACGGTCTGGCTGCCATGCTTGCTCCGGGGGGCCGCGCCTCCTATTTTCGCGGCAATCTTCCACCTGGGCCGGCATGATCATCACCTGTCCTTCCTGCGCCACCCGCTACACGGTTGACGGCGCCAGATTTCCGGCTGCCGGTCGCACCGTGCGCTGTTCGAAATGCGCCCATAGCTGGCACCAGGCGGGCGAGGCGCCGGAGCAGGAGGCCCCCGCGCCCGAATCACCGCCGCCACCCGCGCCCGAACCGGGGGCAGGGGCTGCCCCCGAAGCCGCACAGACCACCCATGCCGCCGATCCCGTGTTCATTCGCGACATGACCCCCGCCGCGGCGTCCGCGCCCGCGCGAAAGGCCGTCCCGCCCGGCCTGGCCGTGGCGGCGGGCTGGGTGGGGCTGATCGCGATGGTGGTCCTGATCGCGGTGTCGGCGGTGCGCTACCGGCAGGACATCGCGGTGATCTGGCCCCAGTCTGCCGGGGTCTATTCGGGCCTGGGCCTGCCCGTCAATGACAGGGGCATCGACTTCCGGCAGGTGAATTACAAGCGCCAGAGCGAAGATGGCCAGGTGGTGCTGGCGGTCTCCGGCCGGATCGTCAATACCGGCCCCCGCGAGCTGCCGGTGCCGCAGACGGTGCGCGTCACCCTCAGCGACGCCGACAACCGCGAACTCTATCACTGGACCTTCAAGCCCAATGCCTCCACGCTGAAGCCGGGACAGTCCGTGCCGTTTGCCACACGGCTTTCCAGCCCGCCCGCCACGGCGCGGCACCTGGAAGTCCGCTTCTCCAAGGACGCTTCGTGAGCAGCATTCCTCCGGTTCTCTATTCCGCCGAAGACATAGCCACCCGGCTGAAGGCGCTTGCCCGCACGCTGGCCGCCTTGCCCGACCGGCCCCAGGTCGCCGCGCCCATCCTGGTGGGCGCCTTCGTCTTCGCCGCCGACCTGGTGCGCGCGCTGGCGGGGGAAGGCGTGCACCTGGAGACCGAGATGATCTGGCTGCGCTCCTACGGCAATGCGCGCACTGGAAGCGCGCTGTCGGTCCTGGCCGCGCCGACCGAGCATGTGAAGGGCAAGCATGTGCTTCTGATCGACGGCGTGCTGGACCGGGGCCACACCATGGCGCGCGCCACCAGGCTGCTGCTGGACGCGGGCGCCGCCTCGGTCAGAACAGTGGTGGCGGTGGACAAGCATCACGACGATGCGGTGACCAAGGCCGATTACGCTCTCTATACGGGGGTGAAGGATTTCATTGTCGGCTATGGCATGGACGATGCCGGGCGCTATCGTGCGCTGCCCTATATCGGCCAGGTTACCTCCTGACTGCCAGGACAGGCTTCCTTCCCCCTTCGGTGCGGAGCACCAGGAAGGGGGAGATGTCGCAGCGCTGTGTCTGCCGGAGGCAGACCGAGCTGCGACAGAGGGGGATCATCTCAAAAGGCCTTCAAAAGCCGATCCAGGTAATCGCGCTCCTGCTGCGGCCGGTTCATCTGGGCCGCGCGCCGGCGCAGCTCCTGCAGGATTTCGCGGGCGCGGGCCAGTTCATCGGGCCCCGGAATCTTCACCCCCGAATTGCCCAAGGGCGAATTGCCCCGGCCCAGCGGATCGCGCCCGCCCGCCTGCTTGCCGTTCTGCCCTTCCTGCGCGGCCTGGGCCAGCTGTTGCGCGCCCTGGCGCAGGGCTTCCAGCGCCTGGTTCTGGGCATTGCCGGCATTGGCCAGGTCGCCGCGCGCGAGATTCTTCTGGGCCTCCGACATCGCCCGGCCCGCTTCGCCCACCTTGCCGGCGGCCTTGGGGTCCATGCCCTTCATCGCTTCCTGCAGCTGCTTTTGCAGCTCGCCCTGCTGGCGTGCCAGCCCCTGCGCGCCGCCATCCTTGGGATCGCCCTGGCCCTGGCGCTGGCGGAACGTCTTGTCCAGCAGCGAGCGCTGCTGGCCCATCAGGTTGCCGAATTTCTGCATCTGCTCGTTCAGCGCCTTGTTTCGGGCATCCTGGCCGGTGCCGTTGCCCTGGGACATGCGCAGGTTTTCCAGCATGGACTGCAGCACGGCCAGAAGCTGGGCGGCCTGTTTGCGGTCGCCCGCCTCCGACAGTTTCTGGATCATCTTCATCAGGGTCTGGATGTCGTCGGTGCCCAGCGTGGTGGTGTTGGGCGGCAGCGGCTGCTGGTTCATGGCGCCGGGATTGGCCTGCATCGCGTCGAGATAGCGCTGCATCGCCTCGTTATAACGCTTCAGGAGCTCGTCGATCACGTCCTGAGGCGCGCCCGAGGCCATGGCCGCCATCAGCATGCGCTGAAGCTTGCGCAATTCCTCGGCCGCCGACAGAAGTCCCCCGCGTTCCAGCTTCAGCGCGGTCTGCCAAAGAAGCTCTTCCACCTTCGAATAGTCGGCCTCCTTGCGCGCATTCTGCACCCCGAAAAAGGCGTTGCGGATGGCCAGGAAGATGTCGTTGCGGTTGTCGTAGAACCGTTCGGGCCCAATGGTCAGCGCATCCAGGGTCATGCCCACGATGCGCCTTCCGGCCGCGTCCGAGGTGGCCAGCCGCTGGCGCTGCTCCACCAGCGCCCGCGCCAATGGATCGGTAAAGACGCGCGCCGGCAGCTTGAAGGTCACCGGCTCGCTAAGCCCGGCCTGGCCGGTCGCGTCGCGCGCCTCAAGCCGCGCATCGACCGTCAGGCCCGCATAGGGGTGCCCGGTCAGGTCGACATAGGAATCCATCGCCACCTGTTTGGCCGATACCTCCGGCAGCGGCAGGTCCACCACCAAGGGCTTGCCCGGCCTGCCATGGGGCTTCAGGATCGCATGCACGCGGGTGATGCCGTAATCGTCGCCGCCGCGGAAGGCAAAGTCGGTGGCCAGCTGCGGCGTCGCCTTGGGTTTGGCGGTGAAGCGGATGGACGGCCTGGCGTCGGCAACGGCACGGATGTCCCATTTGCCGATGGCGTGGCCGCCCACCTGCACGCGCAGCCGCGCGTCATGGGCGATGACGAAGGTGCTGGCATACTCGCCATTCTCTCCGGTGAAGCGGGGCGCATGGTTGCTGCCCGCCACAAGCCCGGGCATGCGCGGCGCGCCATGCACCCTCAGCGACACCACCGAGCCCTGCGGAACGGCGATGGCAGCCTGCCGGTCCGCGTGCAGCGTGATCAGCGGCAGGCCGGTATAGGGCGGTGGATCGACCCAGGCATCGATGCTGGCGGCGGCGCCTGCGCCACTGTCGAAAGCGCCGATCAGCCGGCTGGCCGTATCGCTGCGCGCCATCGCCGCGCCTACCGCCAGCGCGATCAGAAGATACCAGCGCAGGCCGTGGGGATCGCGCTCGGCCAGATCAGTGTGCGGCAAGGCCAGCCGAAGCTTGCCGGGCAGGGCGCGCGCCTGATGCAGTTGCCACAGCGCTTCGGCGAATGCATCGCTGCCCGCCCCGGCCATGCGATCGCCGCGCTCGGAGATGGGGCGATGGATCAAACCGCTGTCGCGTTCCAGCCGCCGCGCGCCGTCGATGCTGCGCGGCCAGCGGAAGTCGCGGAAGCCGTCTTCCAGCGACAGGCCGATGGCGGTGATGGTGGCGGCCAGCAGCAGCGCCTGCACCGGCCAGGGAATGATCTGGAAAAGGCCGGTCAGCGCCAGTGCGAGATAGAAGCCGCCGAAGCCGACGGCCGGCCAGAGCCGCGGCAGGATGCGTTCGACCGCCAGCAACGCGCGGCTGAGCGCGATCCGCCGTTCAAGCGGTTCACCCGCCCAGCCAGGCGGGAATGTGGTCCTGCGCGATAAGCTCGTCATATGTCTGCCTGGGGCGTACGATGCCCCATTCGTCGCCCGACACCAAGACTTCCGGCGCGGGCGGACGGGCATTGTAACTGCTGGCCATCACCGCGCCATAGGCGCCCGCCGTCATGATTGCCACCAAATCGCCCGATTTGAGCTCTGGCAGCGCGCGCCCGGCGGCAAAAAGATCGGATGTTTCGCAGACCGGCCCCACCACGTCATAGCGCGGCCGCAGGGAACCGGGCGCAGGTTCCTTCACCGCCAATATTTCATGATGGGAATCGTACAGCGCCGGGCGGATCAGGTCGTTCATGCCGGCGTCGATGATCAGGAAGTTCTTGGCATCGCCGCGCTTCACATAGATCACGCGGCTGACCAGCACCCCGGCATTGGCGGCGATCAGCCGCCCCGGCTCGAAGGAAAGCGTGCAGCCGAAATCCCTGGTCACCCGCGTGACCATCGCGCCGTAGGCGGCGGGGTCCGGTGGCGGCTCGTTGTTGTGCTCGTACGGCACGCCCAGCCCGCCGCCCAGGTCCAGGCGCGTGATGGCATGGCCGTCCGCGCGCAGGGTGGCGATCAGTTCGCCCACCCGGACAAAGGCGGTCTCGAATGGCTCGAGGTCGGTGATCTGGCTGCCGATATGCACATCGACGCCCACGATCTCGATACCCGCAAGGCGGGCGGCATGGGCGTAAGCCTCGCGGGCATGGACAAAGGGGATGCCGAACTTGGTCTCGGCCGTGCCGGTGGTGATCTTGGCGTGGGTTTTGGCATCCACATCCGGGTTGATGCGCAAGGTGACGGGCGCGCGCTTGCCCATCGACAGCGCCAGTGCATTCAGCGCATCCAGCTCGGGCTGGCTTTCGACGTTGAACTGGTGGATGCCGGCGGCAAGCGCCGCGCGCATCTCCTCCCCGGTCTTGCCCACGCCGGAGAAGACGATCCTGTCCGCCGATATCCCGGCGGCCAGCGCCTTGGCCAGCTCGCCGCCCGACACCACATCAGCGCCGGCGCCAAGCCTGGCCAGCGTCCTCAGCACTGCCAGGTTGCCGTTGGCCTTGACGGAAAAGGCGATCAGCGAGCCTTTCGGCACCGCGCCGGCGAACACCTTGTAGTGCCGCTCCAGCGTGGCGGTGGAATAGCAGTAAAAGGGCGTGCCGACCTTTTCGGCCAGCAGGGTCAGCGGCACGTCTTCGGCGCACAAGACGCCATCGCGATATTTGAAATGATGCATGAAATTCGGACCGGATCATTGTCCCCATGCTTCGACAGGCCCGGCATGAGGAGTTCAATCTAAGCCCTCACCCAGAGCCTGTCGAAGGGTGAGGCGGGTTTGCCAGTCTCCTAGCGCCCTATCGGATAAGGCGGCTTTGACGGATCCTTGTCGCCCCTGGCGGTGGGCTGGCCGTTGGGGCGCACCAGATCGTTCTTCACGCCGCAGCCCGCTACCGCCAGCGCAACCAGGACAATCAGCGCCAGCCGCCTCATGACAGCCGCTCCCGCCAATAGGCCAGCTGTTCCTTCACCCTTGCAGGCGCGGTGCCGCCAAGGCTCATGCGCGAATTGACCGACGCTTCCAGCGACAGGACCTCGAAAACGCCGTCGGTGATGTCGGGATCGACCGCCTGCATTTCGGCCAGGGGCAGCCTGTCCAGCGTCACGCCCAGCGCTTCGGCGCGCCTGACGATCGAACCGGCGATGTGATGGGCCTCGCGGAACGGCTTTTTCAACACGCGCACCACCCAGTCCGCCAGGTCGGTGGCCGTGGGAAAGCCCGGTTCGGCGGCTTTGGCCATGGCCTCGGGCTGGGCAGTCAGGTCGGCGATCATCGCCGCCATGGCCGCCAGGCAAAGCTCCAGCGTGTCGGCGGCATCGAACACCCGCTCCTTGTCTTCCTGCAGGTCGGTGCCATAGGTCAGCACCAGGCCCTTGACCACGGTGGCCAGCGCCACGAAATCGCCCAGCACCCGGCCGGTCTTGCCGCGGATCAGTTCGGCGGCGTCGGGATTGCGCTTCTGCGGCATGATCGACGAGCCGGTGGTGAAGGCGTCCGACAGTTTCACGAATCCGAAAGCGGGCGTCGACCATTGCACCAGCTCGCCCGCCAGCCGCGACAGGTGCACCGCGCAGATCGAACAGGCCGCCAGATATTCCAGCGCGAAGTCGCGCGCCGAAATCGCATCCATGGAATTGCGCATCGGCCGGGCGAAGCCCAGCGCCAGCGCGGTGTTGTCGCGGTCGATGACAAAGGAGGTGCCGGCCAGTGCCGCGGCGCCCAGGGGAGATTCGTTCAGCCGCTTCCTGGCATCCTCGAAGCGGCCGCGGTCGCGGGCGAACATTTCGACATAGGCCATCATGTGATGGCCGAAGGTCACCGGCTGTGCCACCTGCATATGGGTGAAGCCCGGCATGATAGTGCCGGTATGCTTCTCGGCCTGGGCATAGAGCGCCCTTTGCAGCGCCAGAAGACCATGGTCGGCGCGCTCGCAGGCGCTGCGCACCCACAGGCGGAAATCGGTCACCACCTGGTCGTTGCGCGAACGTGCGGTATGCAGGCGCCCCGCCGCCGGGCCGATCAGCTCTGCCAGCCGCGCCTCGATGTTCAGGTGGATGTCTTCCAGTTCCCGCTTGAAGACAAATTCGCCGGCGGCGATTTCCTTTTCGATCGCGTCCAGCCCGGCCAGGATAGCCTGGCCGTCATCCTTGGAAATGATGCGTTCGGCGGCCAGCATGCGGCAATGCGCGCGGCTACCCGCCAGGTCCTCGGCGGCCAGGCGCTTGTCGAAATCGATCGAGGGGGTAATCTCCCTCATGATGTCGGCGGGGCCGGACTCGAAACGGCCGCCCCACATCTTATTGCTGCTCATAGACCCGATCCGGCCAGGTACAGTTACGAAAGATGAACAGACCCGCGAAGATCATCACCGTCCTGGCGATCCTCCTCGCGGTCGCGCTGGGCATCCTATATGGGAAAGGGCTGCTTTCTGTCCATCAGGGGCTCGCGCCGCCGGCCTCGCTTGCCGCGCTGAAGCTGCAAAATCCGCAAAAAGCCGCGCCCCAGGTGGCGTTTTCCGACGCCGGGGGCCGCCGCTTTGCCCTGTCGGACTTCAAGGGCCGCTATGTGCTGCTGAACCTGTGGGCCACCTGGTGCGGACCCTGCGTCGCCGAGCTTCCGGCCCTGGCCACCCTGTCGCGCCATGCGCCGGGACTTCGGGTGATCGCCGTGGATGTGGGCCGCGACACGCCCGCCCAGGCCGACGCCTTCCTGAAGAGCCACAAGGCCGGACGGCTGGGTACGTTTGTCGATACCGACATCACCATGGTCCGCAAATTCGGCGCCTATGGCCTGCCGATGACGGTGCTGATCGATCCCAAGGGCAATGTGATTGCCAAGGCGGAAGGCCCGGCGGAATGGGCGACGCCCGAAGCGGTGGCATACTTCAAGCGCATCACCGGAACCTGACGGCGCGGTTCTTTTGCGCCCTGAGTGCGTCGCTCGTCGCTCATGGGCCATTGCGCCCACATCGCTCCTCGCTCCTGCTCAGATCACAAAATTCCTCGCGCCGCGATAACGGAATGGTTACCGCGTGGGCACCGGATGCTCGCCCCGGTAATCGTAGAATCCGCGACCCGTCTTGCGGCCCAGCCACCCGGCCTCGACATATTTCACCAGCAGCGGGCAGGGCCGGTATTTGGAATCTGCCAGCCCTTCGTAGAGCACCTGCATGACGGCAAGGCAGGTATCCAGGCCGATGAAGTCGGCCAGCTGCAAGGGACCCATCGGATGGTTGGCGCCCAGCCGCATGGCGGTGTCGATGGCATCGACGTTTCCGACGCCCTCATACAGCGTATAGACCGCCTCGTTGATCATCGGCAGCAGGATGCGGTTGACGATGAAGGCGGGAAAGTCCTCGGCATAGGCCGCGGTCTTGCCCACGCGCTTGACGATCTCCAGCGCCGCCTGGAAGGTCGTGTCGTTGGTGGCGATGCCGCGGATCACCTCGACCAGCTGCATCAGCGGCACCGGATTCATGAAGTGCAGGCCGATGAAATTCTCCGGCCGGTCGGTGGCCGCCGCCAGCCGCGTCACCGAGATGGACGAGGTGTTGGTGGCGATCAGGCAGTTCGGCGCGATGCGGGTGCACAGGTCCTGGAAGATTCTCTTCTTGATCGCCTCATCCTCGGTGGCCGCCTCGATCACCAGGTCGCGATCCTTAAGGTCGTCCATGGTGGACGTGGTATGGATGCGCGTCAGCGCCGGAGCGATCTCTTCTTCCCTGATCGCGCCCTTGGCGGCCTGGCGCTGCATGTTCTTCTCGATGCGCTCCAGCGCCTTGTTCAGCACCTCCTTGTTGAGGTCGTCCAGCATCACGTCATAGCCGGCAAGGGCAAGGACATGGGCAATGCCAGTCCCCATCTGTCCGGCGCCGATCACTCCAATGCGTTCAATGGTCATGTCCGTTGCCTTTACTTGTAACCGCGCCTGGCCAGTTCTTCGTCCAGCTCCGGCAGCGCCTTGAACAGGTCCGCGACCAGCCCATAGTCGGCCACCTGGAATATCGGGGCTTCTTCGTCCTTGTTGATCGCGGCGATGACTCTGGAGTCTTTCATACCAGCCAGGTGCTGGATGGCGCCCGATATTCCGACGGCAAGGTAAAGATCAGGCGCCACCACCTTGCCGGTCTGGCCCACCTGATAGTCGTTGGGCACATAGCCGGCATCGACCGCGGCGCGCGACGCACCCACCGCGGCATGCAACTTGTCGGCGATGGAATCCAGCAGATGGAAATTTTCCGCCGAACCCAGGCCGCGCCCGCCCGAAATCACGATCTTCGCACTGGTCAGTTCGGGCCGCTCGGACTTCGACAGTTCCTCTCCCGCAAAGCCCGAAAGGCCCGGATCGGGCGGCACCGTCACGCTTTCGACCGCCGCGCTTGCGCCTTCCGCCGCCGCCGCAAAAGCGGTGGTGCGCACGGTGATGACTTTCTTGCCGGCGGACGCCTGGACCGTCTCGATGGCATTGCCGGCATAGATCGGCCGCTCGAACGTGTCGGGCGACACCACTTTCAGGATTTCGGAGACCTGCGGCACATCCAGTTTCGCGGCCACGCGCGGCAGATAGTTCTTTCCCGTGGTCGTGGCGGGCGCGAGGATGGCTTCATAGCCGTCTGCCACCGACAGGATCAGCGCCTCCATCGGCTCGGCCAGCATCTTCTCCAGGTACGGCGCATCAGCCAGCAACACTTTCTCGACGCCTGCGATCTTCGCGGCAGCCTGGGCGACGGCGGCACATCCCTTGCCAGCGACCAGCACATGCACGGGGGAGGATATGGCGGCTGCGGCCGTCACCGTCTTGTGGGTCGCGTCCTTCAGCAGGGCGTTGTCATGTTCGGCGATGACAAGGGAGGTCACGGCATCACTCCCGCGTCCTTCAGCCTGTCCAACAGTTCGGCGACAGAGGCCACCTTCACGCCCGCGCCGCGCCTTGGCGGTTCGCTCACCTTCAGCACCTTCAGGCGCGGGGCGGTATCGACACCGTAATCGGCGGGAGTCTTTTCCGCGATGGGCTTCTTTTTGGCCTTCATGATATTGGGCAACGAGGCATAGCGCGGCTGGTTCAGGCGCAGGTCGGTGGTCATCACCGCGGGCAGCTTCACCGTCACCGTCTGCAGCCCGCCATCGATCTCGCGCGCGATCTTCGCGCTGGCGCCATCCAGTTCCAGCGAATGGGCAAAAGTCCCCTGGCCCCAGCCCAGCAGCGCGGCCAGCATCTGGCCCACCTGGTTGGAATCGTCGTCGATGGCCTGTTTTCCAGCAATCACCAGGTCCGGCTTTTCCGCATCCACGATGGCCTTCAGGATCTTGGCGACCGCCAGCGGCTCGACCGGCCCGTCGGCCTTGACCAAGAGGCCCCTGTCCGCGCCCATCGCCAGGGCCGTGCGCAGGGTCTCGGACGCCTGCTGCGGGCCGATGGATACGGCAACCACCTCGGTCACCTTGCCTTTTTCCTTCAGCCGGACCGCTTCTTCCACGGCGATTTCGTCAAATGGGTTCATGGACATTTTGACATTCGCCAGGTCCACACCGCTTTGATCCGCCTTCACGCGGACCTTGACGTTGTAATCAATCACCCGCTTTACGGGCACCAATACCTTCATCGCGTGCCTGACCCCTTGGGCACCGATGCCGCGCCGCCGCCAAATTGGGCAACGCGGAAGGTACCGTCTCGTTGTGCGGCGCAAAAACTAGGCGGGGCCGCCAAGGCATGTCAACGAATCGCCACGGGAATGCCCATCCGTCACCGCAATGCAGCATTGTAGCGAATTGGACAAATTGCGTCATCCTGCCGCAGGAGCGGCGGGAACGCGGCCTATTTCAGCTTCACCAGAAAGGCGATCAGGTCTGCCTGCTGCTTCTTGCTGGTGATACCGCTGAACGCCATCTTGGTACCGGGAACCATGCGTGCCGGTTTTTCGACCCATTTGGCCAGGTTTGGCTGGGTCCAGACGATGCCGGATTTCTGCAGGGCCGGGGAGTAGGAAAATCCTGGCCGGGTCGCGGCCTTGCGTCCGGCGATCCCGTACAGGTTGGGGCCCAGGCCATCGCCGCCGCCCTTGTTGTCGGTGTGGCAGATGGCGCAACGCTTGAACACCTGGGCGCCTCTGGCCGGATCGCCTTCGGCATGGGCCACGGCGGTCATGCACGCCAGCAGCGCCAACGCGGTGAAACTCTTGCGAAACATGGACAACCCTTGGAGCTTTGGGAGCGCGACCCTCCATATCCGATCTCGCATCCGAAAACAGCGATTTTGTGACCGCCGTTAACCGGGAGGGGGAGCGGCTTTCAGCCGCAATATCCAGTCCTGGAAGGCGGCCATCAGCTGGGCGATGAACCGCCCTGTGGCTTCATCCGTCAACCTGCCGTCGGGGTCGAACCGGCTGGCCGCCTGGCTGATCATCACCTCCGGCCTTGCCATCACCAGCATGTTCAGCGCCTGGCAGGTCTGGCGCAGATGAAGCTGGCTTCTGACCGTACCCATCAACCCGGCACTGGCGCCCAGCATGGCCACCGGCTTGCCGTCGAAGGGCGATGTGGCGGCCGGGCGCGAAACCCAGTCGATCGCATTCTTCAGCACGCCGGGCATGGAATAATTGTATTCGGGCGTCACAAACAATATCGCGTCGGCCGCCGCGACCTGCGCCTTCAGTTGCGTCACGGCGGGCGGCTCTCCCGCCACGCGCACATCCTCATTGTAAAGTGGAAGTTCGCCGAGCGCGCCTTCGGTGAAATGCATCGCCTCCGGTGCCGCCGATATGGCCGCATTCATTGCCATGCGATTGAAGGAGCCCTTGCGCAGCGACCCGCAGATGGCAAGAACCTGGATGGATGGGGCCATGACGAACTCCGGTTGAATTCGGACAAGTCTGCTGCATCTCAGCGCAAATTTTGCCGCAGGTCTCGGCGAAAGAACTCGCGCCGCGGAAATTGCGCGTTAGACTCGCCGGATGAGCGAAGCACCGCAGATGGTTCAGGTGCCGGCCGACCGGCGTGCCCGGATCGTGCAGGAATTTTCCCGGGCCGCGCGCGCGGCCACCGGCACGCCACGGCTGCGCGTTGCGCTCTGCAATGCCGCACGGGCGCTCGGCTTCCATCATGTCCTCTTGCAGGGCGCGTGCGGGGGCACCTGGCTGGCCGACATGCCGGCCGGCTGGAGCGCGGCCCCCTCGCCGGCCGAGGATGCCGTGCTGGCCGCCGCCGCCCAAACCTATCCGCCCTTTCTCTGGTCGGACATTCCGCGCCTGTCCGCGCTGACGCCGGCCCAGCGGGATTTCCTGGATGGCGCGGTGGCCGCCGGCGTGGGCGCGGCGGTAACGATACCGGTTCACCGGCCGGGCCGCGTCGAAGAGGCGGGCGGCTATTCCGTCTTTGCCGGCTGCTGCAGCTTTGCGATGAGGAACGGCGCCTGCCTGCCGCTGGAGGGCCTGGCAGCGGG